>Ga0070681_10000601_pt1 | contig 29622 bp, 20 predicted proteins | sample KBSC83BmetaG_FD_65650 | JGI IMG/M metagenome (GOLD analysis project Ga0070681, IMG submission 65650) | Corn rhizosphere microbial communities from Kellogg Biological Station, Michigan, USA - KBS C8-3B metaG | ecosystem: Host-associated > Plants > Roots > Rhizosphere | place: USA: Michigan...
TCTGGGAGGGATATGACAGCCGCTACCATCATCCCAACAGGACCCTTACCTGGAGCATGTGGGGGATTTTCGGAATCAATGATACGACGCGTCCGGATGTATATACGCCCAGGGCGCATTATTACGTATTCAAGCAGCTCTTCCGTTTTGTCAAACCAGGTTTCAGGAGGATTGAAATCTCCACAAATCTTTCAAAGATGACTGTTTCCGCTTTCTATAATCCCGCCAATGGAGCCATCGTGATCACCGGGAAAAACGACAGCGACGAAGCCCAGTCCTTAGATGGCATTCTGAAGAGCCTTCCCGCCTTCCCTGCGCTGAAGTATTATTATTCCGATGCGAACCATCATTTTTCCCGCGGTCCGGACGCAAAGCTAAGCGGCCGGCGCTTTTCGAAATCAATTCCAGCTTCCTGCGTGTTCACGCTGGTCAGTAAATAGTAATATGGTTTTAGAGGAAATGCTTCCGGTATCCGCATGGATTGCATTTAGTCGATACCGGAGCATTTTAGATATAAGAATAAACCCGGATCTTGCAGAAAAAAAGGAGGATGATAAGGTATCCGGCATGTATTAAGATCCGTTCGCTGTTTCTTGTCTGTTTGGCCTTTGCCGAATTTCTCAGGGCATCTCCCAATTCCGAAATCCCTCCCCTGCTGGTACTTGCTTCCGGCAGTCATTTCGGGCAATTCACGTGTGAGATATTAAAAACGGAAGGATTTAATGCTTTTCAATTGGATTCGCTCGCAGACCCAAAAGTATCCGCAGATTATTTGCATCAATTCGACATTGTAATACTGGCCGAAAATCCGCTGACTCTGGCGCAGCAGGATTTGATTAAACAGTATGTGAGAAAAGGCGGTAATTTAATTGCGTTCCAGCCGGAGAAAGAACTAAGCGATGTCTTCGGGATCCGCTATTCCGGGGATTCTGTGAAGGAAGGATATGTGCGGGCGGATACCGCCACTGAAACGGGAAGGGGGCTTTCACCGAGGGCATTGCAGTTTCACGGCGCTGCGGACCTGTATGGATTAGACGGGGCCAGGCAGATCGCGGCATTGTATAAAAATGCGGTTTCCCCAACCGGATACCCTGCTGTCGTCGAAAACGATTTTGACAGTGGCCATGCGATGGCATTTTTGTACAACCTGCCGCAAAGTATTGTGTATACAAGACAGGGAAATGATCAGAATGCGGGACAGGAAAGGGATGGCATTACCGGCATACGGGCGATGGACATGTTCACGGATGGTTGGGTAGACACTGCTAACAATTGCATCAATCAGGCTGATGAGCAGATGCGAATGCTGTCTCATGGAATAGAAAGACTGAGCCGGCACATCAGGCCCCTGCCCCGGTTCTGGTATTTTCCGGATACACTGCAATGTCTGGTTACTTTGAACAACGACGGGGAGGATAACAAAGAAGAACAGTTCCAGCTGCAGTTTGCTGATGTTCATGCCAAAGGAGTAAAGATGACTCTATATGTAAAGGAAGTGGATCTGATTTCAAAAAAATGGGTAGATGCATGGAGAGCGAAAGGGTTTGAGATATCCGGACATCCGGATGATACCAGGCAGGCGACCAGTCCCGACTGGCAAACTATGGACAGCGTCTATAAAAGATTAATAAATAAATTGAGAAGCGTGTATGGTATTCCGTCTGTGCAAACGGTCGTTAATCATTGGTTTGTCTGGTGCGGGAAAGATGGGGATGGCGCCCCGGACTTTGCGGCGCAGGCGAAGATTGAAAAGCAAAACGGGATCAGGCTGGATTGCAACTACGCACATTATGATAATCATTCCAGCCAGGGCCATTTTCTGGGGGCACTGGGAATAAGGCAGGGTAATTTTACCGGAAGCGGTCTGATTATGCGGTTTGCCGGTGCAGATGGCAGGCCGATCAATATATTCCAGCAACTGAATAATGTTTATGACCAGCAATACATGGAAAATAAAGACCCGGACGGATACTTTAATTGTTTCCGGGGTTTACTGGACAGGAGCCTGGACAAAGAAGTGTATTCTTTCGTTTGTGTTAAGGCGCACAATGCAGAATATTTCTTTTCCAAAATTCCCTTAATGGGTATGTTGGATTATGCAAAAAGCCGATCCGTCCCCGTCTGGACCGAACAGCAGCTCCTTAATTTTTTACAGGCAAGAGGGGAAGCCGGGTTTGCTCATATCCGCTGGGCAAATGCTGTGTTGTCGTTTCAGATAAGATCTTCAGTACAACGGGCACATAAGCTGGCGTGCATGATTCCTTACCGTTTTAGCGGGAAAAAAATAAAACGAATTACTGTCAACGGACTCGCGTGGCCTTATATTGTCCGATCGGTCAAAGGTTTTGAATACGCGCTGCCTGTTGTGATGCCGGGAAGGAATTACAGACTGGCGGTCCAATATGGCAACTAAAGTCAATATTATTCATTCGGACAAAATAGGTTAATAAGTGATCAGGCTTAGGGTATAAGAATGGTTATGTGCTGCGTTACATTTGAATGGTTATTTTTTAGCTTCCTCATTAGCTAAATCCAATCAGTACATAACTGCCATTTGAAAGAAAACGAACTATGAGAGGGAACTTGTTAACAATTGCTGCCTGTTTGGCGAACTGCTTTCTTTTTGCGCAAACCACTTCTAACAGGTATACGGCATTTCCTGATTCGGTCGCCACGCACAAAGTGGTGCTGGACGAACAGCATAAGATTATTTCATGGATTTCGCCTCAATCAGCGGCGTATGATCGCTTTCTCCGGGATCGCTGGGATTTTATTTTCAGAGGAGTTCCCAATTCCCCGGGCCCGGCGCCGCGCTCGGACTATCCCCAGTACTATTTTTATTGCGCTTACAAGAACCAGCAGATGATCCCGGACACCTGGATGAATGACGTTGGTGAAAAGATTCCGAATTGGTTTGAGTCTGCCCGCTTGTTCTACCAGTATACGGGCGATAAGAGGGCGTTGGATATCGTTACCGCAATGGCCGACTACGCGATTGATCATGGAAGCAGCCCCGCCGACTTTGCGTGGCCCTATTTTCCTTACACCAGCACCAATGCCGGGGATACGGATTTTCGCGGGTTCACAAGTTCCAAAAGGCTTGTTCTTCATGAAGTGCAGGTGGATCACGCGGGAGATATGGGATTTACCTATTACAAACTTTATTTGTATACGGGGAATAAAAAATTCAAAACGGCCGCCATGCATATTGCCGATGTACTGGCCAGTCACGCCCGTACCGGTTCCGCCTCACAATCTGTTTGGCCATATCGTGTGGTCATGAGTGATGGCAAAGTCACGGCTCAGTACGGTGCAAACTGGATGGGTTGTTATTCGTTGCTGGATTGTTTGGTTAAGGCGAAGCTGGGAAACGTTGTGGCTTACCGTTCGGCAATGGAAAAGGCAAGAAATTTCATGCTTCAGTTTCCAATGCAAACAGGTTACTGGACGGATGGTCATACCGATACGGACGTAAACAGCAATACCTACAGGAGCAATATGAGTGCGAGCAATGCTGCGCTTTACATATTTGACCATCCGGATTTTGATCCGGCGTACAAAACAGATATTCCCAAACTCATTCAATGGACGGAAAAATATTTTGTGTTCCGCTCCCTTCCCGGAGAGCCTTCCACACAATGGGGAGCAAATATTGTCGGGGAGCAGGATGGGTTTCTTCCAAAAATGGATTATCAAACTGCCCGGTACGGTGCAGAATGTGCGAGATGGTACGCGATTTCCGGAGATACAGCTTATATGGCAAAAGCTTACCGTTCCTTGAACTGGGTTACTTATTGCAGCGATTCCAACGGAATGGCTTTCGAGAGTCCCTTGAGCAAAGGTGTGACAAGCTGGTGGTCGGATTGTTACGGAGAAGGACCCCGGATGTTCTACCATGCGCTGGCGGCCGTACCGGAATGGGCGCCGGCCGGTCAGGATCATATTTTATATGCTGAGGATGTTCTGACGCAGGTGGCTTATGGAAAAGGGAAGCTGGAATATCTGCCGGCGCATGCTTCCGGAATGGAATTCATCAGGCTTTCCTTTAAACCGTCAGTTATAAAAATAAACGGGAAGGCTATTTCAGGAACAAATCATTTGGTAAAAGAGGGTTATACCCTGAAAGCATTGGGCAACGGGGATTATTCACTCGTGATCAGGAGATCCCGGGCAGGACGGGTAACGATTGATTAAGTACTTTAAAAGAGAAGAAGCATATGAAATTCAAAAACAAATGTGTTGTTGTAACCGGTTCGGGTTCTGGTATCGGAAGGGCCACAGCAATAAGCTTTGCCGCGGAGGGGGCCGATGTGGTGGTTGCGGATATTAATGCCGATGCCGCGTCGGAGACGGTACGGCTTATCCGGGCGGCTTACGGCAAGGCGGTTGCCTGCAAGGCGGATGTTTCCGATCCGGCTTCCGTGCAGGAGCTTGTTGCGTTCACGATTGCCAGTTTCTCCCGGGTGCATGCGATCGTGAATAATGCAGCAATTCAGGTTAATAAGACTGCGGAGGATACCAGTTTTGAGGAATGGAACCGGCAGCTCGCGGTGAACCTGGGTGGCGTTTTCCTATGCTCTAAATATTTCCTGCCCCATTTACGGGAAACCAAAGGCAGCATTGTGAATATGTCTTCCGTGAACGGTTTTTTTGTTGAGCCCAGCTGCGCAGGTTATTGCGCTACAAAGGCGGCCATTATAGGACTTACGAAGGCCATGGCCATCGACCATGGTCATCAGGGAATCCGGGTGAATTGCATTTGCCCTGGTTATATTGATGCTGGTCTTGCAGAAGGTTATTTTCAAAGCCAACCCGATCCGGCACGTGCAAGGCTGGACGCTGGGAAATTGCATGCCTTATGGCGTATCGGGAAACCGGAGGAAGTCGGCAAGGCTGCCGTTTTCCTGGCCAGTGAGGATGCGTCATTCATTACCGGAACATCCATGGTTGTTGACGGGGGCTTCGGATCCGGTCTGCCACCAAAATGACCGGCCTCTTTTAGCATTTTTCAATTCATTTCACTAACTGTAATCTTAAAAGAATTGCTATGGGAATTGTCATGGGCTTATGCCAAACTATCTTAAAAAAAACCGCCAGACAGATAGCGGTATTGCTATTATTTTCCTTTTTGGCGGCGTCAGTATTTGCGCAGGAAAAAGCGCTCGTTTCCGGGAAAGTGACCAATGGAAAGACGCCTCTGTCAAATGTTTCTGTAAAGGTGCTCGGCTCTAAGGCGGGGACCACCTCAGATGAACAGGGGAATTTCCGAATCGCTGCCGCGAAAGGGCAAACCCTTGTATTTTCGTATATCGGATATGCGGAACAACAGGTGCTGGTAGCAGATCAACCGGCGATCAATGTGGAGCTGGTCATCAACTCCCTATCTTTCGATTCAGTAGTGGTTGTCGGTTATGGCACGCAAAAGAAAACATCTCTGACGGCTGCCGTTTCCACCATGAAAGGAAAGGAGATCGCCTCAACACCGGTCACGAATCTAAGCAACAGTCTGGGTGGCCGCCTTTCCGGCGTCATTGTTACACAGAATACCGGTGACCCGGGGCGTGATGGATCCAGCATTTTTGTCCGCGGAGTCTCCTCAACCGGATCGAACCAGCCGCTGATTATTGTGGATGGTGTTCCCAGGGACTTCACGCAGCTGGATCCCAATTCGATCGAGACTTTTACAGTACTGAAAGATGCCGCGGCGGTGGCGCCTTATGGAGTTGCCGGAGCCAACGGTGTTATTCTGGTTACCACCAAAAGGGGAAAAAGGGGAGAACCCACGCTAACGTATAACGGGTATGTTGGCTTTCAGAACCCCACCGTACTGCCTAAGTTTGCCAATGGCTATCAATACGCTTTGCTGCGGAATATGGCGTCGCAAAATGAAGGTTTGCCGCTCCCCTATAATCAGTTTGCACTGCAGAAATTAAGGGATCATTCAGATCCGGACGCTCTGCCGGATCCCAACGTCTGGGATCTGATTCATAAGAACGCGATTTTGACAAATCATAATATTGAAATCTCCGGCGGAACGGAAAAAGTTAAATACTATGGAAGCTTTGGCTACCAGTATCAGGAGGCCATGTTTGCAAGTACAAACAACCGGAAGTACAACCTGACGCTCAACCTGGATGCGCAGGCCACGCCGACCACAAAAATTTCCATTAACGTAAACGGAAGAAATCAGAATACAAAATATCCCGGTATTGCTCCCGGTCGTGTTTTTGAATTGCTGCAGTATGTAAATACCCGGAGAGGTGCTTTATATTATTCGAATGGATTACCGGGTGATAAAATTCCGGCTACGATTTACGGCAGCGGATACGAAAAGATCAATACAATGGCGTTGTATTCGCAGATTGCTGTGGAACAGGATCTGCCTTTTATCCCCGGACTGAAAGCAAGGGGCGCTATTGCGTATGACCCGTCAAACAGTTTGGATAAACTCTGGCGCCTTCCAACGCATATCAACAGTATTGTGGATACTTCCCAGCATCCATACGTATTTAAGAATGCCATATTTGACCAGCCCCTTGCTTCATTGAACGAAACCCACCGGCAGTCGTACCAGCTTACCTACCAGGCAAGCCTGAACTACGTGAAATCGTTCGGCAGCAGCAATATCACTGTGCTGGCTTTATTTGAAGCAAAAAGCAATGACAGTCTTTCTCTGGCAGCTTCCAGGAGAAATTACAATGTAACTATTGATGAAATAGATCTGGGAAGTTCAAGCCAGGCGGATATGACGACCAACGGATCATCCAATTCCACCCGGCAACTGGGCTTGCTGTACAGGCTCACTTATGATTACGCGCAGAAATACTTTTTTGAGGCCAGCGGAAGATACGATGGCAGTTATTATTTCGCACCCGGAAATCGCTTCGGTTTCTTCCCCGCATTTTCTGCCGGATGGAGATTGTCTCAGGAGAATTTCCTAAAGGACATCACGTGTATCAACAACCTGAAGATCCGTGGCTCATACGGGGAAGTGGGTGCGTTGGCGGGAGCTCCGTTTCAGTACCTCAGCACTTACAGTGTTTATGGTCCGGCCTATGTGTTGGGCGGACAGGCTGTGCAGGCTGCTAATGAACGGAGTGAAAGCAACCCGAATATTACATGGGAAAGGGCAAAGAAAACCGATATAGGGTTTGACCTCTCCTTGTGGAACGGTTTATTAACGCTGGAGGCTGATTATTTCTACGAGAAAAGATCGAATATGCTGGTATCGCCTTCTGTAATTGTTCCTGCTGAATACGGGATCGGACTCAGTCAGGTGAACGGTGGTGAGATGAAAAACCAGGGGATTGATTTCTCGATCGGCTCCGCGTACAGCCTTTCAAAAGACCTCCAGGTTTCCCTGCAGGGTAATTTCACTTACGCGAGGAATACCCTGCTGAAAGTTTTTGAAACTTCTGCAACTTTTGACAACCCGAACCGCAGGGTGACCGGTAAACCTCTTGGAACGCAATTTGGCTTCGAGGCCATCGGATATTTCCAGGAAGCGGATTTTAACCCGGATGGAACGTTAAAATCAGGAATAGCCGTTCAACCATGGGGAGCCGTGCACCCCGGAGACCTCCGATATGAGGATATCAGCGGGGATGGCAAGATCAACAATGACGACCTGACAAAAATCGGGAATGCACCGACGCCCATGATTATTTACGGTATTGCGCCGAGCGTTCGTTACAAGAACCTTTCCCTCGATTTGCTGTTCCAGGGATCTGCAAATGCAAATCTTTACATGGACCGCCAGATGCAGTGGCCGTTTTATAATTCGATGAATGCATATGTAGCCAATTTCAATTCATGGACTCCTGACAATCCGAATGCGAAGTATCCGCGGCTTACCAATGCGCCAACTACTAACAACTCCCAGCAGTCTTCCTGGTGGATGACCAATGTGAGCTACCTGAGGCTAAAGAGCGCCACCCTTGCATACAGTCTTCCTTATAATATTATCCATAAGATTAAGATACAGAACGTCAGGGTTTTTGTATCGGGCCAGAATATTCTCACGTGGACCAAATTGCAAAATTATGATCCGGAAAATGCTGGCGCCTATACGAACCTTTATCCTCAGCAGAAAGTTATTTCAGCAGGTCTTAATGTTACATTTTAACAATCGAAATAAATAAAATGCCATGAGCAATATATTTATAAAAAATAATATCAGGATCGCCTCACTAATACTGGCGATAACATGCCTGGTTTCGTGTAATAAATATCTCGATGTTGATCCGAAGGATCAGGTTACCAATAGCACGCTCTGGACAAGCAGCGGAAATGCAGATTTATTTCTGAACAACATTTATTCCGGCCTTCCCGATCCGTATAATAAGCTGGAGTCGGAGGATACGTGGACGGACAATGCAATGGCCGGTTATAACTACTATGACAGCCGCGCAATTTATGCCAGGTCTGTGTATACAGCAGTTAACGCCCCCAACTACTGGATCCATTTTAATAATGTGAGGAAGTGCAATGTGTTTATACAGAACGTAACAGCTTCCACGCTGCCGGATGCGTGGAAAAAGCAAAGGCTTGCTGAAGCCCGGTATCTGAGAGCCTATTTTTACGAACTGCTTTGGACGCATTACGGTGGTGTACCGATTATCACCGATGTGCTGAATGAAAACACGCAGGGCGATTCCATCTTCCGGGCGCGGAATACCGATGAAGAAACGTTTCAGTTTATTGATAACGAACTTGCGGCAATCGCCGATGACCTTCCCACCAAGTCGGATGCCGGCAGGGCTACAAAGGGAGCGGCACTTACATTAAAAGGATGGTGTGAGTTGTTTGAAGCGAGTGCTTTGAAAAATCCCGGTAATGATCCGGCAAAATGGGCTTTGGCCGCTGCTACCAATAAACAGGTTATCGATTTAGGCGTTTATAGTTTGTTCCCTGATTTGGAAACATTGTTTTTTGAAGGGAATAATAATAACAGCGAGACAATTTTTGCCAGAACCTATCTCGGCGGGAGCGCCACCCTCGGAGGAAGCAAGGAAGGACTATGGGGTTTGCGGAATGTTGGAGGAGCCCAGGTAGGGTATGGCGGTGTAAATCCGACCCAGGAACTGGTTGACGATTATGAAATGAACAACGGGCTTCCCATTACGGATCCGGCTTCGGGATATGATCCTCAGAATCCTTATGTTAACCGGGAGAAAAGATTTTATCAATCCATTATTTATGATGGATGCAACTGGTTAGGTTATGTAATTCTTACGAGACGGGGTGTTGGGAGCAAAAATGAAATTGATTTGACCAATGGTTCAGGTGGGGGTCCTAATACGGGATATGCTTTACGCAAAACACTGGATCCCAAATATGCTGTTAGCGGGAGTAATCACCTGAACAGTGCGAATTATATTATATTCCGATATGCCGAGGTGCTGCTCAGTTATGCCGAGGCCCAGAATGAAGCGGTTGGACCGGATGCTTCTGTACAGGATGCAGTCAACCAGGTGAGAGCCAGATCTGAGTTGCCCGCCCTACCCGCCGATCTGACACAGGATGAAATGCGGACCGCGATCCGCCGGGAGCGCCGGGTGGAGTTCTCCTTTGAAGATAAGCGCTGGTACGATCTGATACGGTGGAAGACCGCAGAAATAAACCTCAACACCCCCTCCCTGCATTGTATGGTTATTGAAAAAGTAAATGGTGTATGGACTTATACGGTTCAGCCCGCAGCAGATGGAAGCAGGATCTTTTATGCAAATAAGAACTATGTATTGCCAATACCGCAGGATGCAATAGATAAAAACAGCAAGTTGGTGCAGAATCCGAATTATTGACAGGAAGATGCAATTTTATTGTATTGCCGGTACTTCCACTTTTTAAGAAATGAACTTAGCAATTGGGCAAAGGGGGTTTTGTAAGTATGAAAATTTGCTAATTTTCTGGTTCTTTAAAAAAAGTAAAAATGAATAACAGGAGAGATTTTCTTAAGCAGGTGTCGGCATTGGGAGCACTCAGCGGATTACCCAATGCTTCGTCTGCGCAGCAGGATGCCGGTTCGGACTTAACATGGTATGCTTCCGGAAACGGAGGCGTCGTGGGAAGCGGACCGAAGCCTTCCGCTCAGGCTGGGATTGATATGCTAAACAAGGGCGGTAATGCTGCTGACGGCGCGGCAGCCGCCCTTTTCAACCTCATGGTTTGCGATTATGGCAATTTCTGTGTTGGCGGAGAGGTGCCTTTTATGTATTATAATGCAAAGGATGGCAAAATAAATGTTTTCAATGGAATGGGCGGAGCGCCCAAAGATCCCAATGCCATTGACTGGTATTACCGGAATGGCATTCCAAATAAAAAGGGTATTAAGGCATCCACAACGCCGAGTGCAGTAAGTACCTGCCTGAAGGCGCTTGAGGTAAAAGGGACGATGTCTTTTGAGCAGGTGATTGCCCCCACGCTTTCCCTCCTGGATGCCGGAGGTAAGAAATGGTATGCGAATCTGGCGACGACCCTTCGCAAAATGATTGAAACCGAAAAAAGCACCGGCGGAAGCCGTGAGAAGAAAATCCGCGCAGCCAGAGACCGTTTTTACAAAGGAGATATTGCGGATGAACTGAATGACTATTATATCCGTTCGGAGGGTTTCCTGAGAAAAACGGATCTGGAAACACATGAAACGCTTATGGAAGATGCGGTATCAATTAATTACCGTGGATATGACGTTTATAAATGTAATACCTGGACCCAGGGTCCGGTTCTTCTGCAGACGTTAAGACTGCTGGAAAACTTCGATCTGAAATCAATGGGGTTTTTATCCGCCAATTACATACATACATTAGCGGAGGCGATGAAACTGGCCTATGCGGATCGCGATAAATACTATGGCGATCCGGCATTTGTGAATGTGCCTTTGCAACAATTGCTTTCTGATGAGTATACCGCCATCAGATGGCCATTGATAGATAAAAATTATGCGTCGCAGGCGATAAGACCCGGTGACCCGCATAAAATGCAGGCTGATGCGGGCCCGGGTGAATACTGGCCCGGCGAAAGCGGTACGACAACCTGTGTTGTTGTTGACAAATGGGGGAATGTAGTGGCCGCCACACCAAGCGCTAATCCCGAGTATGCCATTTGTGAAAGCCTGGGCATTGCACATAACACAAGACTTAGCAGCCTGAATACGCAAAAAGGACACCCCAACGCATTGCAGCCGGGTAAACGTCCGCGCATCACGCTTACGCCTACTATTGTGCTGAAGGATGGAAAACCCGTCATCGCGCAGAGTATCAATGGCGGCGATGTCCAGGATCAGGTATCTTTGGAACTCTTTCTTGATTTTGCAGAGTTTGGCATGATGCCCAGGGAAGCGGTATCTGCACCGCGGTTCAGGACTTACCACTTTGAGAACTCCTTTAATCCGGCATCTTATCGCGCCAGCCGTATCTTAAGGCTGGGCGGCCTGACGATTAATTCTTTTAACGAATCGATAATCGAAACACTTATTACCCGGGGGCATAGTGTAAACGGGGTTAAAGGGATCATGGGCATTCCGGTAATGGCCTATATTGACCAGAAGACAGGAATGTCCTATGTCGCCGGAGAACCAAAAATCAGGTTTTGTGCGGCGCGTAATCAATAAGCTTCGATAATTAATATCGATGATGATTCCGGACATGGACGGATAAAAAATGAACAGGATGAGTAACAGAAGAAATTTTATCAAACAGATTTCCGCACTGGGTGTGCTGAGCAGCTTACCTGACATGCTGGGGGCGCAGGCGCCCGGTCAGGAATTAACCTCGTATGCTTCGGGAAGCGGAGGCGTTGTAGCGGCCGGTCCAAAGGTCTCTGCCCAGGCGGGCATTGACATACTGGATAAAGGAGGGAATGCGATTGATGGCGCGGTAGCGGTTATCTTCAATCTTGCGGTTTCAAATTATGGCCTATTCTGTATTGGAGGGGAATCTCCATTTATGTGCTATACGGTGAGGGATGCCAAAGTGCATGTGTTCAATGGCATGGGCGGCGCACCAAAGGATCCGGCAGCAATAGCCTGGTACTACAAAAATGGCATCCCGGATTTATATAGTCCGGAAAAGGGCGGAATAAAAGCGGCAACCACGCCAAGTGCCGTGAGTACCTGTCTCAAGGCGCTTGAAACGAAAGGAACTATGTCCTTTGAACAGGTGATTGGATCAACCCTTTCCCTGCTGGATGCGGGGGGAAAGAGTTGGTATCCAAATCTGGCTGCCACCCTCCGGAAAATGGTTGACACGGAAAAAAATACATCCGGCAGCCGGGAGAAGAAAATACGTGCGGCCAGGGATCGTTTCTATAAAGGCGATATAGCGGATGCGCTGAATGACTATTACATACGTGCGGGTGGTTTTTTAAGAAAACATGACCTGGCAACGCACGAAACACTGATTGAAGAACCGGTATCCATCCATTATCGTGGATATGTTGTAAACAAATGCGATACCTGGACGCAGGGACCGGCTTTTTTGCAATCTCTGCGTCTGCTGGAAAAGTTTGATTTGCGGTCAATGGGTTTCTTTTCACCGGATCATATACACGTTACCGTGGAATCAATGAAACTGGCCTTTGCAGACCGTGACAAGTATTACGGTGATCCTGCATTTGTCAAAGTTCCCATGAAGCAATTGCTTTCGGATGAATATACCAATATCCGGGTTCCGCTGATTGACATGAAAGAGGCTTCGGCCCGGATCAGACCTGGAGATCCTTATGCAATGAAGGCTTACGCGGGACCGGGCGAGTACCGGAAAGGGGAACCCGGAACCACAACCTGCGCGGTGGTTGACAAATGGGGCAACGCCGTGGCGGCCACGCCCAGCGCCAATCCGGAATATGCGGTATGTGAAAGTCTCGGCATCGCACACAACACACGTCTTTGCAGCCTGAACACAGAAAAGGGGCATCCCAATTCGCTTCAGCCGGGTAAGCGTCCACGTATAACCCTAACACCTACGATCGTGTTGAAAAACGGCAAACCGGTTGTAGTGATGAGTGTTGCCGGCGGTGAGAAGCAGGATCAGGTATCCCTGCAATTATTCTTAGACGTTATCGACTTCGGAATGACAGCACGGGAAGCTTTATCCGCTCCGAGATTTCTTTCCTACCATATGGAAGATTCTTTTAATCCTTCACCCGATCCGAAAGCAAGGTATAAGAATTATCCCAAGCTGGATATTGATGAATCTGTTCAGCTGGATATTAACAAAACAGACCAGTCTACATTTGATAACCTCGTGCACCGCGGACACAAGCTCTCGTGGGAAAAGTCTTCGATTGCGCTTCCGGTGATGATCTATATTGATCAGAAAACAGGAATTGCTTATGCTGCGGGGGAACCCCGGCACCGGTTTTGTGCTGCCCGGTAACTTTTTTCCGTTACACGGCGCCTACAGAACGAACAGAGGTTGAGTTTAGCAAATTAAGTACGATAAAACAGAAATGATGATTAGAAAATTGATTTTTTCACTGATGCTCTCTGTATGCATAGGAACCGTGGCAAGAAGTCAGCAGACGGAAACTGCCGTGCGCGCCAGTTTGCAAATTGATGGTTCAAAAAAGTTTCAGCAACTGGATGGCCTCGGCGTAAACGCCAACACCAGCAGCTGGAACGGCAACGAGCTTAAACCTGCCCTTAATTTATTGCTGGATTCCCTGCAGGCCAGGGTATGGCGCGTCATCGTGGAAACGGTCTATAATTGGGAAGATAAGAATGATGATAATGATCCTTTTCATTTTAACTGGGATTATTATAACGCACTGTACGAAACCCCAAAGTTCCAGAAAGCCTGGAGTATGATCCGGTATCTCAATCATCATGGGATAACGGATCATTTAATGATCAATTTTATGGGGCCGGTTCCTTTATGGATGGGAGGAAAAGTGGTGAAGGCGAAATATGAAGATGAATACATTGAAATGCTGGTATCTTTTTTTGTTTATGCCAGGAATGTGGAGCATCTCAAAATAGGATTGATCTCCATTATGAACGAGCCTGACATAGAAAATGAAGGTCCTACGGTCGGTGGGGAACAGTATGCACGACTGCTCAGAAAATTCATTGACCGGATGGAATCCCTGGGCATGGGTGATATCAAATATGTTGCACCTGATGTGGCCGGTATGGGAAACGGATTAAAGGACTATATCCCTGTTTTGATGAAGGATCCGGTGATTATGTCCAGGCTGAGCCATTTCGGATTGCACAGCTACGCCGGATATTATGCCCCGGTCGATTCTTCTCTTAAGCACTCGCCTTATCCTAATTCGAGTTTCTGGATGACGGAATGGAATGCATGGCGCAATGGGCTGGACGACGGGAAAATCGGTGTATATGATTATAAGTTTGCCAGTGAGTGTGTAAGTCATTTGCTCGATCTTTTAAATAATGGGGCAACGGCTGCCATTGAATGGGAAGCATACGATAGCTATTATGAGCATCATGCACCAAGTATTTTCAGTTATTGGGGCATTCTCGGCTACAATCCCGACACCCGGCATTATACGCCGAGAAAGCATTTTTACACCCTGAGTCAGATATTCGATTTTGTAAAGCCGGGCGCGTACAGGATATCAGTTTCAAAACCACTTGACGGTCTCAAGGCCATCGCCTTTCTGGATTCGATTGGCACCATGACTTTAGTGGGTGTCAATAACCTGGATCACCCGATTACCCTTGAAGGTGCGCTTCAGCACGTGCCCGGCATTACCCAATGCGATATGTATCATACCACAGCTACCGAAAACCTGATGAAAGACCAGGATATTGTTATTAGGAACGGACAGTTCAGTACCCGCATTCCGGCACACAGCATATTTACCATTACCGGATATGCAACAAACCGCCGGGGTGCTGCATCCGGCCGGCCGAGGCCTGAACCGGAGGGATGGTATACAGGGGACATTCATGTGCACCGCAACTGCGGGAATGGCACTTCGGTACTGGATGAAAAAAGATTTGCAGCGCTGATGGTGCCGAATGACCTGGATGTGATTTCTGTGCTAGCCGATATGGGGAATGGTGAAGTAAAATACAATACAGAAGATCTGTTGAAAGTGAACGGAAAGGATGCAGCCCTTTCCGAACCCGGGCGCATCATACACTGGGATACGGAATGGCATTGGGATGCCACGTATTCCAATTTCGGTCACCAGGCCCTGGGCGGCCACCTCGTACTCCTCGGGCTGAAAAACGCGCACCAGATATGGGATGAATCGGATTACAAGATCCTGGACTGGGGCAAACAACAGGGTGCTGTCAGGGGCTTCGCTCATTTTGAATACCTGAAAGACACTTTTCAGAATGACTTGAATTGCTGCATCCCCGTCGAATATCCTGTGGAAGCAGCATTGGGGACCATTGATTTTGTTTCCGAAGATGTGTTCGGTTCAACTTCGCCCAATAATGGCAATTATAACAGCGAAGCGGCCATTCACGCTTATTACAAACTGCTGAACTGCGGCTTCAGGCTGAGCCTGGCTGCCGGTACTGATTTCCCCTGTAATGAGAGCGAGCCATTGGGAACCCTGCTGACATATGTGAAGGTAAAAAAAGGATTGACCTATGACAAGTGGATCAGGGGGATAAAAGAAGGCAGGACAGTCGTATCCCGCAACGCACATAATGAATTTATTGAATTGAAGGCAGACGGTAATCATGAGCCGGGAGATGAGATAAACATAAAGAATAAGAAACAGATCAGCTTGTCGGCAGAATGGACAGGGCTGAAAGCATTAACGGGGACCATAGAATTGGTTTGTAATGGGAAAGTGATTGCCACCCAACCGGCCACGGTAAGTCCGGGAAAGCCATTTGTGTTCACTACGACCCATGAAATAACCGAAAGCAGTTGGATATGTGCCCGTCGCATGGATGAGAAGGGACACGAATGCCATACAGCTCCCATTTATTTCATCGTGAATAAAAAACCGGTTCGTGCGAGTGCCGAAGATGCTCAATTCTTTATCGACTGGATAAACAAGCTTATCGAAAAGACCAGTCCCGGCGGACCCTGGAATCGTTATTTTACGCATGATCTGGACACAGTGCAGGAGAGGTATCTTAAAGCGAAGAATATTTATATCAAGGTGCTGGAGGAATGCCGTGCCGCAGGCAAAAATTAGAATTTAAACCTAACCACATGAAATCATTCAGGGACGATTCAGAATTATTTGCATTCATTCATGAGCATTTGTATGTGGCATCTGTGTGCGACATACTGGATGAGATGGGATACCGGAACCAGGCGATGCATCAGCGTCTTCGCCCCTTGCTGACAGATATAAGAAATTGTGGTTTTGCAGGGCGGGCAAGGACGATGCATTGGGTTGAAACGGACAGGATCGAAGTGGAAAATCCTTACGGGCTTGAAATAGAAGCCATGGATTCGCTGACGGCTGGAGATGTGGTTGTTCATTCCACGGATTATAAAGGGACCAACGCGCCGTGGGGAGAACTGATGTCGACCATTTCAAAAAACAAAGGAGTGGCCGGTTGCGTATGTGACAGCCAGGTAAGGGATTGCATAAAGATTATGGAAATGCACTTTCCGGTGTTTTATGCCGGAATCAGGCCTTTGGATTCAAAGGGGAGAGGTCTGGTGGTCGGTTACGATGTGCCGGTGGAATGCGGAGGTGTGCTGGTGAACCCGGGAGATCTGGTCTATGCGGATTTTGACGGAATCGTGGTGGTGCCGAAAGGAATAGAACAGGAGGTGTTTCGCCGCGCAAAGGAGAAAGTGGAGAACGAAAACCATTCGCGCCGGGAATTGCTGGACGGCAGGTCGCTGCGGGAGGTGTATGATAAATACAAATCGCTCTAAACAGGTAACCATATCGCAGGCGGTGCAGTAAATTTATACGGAATAGCATAATTAAAGCGCAAAATCGGGTAAATAAATGCTGTCACCGTATTGTAGATTTGAAAATTGGCACAAATTAAGGCTGCTGATTTTTCTTTAAAGTAAGCATTAAAACTTCTCATTGTTCTAAACCCGGTTTTTTAACTATATCCAAACTAATCACTAAAGCTTCTGCTATGAACTTATATTCACGCACTTTCCGCAATTGCCAAAGGAGAATGCTGCTGCAAACCCTGTTTGTTTTTATTACCACATTTTCATTTGCGCAGAAAATAAATCTTTCGGGAATAGTGACGGATGGTAATAATCCGCTGGAAAAAGTGTCCATCCGGATATTGGGATCCAACCTTGGCACAACCACTAATGAGAAAGGAGAGTTTACAATCTCCGCGATTAGGGGCCAGACCCTGATCCTTAGCTATTTGGGTTTTGAGGAAAAAAGAATACGCATCGGGGATCAGACAGAAATCGAAGTGAGTTTGGTGCAATCCACGCAGGATGCACTGAATGACGTGGTGGTTATCGGTTACGGCACCAAAAAGAAATTAAATGTTACCGGAGCACTTTCTACCGTATCTGCGAAACAATTGGAGAACAGGCCGGTGACCAATGTAGCCGACGCCCTACAGGGAACCATGGCTGGTGTAACCGTGGTGCAAAACAGCGGACAGCCAGGCAAGGATCAGGGCACCATACGTGTTCGCGGAATCGGAACATTGGGTAACAGTGATGCCATGGTGGTGGTGGATGGCATCGTTTCGACGCTGAACGACATCAACCCCAATGACATCGAATCAATAACCGTTTTGAAGGACGCCGCTTCTGCTTCTATCTATGGTTCAAGGGCCGCCAACGGGGTAATCCTGGTAACTACCAAAAAAGGAAAAAACGGAGCAACCTCGGTCCACTACAATGCTTATATCGGCAAGCAGCAGCCTACCCGCCTGCCTGACTATCTTCCTTCCTGGCAGGCTTCTTCTTTTTATAATGAGGCGCTGGTAAACGAAGGGAAGACCGCCCGGTATTCGGATGCGGAAATACAGAAATTCAAAGATGGGTCCGACCCGGACAATTATCCCAACACGGATTGGCTTGGATTATTTTACCAGGGTTCCGGTTTTCAACAGAGCCATTATGTAGATGTCAGCGGCGGAAATGAAAAAACGCAAAGCCTGCTTTCCTTAGGTTATTTCTCAGAAGACGGCATTGTTAAAAATACGGGGCTGGACCGTTACACCACCCGCTTCAAGATCAGTACCAGGATGGGTTCCCGGTTTCGTGTAAATGGCAATTTCGCCTATACCCTGGAAAAGTTTAAAGAACCGGTCGATGGCCAGAACAGGGGCTTTCAGGCCCTGATCCATGGAATCAACCGAATCGGCAATGTTGTGCCCTACAAATACTCCAATGGTTACTATGGATTCAATGATGAGGGAAACCCGGTGGCGTCTATTGACGAAGGAGGCCTGGCTCAGGCTAATACGCACTATCTTAAAGGCGTTGTGGACGGCGATCTCGAAATCGTAAAAGGATTGCATTTTAAACCTTTGCTCGGTTACCAGCTTACCATTGATCAATCCAAAAACTTTATTAAGGATATGCAGTTCTATGACTGGCAAACCGGAGCGCCTGCACTATACCTGGGTCCCAATTCCTTAACGAATACGAATAATATTACCAGTGTGGTAACGCTTCAGGGATTACTGCAATATGATAAAAGCTGGGGTGAACATGATTTCAGTGTGCTGGCCGGATATTCCCAGGAATACACGCACTTCAGTAACCTGATGGGTTACAGAAAAGATTTTCTCAACAATTCACTCAGTGAGTTGAATGCGGGACCCGTAGCGGGTCAGCAGGCAACGGGCTCCGCTTATGAAATTGCATTGCAATCCTTTTTCGGCCGGGTAAATTATTCATATAAGGGCAAATATCTGCTGGAGGGCAATATCCGAGAGGACGGTTCATCCCGTTTTGCTCCTGATAACCGCTGGGGCGTATATCCATCCTTCTCTGCGGGATGGCGAATTTCAGAAGAAGAATTTTTCAGTCCGCTGAAGACTCTTTTAACCGATTTGAAATTCAGGGGATCCTGGGGAAAACTCGGCAACCAGAATCTGAGCAGTATACAAAACAGCAGTGGGAGCCCGATCGGGAACTATCCGTATATATCAACCATTTCTTCCGGTCAGAACTATACGTTCGGAGATGCTGTTGCATCCGGTGTGGCACCGCTGAATGGCGCCAATCCGATGATCCAGTGGGAAAGTACAACATCTACAGATTTTGGTTTTGATGCCGGTTTTCTGAAGGGAAAAATAACCCTAACCGCAGATTATTTTATCCGCAATACGGACGATCTGCTACTGAATATACCCGTGGACGCCGTTTATGGTTTTAACGGGCCTGTGCAAAACGGCGGCAGTATTCAAAACAAGGGCCTGGAATTGGAACTGGGATATCACGGACGACAAAAAGATTTTACCTACAATGTATCGGCCAATGTTTCTTTTATCAGGAATAAAGTGACCGATCTGAAAGGCACGGACCCGATCATTAACGACTACTCCTTTTTAAAGGTAGGTTATCCGATTAATTCATTTTATGGTTACCAGGCAGAAGGACTTTTCCAGACACAGGATCAGGTGAATAAGCATGCCACCCAAAGCGGAGGAATTATTGCTCCCGGCGACATCATGTACAAGGATCAGAACGGAGATGGTGTGATAAACGGCAGCGATCGCCAGTACCTCGGCACCTATTTCCCCAAGATGACATATGGTTTTAATATTGGATTGGGCTGGAAAGGATTCGATCTTAACCTGTTTCTGCAGGGCGCCGCCCAGGTTAAAGGGCTGGTCAGGGATGTGGTGCTGGGACAGCTACTGGACCAGACGGGCAAGCCGACAAGTGTCTTCACCGATCACTGGACGGCGGAAAATCCAAATGCAAAATTCCCCCGCTTATGGAATTCCTACACGCAAAATGATCCGGATTATAATAACTCCTCTTTTTGGGTGCGCAATGCTGGTTATATGCGACTTAAAAACCTGCAGGTCGGTTATACCCTCGCTTCGGGATGGCTGGCGAAAGTAGGCATTCAGAAAGCCAGGATATATTACAGCGGTCAGAACATTTTTACGTCCACCCAATTTTATAACTGGATTGACCCGGAAGCTCCGGCCGGCGAATCAGGGACCACCTATCCGCAGGTATTAATCAATACCGTTGGTCTCAATATTACTTTTTAATACATGCATAAATAAACATGTCATGAAAAATAAATTAATCTTCCTATATAGCTTTTTTTTAGTCCTGTTCACCTGCTCCTGCAAAAAGGGCTTTCTGGACCGCCAGCCACTCGATCAGTACAGTGAAACATCCTTATGGACTTCCGCCAACGATGCCAATACCGCATTAAATGGCTGTTACTCCGGATTCGAGGACGGCACTTGGATTTTTTATATGCCCTGTGCTTCCGACGATGCATTCAGCGCATTTCCGGGCGAAGGGTACAATGAGTATGGGAATATGGTTTTGCTCACTCCTACTAATACCCCACACAATAAATGGAATTTCAATACTATTCAGAAATGCAACTGGTTTTTGGCCAATATTGACAAAACGCCGATGAATGATGACCTTAAGAAAAGGATGAAAGGGGAAGCAAGATTTCTGCGGGCATATAAGTACTTTGTTATGTCCCAGTTGTATGGCGATGTACCTTTGGTTACTGCCAATCTTTCAACGCAGGAAGCGGATACCGTATCCAGAACACCGAAGGATCAGGTTGTACAATTTATTTTGGATGAATTGGGCGCCATTGCAGCCGATCTGCCCGATAGTTATACCGGAAGTGATGTCGGACGGATTACCAGCGGTGCGGCCTGGGCCTTAAAAGCAAGGACTGAACTGTATAACGGGAAATACCAGGATTGTATAAATTCCTGTAATAATATAATGGGAAAGTACTCGCTTTTCCCCAGTTATACCGATCTTTTTCGTATCCAGAACGAGCATAACTCCGAGATCATACTGGATATAGAGTATATTGAAAATGATGCGCCCCTGACTACGCTGGGAAGAAATGCACTGCATTTTCAGGGCGGCGGCGGCGGCGGATGGTATTCCATTGATCCTTCTCAATCGCTTGTGGATGCCTATGAAATGAGCAATGGTAAAACAATCGACGACCCGTCTTCCGGATATGATCCGGATCAGCCATATCAAAACAGGGATCCGCGTTTATCTGCCACCGTGGTGGTTCCGGGTTCACTGGTTGACGGCGTTTATTTTAATCCGTTGGAACCGGGGACCCTGGATTATTGGCTTCGGCATAATTTTACCGGATACGCCTCAAAAAAGTACGTTTCCCATTTGTCTGATTTTGATGATATGTGGAATGTAGGCCTGAACATACCTCTGATTCGTTATGCCGAAGTTTTGTTAACTTATGCCGAAGCAAAAATTGAACTGAATCAGATTGATAATTCCGTATATGCTGCTATCAACGAGGTTCGTAACCGTGCGGGTATGCCGGATGTTGATCAGACGCTGTATAACTCACAGACGAAAATGCGGGAATTGATACGCAGGGAAAGACGGGTGGAACTGGCTATGGAAGGTCTCCGCTGGTTTGATGTACAACGCTGGAAAATCGGCGACCAGGTGATGTCCGGGCCATTATATGGCTCCCGCCTCGGCACAGTTGATCCCAGCAATGGTCATTTAACACTTTCAAATAATCGTATCCTGTCGGATCAGAGAACATTTGACGCAGCAAAAAATTATTTATGGCCCGTCCCTCAGGCAGAAATTGATATCAATAAAAATATAAAGCAGAACCCGGGGTATTAAAAAATTTGCTGACTTGAAAAAGGAATTTTATGTTCCGCCGATTAATTTAATACAAATGGGAAAAGGTTTTTTATTCTTATGCGGATTTTTGTCTTTACTTTTTTCTTGTTTAGATTCCGCTGCCCAGATGAATTCTTCCGATCCATTTATAAAACCCGAGCCTGCGGACTGGTATACCGGAGATATACATGTTCACCGGAGTTGTGATGGAAGTAAGCCCGTTCCATCCAGTGATCTGCCGGCTATGATGAAGGTTAATCATTTGGCTGTGATTTCGGTCCTGGGTGACATGGGCAACAACAATTCGGCTGACCGGATAGAAGACCTCCACAAAGTGGATGGCGCCGATTCTCCTTTGTCTGACCCGGAACAGATTATTCATTATGCGGCGGAGTGGCATTGGGATGCTACCCAATGGCAATTTCCGCATCAGGCCCTGGGCGGTCATCTGGTTTTACTTGGACTCCGGGAAGCGCACAAAATATGGGATCCGTCTGCTTATAAAGTGTTGGAATGGGCAGGGCGACAACATGCCGTCCGCGGCTTTGCGCATATGCAATACCTGAACAATAAAATTCAGGATACGCTCGATTGCTGCATACCCATTGATTATCCTGTTGAAGCTGCGCTGAAAAATATAGAATTTGTCGCAGAGGAACAGTCGCGCGGAAGTGAAAATGGCATCCTGGCTTATTATAAGCTGCTGAACTGCGGATTCAGGCTCAGCCTGGCAGGCGGTACGGATTATCCCTGCAACCGGGTGCCCCTAGGCAGTGTACTGACCTATGTTGAGGTGCCGGGCAAAAAAATAACTTATCAGAAGTGGATAGATGGAATTGCTGAAGGCCGTACGGTAGTATCCCGAAATGCCCATAATGAATTCCTGAATCTGAAAGTGAATAAAACCGAAGGACCGGGAAAGATTATCCGTATGAAGAAAGGAGGGAAAGTAGATATCGGGATTAACTGGTCTGTCAGTAAAGAAATATCCGGACAGATTGAGGTGGTGAGCAATGGCCAGGTGATCGCCAGGCAGAAAGGGGTGTCCAGGCCGGGCGCTCCCCTGGTTCTTCACGCAACACAAACATTCTCCAAAAGCGGATGGATCTGTGCACGAAGAATGGATTCCCTGGGCCGGATTCATTTTTTGCATTCATCACCTGTATATGTTATTGTAGATGATCAGCCGATCCGGGTAAGTACGGAAGATGCAGAATATTTTGTGGTGTGGATCGATAATATTTTAAAGCAAATTGAACCGGGAGGCCCGTGGAATAAATATTTTCCAGGTGATCTGGAAACTGTAAAAGCGCATTATCGGAAGGCAAGAGATATTTATAAAACCATTGTTGCGGAATCCCGGGCTATAAATAAATAGGGTATTCCTTTGTCAAAAGCCTTCCCGGAGCCCGGGTAACAATTGTGACAGCTTAAACCTTAAATTCAACTTGGTGAAATCAATTAAAAACGATACTGAACTGTTTCTTTTCGTTCGTAAACATCTGTATGTTGCAGCAGTATGTGACATACTGGATGAGATGGGATACCGGAACCAGGCAATGCATCAGCGCCTCCGCCCATTGCTGACCGATGTTAAGAACTGCGGATTTGTGGGCAGGGCCAGGACCTTTCACTGGGTTGAAACCGATACTATTGTAGAAGAGGATCCCTATGGACTTGAAATAGAAGCCATGGATTCACTGAAGGCGGATGATGTGGTGGTTCATTCCACAGATTTCAATGGTACGAATGCACCCTGGGGGGAACTTATGTCCACGATTTCCAAGAACAAAGGAGTGGTGGGATGCGTATGTGACAGTCAGGTGAGGGATTGCATAAAGATCATGGAAATGCATTTTCCGGTGTTCTATGCAGGGATCAGGCCATTGGATTCAAAGGGAAGGGGCATGGTGATTGGCTATGATGTGCCGGTGGAATGCGGGGGTGTGCTGGTGAACCCGGGAGACCTGATCTATGCTGATTTCGACGGGATCGTGGTAGTGCCGCAAGGGATAGAACTGGACGTATTTCACCGGGCAAAAGAAAAGGTGGAGAATGAAAATCATTCGCGCCGGGAATTGCTGGACGGCAGGTCGCTGCGGGAGGTTTATGATAAATACAAATCACTTTAAAAAGACGGTCTTAAGAGAGGATGGGAAAGGCTTTTAAGGCGATTTAATATTTTTTACCCCGTTTATGGATTCAATCAAATCTCAGAAAATTGTAGACTGGTCCCTGGTCATCATTATCAATTTTATGTGGGCGACCCAGGTTCCCGTAATCCGGCTGATCGGGGATGCTTATGGTCCCATTACCGTGGCATTTGTTCCGATGATCCTGAGCACCATTATTTTTTTGCCCATACTGTGGATGGAAAATAAAAAGCGCAATGTAAAAATGAAATGGAGATGGAAGGATATCCGCTATTTTGTGATACCGGGACTGATCGGCGTTTTCCTGATGCAGTATTTATACACCCTCGGATCCAGGATGACGCTGGCTGCCAATGCCGGGATTATTACCCTGACCATACCCGTTATTGTTGCTGTTTTCGCATCATTTCTGCTGAAAGAAAAATTGAATATCGTCCGTATACTTGGGTTTGTTCTGGCCATCGGAGGCGTTTTGATGACCTCTCTTCCGGATATTTCCGGAGCAAATTTTAAACACGGTAGTTACCTGGGCGGCAACCTGATCTTTTTCCTCGCCTGTTGCTGTTGCGGTTTTTACAATACCTATTGCAAATTGCTCGTGGACAAGAAATTCACGGAACTCGAAATCCTTGTTTATGGTTCCATCATTGGGTGTATTGCCAGCATCCCTTTGCTGATCTGGGTAGAACCCTTCCATTATTCAGCGTTTATCCATAGCGGTAAGCTGGCCTTATTCGGAGTTTTGGAATTAAGCATCATTGTATACGGCGTATCAATGCTGCTCTTTTTTTATATTCTGAAAAGAATGGATGTAACCCAGGCCATCCTGGGGAATTATCTTCTGCCTTTTTTTATTGCGCTGCTGGGGATTCTGCTGCTGGATGAGAAAATCACATTCCTGATGTTCGCCGGTGGTATTCTTATCCTGCTAAGTACGCTGATGGTAACCATTTATGAAAACGCTTTATTAAAAATGATAAAAAAATAAACCGGAATGAAAATTACGAACGTACAAGCCATTGCATTAAAACTTCCCGAGATTTCAAGTGCTGCCGATGGGACGCAGGATGACCTGATCATTGTGGTTGAAACAGATGAAGGAATTACGGGATACGGAGAAGTGGATACGGCTCCCGGAGTAGGAAAGGCGATCGTGGATGCGTATATGTCGCACGGAACCTGTTACGGACTGCGAGAAGTGATTAAGGGGTCTGATCCGTTCGATTACGAGCAGATCTGGAACGATATGTGGGCCAAAACATATTATTATGGGCGCAGCGGCCCCGTTATGCATGTGATGAGTGGGATAGATATGGCGATATGGGATATCATGGGCAAAGCGACAGGCAAGCCCGTACATAAATTACTGGGAGGAAGTTATAGCGATAAGGTCCGGGCTTACGCCAGTGCTTTAATGCCTGAAAATAAGGAATTCGTCAAGAAGATGGTGGAGTCTTATATTTCCCAGGGATTCACGGCTATCAAATTCGGATGGGGACCACTTGGCTATGACGTGCATTTTGATATTGAATTAATCAAAACAGCCCGTCAGACGGCCGGTGACAAGGTGGACATCATGATTGACATCGGCAAAAGATACCGGTTGAAATCTGCCCTGTATGTTGCAAAGGCCCTTGAACAACTGAATATTTATTGGCTGGAAGAACCCTTGCCTGCAGAGGATTTTATTGGCTACCGGCGGCTTACTGAATCTACTACCCTGCGGATTGCGACCGGAGAGGAAGAAAGCGGGCGGCTGGCTTTCGCCAGGCTGATTAACGAAACGCATGTTGATGTGATACAGCCGGATATGTCCCGATGCGGAGGACTGACAGAAGCAAAAAAAATCGCCTCGATGGCGGCTGACCAGAATATCCTCTGTGTCCCCCATGCTTTTAAAACAGGTGTGTTGGTTGCGGCTTCCATTCAACTGATTGCAGCCATACCACATGCCCCTTTTCTGGAATTTTCTGTCACGGAATCCGCTATCCGGAAAGAGTTGCTGGTAAACCCTTTTAAACAGAAGGACGGATTTGTAGAAGTTCCTCAAACACCCGGATTGGGCATTGAACTCAACCCGGACATCATCAAAAAATATGGCGTGGTAAAATAGAACGGGATCCGTTACAGCAGGATGGTATGAATGCTATATTTAATAAATGAATTCCATGACCCGGATGATTTCTCGGATAGAAAAGCTAAAGCCGGTTAAAAATGCAAACCGGACGGATGCCTTTCTGATTACATCGCCGTCCTCTGTAAAATATTTCAGTGGTTATTTTTTCTATTTTGAATACGGGACTTCCCCATTTCACCTGCTTCCGGCGATATTAATGGTGGTTCCTGATCAGGATTCCGGTCTGATCCTGGCGGATAATGAAATGGGCCAGTCCTCATCTGTGGATCCAGCCATCCGGCTGATTCCTTATGAGAGTTATACATTTGAAACCCCGCCCGATCCGGTCGCAGCATGCATAAAAAAACTCTGCGAATTCATTGACAAGAACCAGCTCGGCTCCGCCCGGATCGGAATAGAACAGGGAACGCTTCCGTTTGTTATTGCGAAATCCCTGCAGGAACTTTACCCTTCGCTGGAATGGCTGGATGTGAGCCCGGAGATTAATCTGTGTAAATTGGTTAAGGATGCCGATGAAATCACTCTCCTCCGCCAGGCTTCTGCCCTCGCGGATATTGGCCAGCAGGCAGTTTTGAAATATGCACGAACTGGAATGAGCGAACTGGAGCTTTTTGCACTGGCGCATCGGGATATAGAAGCAGCGGTGGGATACCGGGTTCCGCTGATGTCGGACCTGAGCAGCGGAATAGGGACCAATAGCGGAGGTGGGATACCGACAAATAAAATAATTGAGTCGGGCGATCTGATCCTGTCCGACTTTCAACCCTGTCTCCAGGGATATTGGGGCGACTCCTGCAATACGATGGCCGTAGGCAGTCCGACGGCAGAGCAAAAGAAAACCTTTATCCGCGTTAGGGAAGCACTGGAAATAGGAATTGGCGCAATTAAACCAGGTGTCCAGGCAAAAACCGTTGACCGGCTGATGCGTGACCACATCGGAAATTATCCTCATCACAGCGGACACAGCGTGGGGACAGCCTACCATGAAGCCCCGCGGATCACCCCTTACAATAACATGGAACTGATACCGGGGATGCTGGTTGCCCTGGAGCCTGCTATTTATAAGGAAGAATACGGGATCCGGCTGGAACACCTGATGCTGGTTACAGCCGGAGGCTGTGAGGTGCTTACTAAATTTCAACATCGTTTTGAACAATAATTCCGCTGCAATGAAACTGGAAGAGCATATCAGTTATATGGGTTGGCCTAATTGCCTCCGGTTGAGTAATTCCGAGATAGAAATTATCGTTGCCACCGATATTGGCCTTCGTATTCTTCGACTGGGATTTATTGGCGGGCAGAATATCCTTTATTTGTCTCCGGAAGACAAAGGGAAACAGGGAGGAGATACCTGGCGGATATACGGAGGCCATCGTTTATGGCATGCGCCGGAAGCCATTCCGAGATCTTATTCTCCCGATAATAAACCGATCACTTACCGGTATGATCAGCAAACCCTGAAGATTACCCAGCCGGTAGAAGAAAGTACCGGCATCGTAAAAGAAATGGAGGTTAGTTTGTCGCCTGACCTGAACCAGATTACCGTTCTGCACCGGCTGATCAATCAAAATCTGTGGGACATAAAATCGTCCGCCTGGGCTTTGTCTGCCCTCGCCCCGCAAGGCAGGGCAATCATTCCGCAGGAACCGTATGGAGAAGGGGATGCATATCTATTACCGGCCCGTTCCCTAGCCCTCTGGAGTTATACCACCATGAAGGATCCGCGTTGGATATGGGGAAACAAATATATCCAGGCAAGACAGGATCCATTATTGTCCTCTGAACAAAAAATCGGTGTACTGAATAAACAGGGGTGGACGGCTTATTGCCTGAATGAAGATTTGCTGATCAAGGTATTTGCATTTGACCCAGCTGCAGATTACCCGGATTTCGGAAGTAATCAGGAGACCTATATCAATGGAAACTTCCTGGAAATGGAAACACTGGGTCCCCTGGTGAATGTCCCACCGCAGGGCAAAACCGAGCAGGTAGAGTACTGGCAGCTTTCCAAGGCAAAGATCGGGGACACCGATGAAGCCATTGCGCGGGACCTTATGCCGCGGGTATCCTTCTTTCAGGATTTCATAAGTAATCTTAAAAAAATGGAATGTGCCTGATTTTCCGGACATTAATTAAAATCGGTCAGATTCTCTATCGGATTACCTTATTTTGTATATTACTTGGTCAATTTTGATTTAGTCTGTACAAAATAATAGATATGAAACCCACTTATAAGTCGGTTTCCCTTATAGACTCAAAATCTTTTAAGGTAATCCGGCAAGACAATAAACAGGAGTTTGATTTCCCCTGGCATTTTCATCCCGAATTTGAACTTACCTATATCTCCAATAGTCAGGGTATCCGGTATGTTGGCAATAACATTGAAAATTTCTATGAAAACGATTTGGTTTTGCTGGGCTCCAATTTGCCGCACTGCTGGATCAATACAAGTGATCAGGAGGAGCCTTCCCGGGCAGTGGTCATTTACCTGAACCAGGACCTGGTGAAGTGGTTATCTGACGAACAATTCAGCGCCATCAATTCACTTTTTGAAAAATCGAACCAGGGCATTAAATTCAACAACAGCATTGCGCTGAAAGTAAAGCCAAAATTATACGAATTATTGAATGTGGGCCCATTCGAAAGATATATCCTGCTTCTGCAAATCTTGCAGGAGTTGTCTGATACCGAAGAATTCCATCTTTTGAGTCAGACGGGATTTGCATACGAATTGAATCACACAAATAACGAACGGATCAACAAAGTGTATCAGTATGTCAGAAAGAATTATCAGAAAAAGATTTCCCTGGCTGATGTGGCGACACATGTAAATATGAGTGAAGAATATTTTTCCCGTTTCTTCAGTAAAAGCCTGATGAAGTCTTTTTTTACTTTTTTAAATGAGTACCGGATTAACCGGGCTTGTAAATTGTTGATTGAAACGGACAAGCAGGTAAGCGAAATTTGCTACGGCGCTGGTTTTGAAAGCATCCCCTTTTTTTACAGGCAATTCAAAAAAATAAAGAAATGTCCGCCCCAGGCTTACCGTTTGAAATATCATCATGCGGGAGAGTAAAAAGAGCGAACCATGAAAAAGGACGTGTTTACTTAGCCATTCACATTCCCACAATCATTATTACCTGGACTATCGAGATTAATGAACAAAATGTGAATCAATTCCTGAAAAATTAGCGACGCTATGCCTGACCGTGAGTTTAAGATAATTTTCGATGCCGACTTATATCCTCTTCGGGAATTGAAGGCCGGCAATCTGAACTGCCTGTATGAAAACGGGCATTTACGCAGGATCAAGTGGGGGCAAATGGAAATTCTCCGGATGATTTACGGAGCCGTTCGGGATGAAGACTGGGATACTGCTCCTTTTACAATCAAAAACGAGTCGATTGAACAAAAAGAAAACAGTTTCCGGATTGAATATACCGCATTTTATCGCTATCTGGCGATCGCTTACCGCGCGCACTTCGTAATAGAGGGCAGGGAAGATCATACGATCGTTTTTTCCATGAAAGGAGAGGCGCTAAGCGGATTCAATCGTAACCGCATTGGGCTATGTGTGCTACACCCGGCTTCGGCATGCAAAGGATTGGAA
>Ga0070681_10000602_pt1 | contig 29598 bp, 28 predicted proteins | sample KBSC83BmetaG_FD_65650 | JGI IMG/M metagenome (GOLD analysis project Ga0070681, IMG submission 65650) | Corn rhizosphere microbial communities from Kellogg Biological Station, Michigan, USA - KBS C8-3B metaG | ecosystem: Host-associated > Plants > Roots > Rhizosphere | place: USA: Michigan...
ACGCCTGGCGCGATGGCGATCTCGTGATGTGGGACAATCGCTGCCTCAACCACCGCGCCTGCGGCGGCTATGCGCTGCCCGACATCAGGCGCATGCATCGCACCACCATCGTCGGCGACAAGCCCTTCTACCGGCCCGCCGCTTAACGACCGAATTGGGGGGAAAGAGAATGAAGCCCACGCAGGCAAGTCTCGCCGCGCTCGCCGTGAGCGCGCTGGCGCTCGGCATGGCCGAGCCGGCTTCGGCGCAGCAGAGCGTCGAGCAATTCTACAAGGGCAAGGTGATCACGCTCTATATCGGCTTCGCGCCGGGCGGCTCCTACGATTATTACGGCCACGAGGTGGCGCGCTATATCGGCCGCTACATTCCCGGCAATCCGCAGGTGGTGGCGCAGAGCATGCCCGGCGCCGGCTCCTTCCAGGCGGCGAATTACCTGTTCAACGTGGCGCCCAAGGACGGCACCGCGCTCGGCATCGTGACCCAGACGCTGGCGCTCGAAGAGGCGCTCGGCACGCAGGGCGTGCGCTACAAGGCGACGCAGTTCGGCTGGGTCGGACGCGTGACCTCCATCCTCGAAGTCTCGCCGATCTGGCACACCGCCAAGGCGAAGACGATCGAGGATGTGAAGAAGATCGAGACGCCCTTCGCCTCGACCGGCGCCGGCTCGCCCTCGGAAGGCTATCCCAAGCTGATGAACGCGGTGGCCGGCACCAAATTCAAGGTGGTGACCGGCTATCCCGGCTCGAGCGACGGTCTCGTCGCCATGGAGCGTGGCGAGGTCGACACCTGTCTCACCTCCTGGAACACGATCAAGCGCACCAAGCAGGATTGGCTGAAGGAGAAGAAGGCGACGATGCTCGTGCAATATGCGATGCAGCGCTCGCCCGATCTGCCCGACGTGCCGACCCTGGTCGAGCTCGGCAAGAATGACGCGGACCGCCAGGTGCTCGCTTTCTATGTCAGCGGCGCCGAGAACGGCCGCTCGATCATCACCACCCCCGGCGTGCCGGCCGAGCGGCTGCAGGCGCTGCGCCGGGCCTTCGACGGCATGCTGAAGGACAAGGACTTCCTCGCCGATATCGAGAAGAGCGGCTCCGACCTCGTCTCGGCGCCGGGCGAGGTGATCGAGAAGATCATCGCCCAGGCGGCGAACGCGCCGAAAGCCGTGATCGATCGCACGCGCGCCGCCATCGCCGGCCAATAGCAGGAAGAAGGGAACGCCAGCCGTGAAGCTGAAAGACAAGGTCGCAATCATCACCGGCGCCGGCCGCAACATCGGCGAGGAGACGGCGAAGCTGTTCGCCTCGGAAGGCGCCAAGCTCGTCATCGTCGATATGGACAAGGCGCGCGGCGAGAAGGTCGCGGGCGACATCAAGAAAGCCGGCGGCCAGGCGATATCCTGCGTCGCGAACATCGCGAGCGAGTCCGAGGTCGATGCGGTGGTGAAAGCGGCGGTCGGCGCCTTCGGCCGCGTCGACGTGCTGATCAACAACGCCGCCATCTCCGACAACAAGACTATCCTCGACATCTCGAAGGAGGAGTGGGACCGCGTTCTGGCGGTGACCCTGAGCGGCCCCTTCCTGATGACGCGCGCCGTCGCCAAGCAGATGGTGGCGCAAGGGCAGGGCGGCGCCATCGTCAATGTCGGCTCGACCTCGGGCGAGCGCGGCCGCGTGCGCGCCATCGCCTATGTCGCGGCCAAGGGCGGCTTGCACAATATGACGCGCTCGATGGCGGTGCAGCTGGCGCCGCACAAGATCCGCGTCAACGGCGTCATTCCCAACAAGATCGGCTCGCCGGTCGGCAAGGAGGAGTTCGACCCGACACGGCCCGTCGTCAACCTCGCCGGCCGCCCCGGCGTGCCGATGGACCTCGCCCGTGCGCTGCTGTTCCTGGCCTCCGACGATGCGAGCTTCGTCGTCGGCGAGCTGATGGTCGTCGATGGCGGCGCGCTGGTGACGATGGAGGGGTCTTAAGCACTTAGCCCCTGTCCCGCTTGCGGGAGAGGGAGGGACCCATCGCGAAGCGATGGGAGGGTGAGGGGATGTTCGTCGCGTTCCCTCACCCTCCCATTGCTTCGCTTCGCTGCGCAACGGGCCCCTCCCTCTCCCGCAAGCGGGAGAGGGTTCAAGCGAGGAACGGCTTCACTGCCGCGACAAACGCCTCCGGCGCTTCCGCATGCACCCAATGCCCGGCGCCCGGAATGCGCACGATCTCGGCTTCCGGAAACAACCGGCGAATTGCCGGCTCGTCCTGTGGCCGGATGTAATCGGATTTGGCGCCGGCGACGAACAGCGCGGGAGCCGGATAGGACGCCGCCGGCAGATCCTCGGGAAAGCCAGCGATATCCGGCATGTCCCGCTCGAGCACCGGCAGGTTGATGCGCCAGCTCGCCTTGCCGTCCTCGATCACGAGATTCTGCAAGAGGAAGGCGCGCTCGGCCGGGCTCGGCACCGCGGCGGCGAGCTGCGGATCGACCTCGGTGCGCCGCGTCACGCGCGTGAGATCGATGGCGGCCATCGCCTGGACGTAAGGGAGAAGCGCCGGCTCGCGTGGCACCGGCGCCACATCGACCACGACCAGCCGCGCGATCCGCGCGGGCTCGGCCAGCGCCGCCAGCATCGCCGCCTTGCCGCCCATCGAGTGGCCCATCAGCGCGACCGAGCCGAGCTGCTTGCCGCGGATGAAAGCCAGCACATCGGCCGCCATCTCCGGATAGGACATGGCATCGGCCCAGGGCGAGGCGCCGTGATTGCGCAGATCGACGAGCAAGACCCGGTGCGTCTCGGCGAGCGCCTTGGCGATTGCCGCCCAGTTGCGGCCCGAGCCGAACAACCCGTGCAGGATGAGGAGCGGCGGGCCGCTGCCGAGCTCGGTCGCCGCGAGATCGAGCGCCATGCCTTAGGACGGCGTGCGGTCGTTCTTGGCGGCGAGCCCGTCTAGATGTGCAACCACCTCCTCGACATGCATGACGTCGAGATATTTATGGTGCATGTCCCAGAGGTTCACCTTGTGGGTGAGCTCGGCGCGATCGAAGGTGCATTCCTCGACCAGCGCGATGTGAAAGCCGCTGGAATAGGCCTGCACGCAGCTCGCCCGCACGCAGCCCGAGGTGCTTTCGCCGCACACGATCAGGCTCTTCACCCCCATCACATTGAGATGGGACAGGAAGGGCGTGCCCTCGAGCACGCTGGCGCGCTGCTTGCGGATCACGATGTCGCTCGGATCGACCGGAAACTCGTGATAGATCTCGTGGCCGTCGCCGCCGCGCGGCACCAGGGAGGTGCGCCGCCGCGTCGAGAAGGCGCCCATCGGCCGGCCGTTGGGCTGGGTGTCTTGCGTCGAGAAGAAGATCGGGATGCCGGCGCGGCGCGCCGCCGCGATCAGGCGCTTGGTCGGCTCGATGGCGCGATGCGCGAAGACGCCGCAGCTGTTCGGATGCTCGGATTCGAGCTCATAGGGCGAATGGGGGCCGCCGCGATAGACGGTGTTGTAGAGGTCGATGGCGAGCAGCGCCGGGCTGGGGCCGACGAAGGTATCGCGCGCATATTTGGCATAGAGCTTGCTATCGGACTCCGGGATCACATCCTTCCAGCAATGGTCTTCGAACTGTGCCGCCGATGCCATGTCTCGAGCTCCTTCTAAGGTTCGCCGCGCCCGCCGATGATCGCCATGGCGCGCTCGACCACGGCTTTGGGCATGGCATAGAAGGAGGCGTAGCGCGCCTGCGTCTCCTCGCCATTCATCGGCCGGATGCTCAAGCCCGCCTTCCTGGTCTCGGCGAGGAAGGCCGGATCCTTCATGGTTGCCATGAAGCCGTCGCGCAAGGCGGCGGCGCGCTCCGGCGCGAGGCCGGGCGGCGCCGAGAAGGGCCGGCTCAGCAGATCCTGGCCGAAGATGAGGTCGGCGAGCTGGCGGTCCGCGTCCGTCTGCAGCACCTCATAGATGGTCGGTACGTCCGGAAAGCTTTCGGCGCGGCTCTTGCCGAAGGTCATCCAGACCACGAGGTCGCCGCTGGCGAGGTCGCTCGCGAATTGCGCATGCATGGTGCTGAGATAAAGGCCGCAGATGGCGTCGAGCTCGCCGCGCTGCATGGCCAGGATCTGGCTGCGGATGCCTTGCGTATAGCCATGGATCATCTTGATCTCGATGCCGAGCAAGGCGGCGACGATCTTGGCCTGGATGGAGGCGGTGGAGGCCGGGCCGGAAGCGCCGAAATTGCTGGTCCGCCGCTTGAGATCCTGCCAGCCGCGGATGCCGGTCGTCTTCCAGGTGACGCAGCCGGTGGCGTCGGAATCCATATTGCCGATCCAGGTGAATTTCGCCGTGTCGTACTTGGCTTCCTTGTTGCCGAACAGCGGTTCGAGCGCGGTCGAGGTGAGGAAGGTGGCGATCTCGGTGCCGTCCTTGGGCGAGACATTGTAGATCTGGTTGGCGAGCTTGAGACCGCCGGCGCCGAGCACGTTCTTGGCCACGGTCGCCGGGCCGCCGGGCAGGAAACGTCCATAGAAGCGCGCCAGCTCGCGGGCATAGATATCGGCGCCGCCGCCGGGCGCGCCGCCGATCAGCACCGCCACCTCCTTGCCGCGGAAGAGATCGCCGGCCGGCTGCGCCGCCGCTTGCTGGCTTGCGGTCCAGACCAGCGCCAGTAGCGCAAAAACCCTCAGAGCTGCCATGGTGACCGCCTCGTCCCCCCTTATTCCTGGCGATCATGCGACGGGCGGACGCGGTGCGCAAAGCCTTGTCTCGCAGAATCGAGTCTCGATAAGCTCGGTCCCCGAAGTCGGGAGGAAAGATGGCGGCGACGAAAAAGCTGAAATTCGAGGATCTCGAGGCGGTGGGGCCGGGCACGCCGGCCGGGCGCTATCTCCGGCTGTTCTGGCAGCCGCTCATCCGCGCGCAGGATCTGCCGCCCGGCCGTGCGAAGCCGGTCGAGATGCTGAGCGAGCATTTCACCGCTTTTCGCGGCGCGGATGGAGTGGCACGCCTCACCGTCGATCGCTGCGCCCATCGCGCCTGCCCCCTGTCGCTCGGCTGGGTCGAGGGCAACGGGCTGCGCTGCCGCTACCATGGCTGGAAATATGACGCGACCGGCCAGTGCATCGAGCAGCCGGCCGAGGAGAAGAGCTTCGCGCATCGCATGCGCATCAGGGTCTATCCGACGCGCGAATATTGCGGCCTCGTCTTCGCCTATCTCGGCGACGGGGAACCGCCGCCCTTCCGCCATTATCCCGATTTCGACCAGCCTGGCGTGATCGTCACCGATCCGCCCGAGATCCTGCCCTGCACCTTCTGGAACAAGCTCGACAACGACCATGCGCATGTGCCCTGGGTGCATCGCGCCACGGCGCTGCGCAAGGGCCGCAACGACTACCTCGTGATCCGCAAGGAGCGGGTCGACGAGACCGAATACGGCTATGTCAGCACGCGCGAGGTGGCGCGCGAGCGCGTCGATTTCAAGGACACGGCCTTTTTCTTCATGCCCAATGCGCGGCAATTCTGGGCGCCGACGCGCGCCAAGGGCTTCGAGGGCCGCGGCCTCGGCGACACCAAGATGACCTGGACGCTGCCGGTCAACGACGCTTGCTTCGTTTCCTTCGACGTGACGCACACGCCGCTCACCGGCGCCGAGGGCGATGCCTATCGCGCCGTGCGCCGCGCCCAGCAGGAGGCCGAGGCCGAGACGCGCTGGGATCTGGCCGAGAAGATCCTCAAGGGCGAGATGATGCCGGAAGACATTCCCGACGATATCAGCGCCTATACCAGCTTCTCGATCGAGGATTACGCGACCCAGGTCGGGGTCGGGCCGATCGCCGGACGCAGCACCGAGCATCTCGGCACCACCGACGTCAAGGTGGCGCTGCTGCGCCGGTTGTGGCTGCGCGAGGTCGGTGCGATGCTCGCCGGCAAGCCCTTGACCGATTGGAAGATACCGAGCCGTCCGCTGGCTGTCGCCGCGGCGGCGTGAGCAAGGATCAGCGCATGCCCTTCGGCAGCGACACGGCCAAGAAAATCCTGGCCGAGATCGATCGCGACGAGCTGGCCGAGCTCGGCTGCGAGCTCGCCAACATTCCGAGCCCGACCGGGCAGGAAAAGGCGGTCGCGGATTACATTCTCGGCTGGTTCGAAGCCAATGGCCTGAAGGCCGTGCGCCAGGAGGTCGAGATCGACCGGCCCAACGCGATCGGCATCCTCAAGGGCGACGGCACCGGCCTGTCGCTCGGCTTCAACGGCCATACCGATACCAGCTTCACCGGCACCGCCGCCGACCGGCGCATGCTGGCCGATCTCGAGCCCGACGCGGAGCTCAAGGGCCGCATCCTCGGCGACAAGGTGCATGGCATCGGCATCTCCAACATGAAGGGCGGGCTCGCCGCCTTCATGATGGCGGGCAAGGCGCTGAAGAAGAGCGGCGTGCGGCTCAAGGGCGATGTGGTGCTGGCGGCGGTGGTGGGCGAGATCTCGCGCACGCCGGTCGGGCAATGGCAGAGCCGCGACTATCGCGGCGAGGGCGCCGGCACGCGGCATCTGCTGACGCACGGTATGCACACCGACTATGCCGTGTGCTGCGACGGCTCCGACCTCAACATCGTGTGGACCCAGGTCGGCGTGGTGCAGATCAAGGTGACGACCTTCGGCAAGGCGCAGGCCGCCTGGGGCAGCAAGCGCGCCGACAAGCCGATGGAGAAGATGAACGCCATCATCCGCATGACCAGACTGATCGAGGCGGTCGAGCGCTGGGGTGCCGATTTCGAGGAGCGCTACATCTACAATTCGCCGACCGGCCCCTGCTGGCCCAAGGTCAATATCGGGGGAATCGAGGGCGGTGCGCCCTACCGGCCCAATTATTTTCCCGGCGTATGCTCGATCTATATCGATGTCCGCATGCCGCCGCAGGTGCGCCCCGTCACCATCCAGCACGAGTTGCGCCAGGCGCTGGACGCGACCGGCATCGAATACGACATGGATGTCTACAAGTCGCTGCTGGGCCATGAGGGGCGCAATGTCGAGCCGCTGGTGAAATCGGCCGAGGAGGTGCACCGGTATCTGTTCGGCGAGAAGATCCGCAACGAGGCACCCGACCGCGCCAGCATCTGGACCGACACCAATGTCTATAACGAGCTCGGCATTCCCTGCATCAAGATCGGCCCGCGCGGCAAGCGCAGCGGCCGCAAGGAGGAGATCGAGATCGACATCATGGTGAAGGCGGCGCAGATCTATACCCTGATCGCGCTCGACATCTGCAGCCGGCCGCGCGGCTAGGGGGCGCCCGACGATTCGATCCGGCGCGCGACGGCGATGGCGAGGAGCCCGACCGGCACGCCCGCGATTACATCCACGAAATAATGGCTGCCGACGCTGGGCACCGAGAGGAGCACCAGCGCATTGAGCACGGCCGACACGGTGAGCGCCAACGGGTTCCACCGCATCGCATGCACCAGGAGCATGGCCAGCACGGTGTGGAAAGAGGGTAGGACGATGACGCCGTGGAAGGCATGCTCTCCCAACACCGGCATCGTGCCCGCGCGCATGGCGAGCACGTCGGGCAGCCACTCCGCCTCGGCGACGCCGACCCCGAATTGCACCCAGCTGCCGAGGGCCGGCAGGAAAGCCCAGACCGGAATGATGACCAGCAACGCCGCGATTGCCGCGCTCAAAAGCTCGCTGAGATAGCGCTGTCGCCCCATCCAGGGCAGGAACAGGATGCACACCCCGATCTGCAAGGGCAGGGAGTCGTAGGCGAGGATGAGCAGGCTGCGCAGGCTGCGATGACCGTCCACCCAGTGAAACCAGCCCATCCAATCCAGCCCTAGCATGGCGTCCAGTGCGGTGAATTGCGCATCCATCAGCGGCGCGCGGAAGGCCAATACCAGATAACTGAAGACGGCGCTCAGAACCGAGAACAGGCTCGCCTGCATGACGATCTCGGTCATGGCCGCGAGTCTGGGATTGTGACCGAGCAAGCCATAGAGGAGGGTCAGCGCGCCCCAGGCGCCGAGCGCCTCGCCATAGCTCATGAGGAAGGTGCCGGAGAGGCTGGTGCCGGTGCTCGCCAGCAATGCCGCATCGATGATCGCCACCAGCGCGATGGCGAGCCATCGCCAGCCGCCGGGGGAGAGACGGATCGCTTGCTTGCTTCCGGTGACGGCCTGGATGCTCATGCGGCTACCAGAGCGACGGAATCAGTCGGGCGGTCCTGCCGGCATAGGCGGCATATTCGGGAAAGCTCGCGCTGAGGACCGCCTCCTCGTTGCGAATGCGCTGCAGCTGGAAATAGATTTGCGCCGCGACGATGATCACCGCTTCCCAGGACGCGACCTCGACGAACAGGCCGAGCATGCCGATCTGCTCGGCGAGATAGAGCGGATGGCGCACGATGGCGTAAGGCCCGTCCGTCACCAGCCGACGGGCCTCGGCCATGATGCTGAAGGAGCGTCCCAGATTGAGCAGTACGACAAGCGCCAGCCCATTGCCGCAGGCGATCAGCGCCGAGGAGACGAGATGCGGCGCCGTGCCGACCTCGCCGCGGGGCAGCAGAACCAGCCCGTAAAGAAGATAGCTGCCGAGCAGTGCCGCGACCCGCGGCCGCCAGCCTGGCGCTTTTGCCGATGGCCGTGGCCGCAGCAGGGTGATGCAGAGAATCGTCGCGAGGAACAGGAAGGCGCAGGAGAGCGACATCAGGCTCGCCGTCGCCGCGACATCGGGTGGACGCTGAGCCGCGATCCAGATCTGCCACAGCATGAGTGCCGAGAGCCCGAGAAACCACAGGCCGGCGCCGGCGCGAGCGGCGCGGTCCTGCCAGGGCAAGGCCGGCGCGAAGCGTGCCAGGGCGGCTGTCCCGGTCATCATCACCAGAAGCCGATGAGGCTGACATAGAGAAAGCCCGCCGTCATGGCCGGCGCATAGGGCACGCAAGGCTGTGTCATCTCGGGGTCGAGGGCGGGAATGCGCCAGCCGCGAACCGCTAGAAAACGGGCGGCGCCGACTCGCCGCAGGGCGAGCACGATCAGCGCGAGCAGCCCGCCGGCCAGGCACATGACCACGAAGAAAGACAGAAGATTGGGAAATCCGCACCACAGGGCCAGGGCGGCGAACAGCTTCGCGTCGCCGCCGCCGAAGCGCAGCCCCATGGCAAAGAGCACGAAGCCGAGCACCAGTGTCGAAGAGCCCGCCGCCAGATGCATGAGGAAGCTGTCGAGCGGGATCGCGGCGGCCGGGGCGAAGGGAAAGAACAGGCTCGCAATGGCCAGCACCACATTGTTCGGGATGCGCAGCCTCGTCATGTCGATGATGGACACGTAGACAAGCAAGGCGCAAAGGAGGCTGAGCAGGATCTTGGAGATCACTTCGAATCCGCCTTGAGGCTGGTCACTTGCTGAAGATTTTTCGCCGTCACGGCCTCATAGCGCGAGCCGGCGGCCATGGCGCGCGCGAGGAACGCCTCGGCCGCCGTTAGATCGCCCCGTTGCATCGCGATAAAACCGACATTGTTTAGCACCACCGCCTGCTGCCCTTGTGCCAGGCTCCTGGTCGCCTCCTGGTAATTTCCCTGAGCGGCTATTGCGATCCGGAGATTGTTCTGGATGGTTTCGCTGCTGGGATCGAGCGCTAAAGCCTGGCGAAAATCGGCGAGCGCCAGGTCTGTCTTTCCGGCGCCGAGCCGCGAATAGCCGCGATTGTTGAGCACGACCGCAGAATCGGGATTGATCTCGAGTGCGGTGTCGTAAAGCGACGCGGCCTCGTCGCGCTGCCGCTTCATGTCGGCCATCAGGCCCAGCGCGTTATAGGCACGCCAGAGGGTCGCGTCGACGTTGACCGCCTCGCGCAGCGACTTGGCCGCCTCCTCGTATTTGCGCAGGGCGAGATCGGCGATGCCCATCCCTTGCAAGGCCCGCGCGTGAAACGCGCCCTGCTTGGCGAGGGCGAGGAACAGCGGCTTTGCCTCGCCGGCCCGGGCGAGGCCGAGAAGCGATTCCGCCATGCCGTACTGGCCTGCTGCGGAATTCTGGTCGGCGACGAGCTGCTGCTGATAGATCTGCAGCGCTTCGCCGAAGCGTCCGTCGGCCCGCGTCGCGTCGGCGGCCGCGAGGAGCGCGGCGCTGTCGGCTCGAGAGCCGGGTCCGCTCTCGCCCACCCGGCCGTTGGGCAGGCCGGCGCAACCGCCGAGCAGCAGGAGGAAGATCAGCAGCATCGCGGATGAGCGACTCATGGGCGGCTCCTTCGGCTGGAATTGCGAATCAGGACGCATTGGCGCCCTCGGCCCGGTGGGCGAGCGGCGCGCTTGGTAGGGGCGCCAGCAGAAGGCGAAAAGCGGCAGGACCGATGCGCTCGACCAACGGCGCGGCCACACCGGCCTGCGGCGGCGGCGGCGCATGTGGGCTGCCGGCGATCGCGTGCGCCAGGAGCGCGACATTGGCGCGGATCAGTGGATTGCCGGAATCGCGGGCCAGGGCTCGCTGGAACAGCGCGACCGCCTTGTTCCTGTCGCGGGCGACCATCGCCGACACCGCCATGTTGTTGAGCGTGTCGGCGCTGTCCGGCTCACGCGCGAGCGCTTGCGCATAGAAGCGGGCGGCGAGGTCGGGGTGACGCAGCTCGTCATAGGCCGCGCCGATCGCATTGAGCGCCGCGACCGAGTCCGGCTCGATCGACAGCGCCTTCTGGAACAGGACCAGAGCCAGCCCGACGCGGTTGGCACGCAGGCTGGTTTTGCCCGCCGCATAATACTGGTCGAAGCGCGACAGGACGGGACCGCCGGCGCCGCCCGAGATCGGGCGAACCGTGGGAAAGCCGCTGCTGCAGGCCGCCACGAGAAGAGCGGCGGCGCTGGCGAGCCATCGGATGGTCACCATGCGTGCACCTGCGACATCGACTGCATGGTCTTGACCGCCGAATAGACGGCGGGGGCGAGAAGGGCCGCAAAGATCGCCGGCAGGAAGAAGGCCACCAAGATGACGGTGAGCTTGGTCGACACCTTATGGCCTTGCTCCTCGGCCCGGAGCATGCGGTGTGCGCGCATGTCGTCGGAAAAGATGCGCAGGGTCTGTGCCATGCTCGTCCCAAGCCGGTCCGACTGGATCAGGAGATTGACCAGCGATATCGTCTCCTCGATTCCTGTGCGCTCGGCGAGGCTGCGCATGGCGTCCCTGCGCTCGCATCCGGCGCGCAGCAGCGTGCTGACATGCTGAAGCTGCTTGGCCAGAAGCGGATGCGGCTCGGAAAGCTCCTCGCCGACGGTGAGGAGCGCCATGTCGATGCCGAGGCCGGCCTCGCTGCACACCAGCAGCAGATCGAGCACGTCCGGCAGGCCTTCGCGGAATTTCTTGAGGCGCGTCGTCCGCCGGACGCGGAACACATAGACCGGCGCGAGGAAGCCTAGGGGCGCAGCGAGGAGAGCGGCCGAGGCCGTGTAGGCGAAGCTAAAGGTCGTGTAAACGGGCAGGATCAGGACGAAAGCCGCCGCCAGGCCGATCGCGAGCAGCAGCCGTATGCCGCAATAGATGTCCACCGCGGACGGCGCTTCATATCCCGCCTGCAGCAGCCAAATTCGTAGGAGCTCGCGCTGCGCGGGGTCGGACGGGGCGAAGACGCCGCTGAAACCCGCCATCCATTGCATCGGGCGTGCCCGGCGCACCGACCCCGTCGCCCGGCGCACGGGCTGCAACAGGCTCGCCATCCCGAAGACCAGGCAAAGGGTGGCGGCAAAGACGAGTACTTCGAGGAGGTAGGGCTGGCCGACGACAGGGACAAGCTCGTTCATGGCTCCCTCCTCAAGCGCGAATCTTGACGACGCGCCGCATCACGATGACGCCGATCACCAGCAGGATGGCGGCACCGCCTAGGACGGCTTGCAGCAAGCTGCTCGTGGGCACGTCGTTGTAGAAGTCCGGACGGATGTACATCATGCCGGCGATCAGCAGGAAGGGAACGAAGGCCATGATGTTGGCCGATAGGCGCGATTCGGCCGACAGCGCCTTCACCTTCATTTTGAACCGAACCCGCTCACGCATGACGCCGCCGAGCGAGCACAGAACCTCGGCGAGGTTGCCGCCTGTCGTGTATTGGACGCGAATGGCGGCAACCATGTAGGTGACCTCGGGGATGTGAACCCGCTGCGCGAGCTGCTCGAGCGCCTCCCTGAGGTCGAGGCCGTAAGACAGGGCGTCGCAAACACGCCTGAACTCGTCGCTGACGGGCGCCGGCATCTCCTTGGCGATCATCTGGATGCCCATGGGCACCGGCAGGCCGGCGCGCAGCGACCGCACCAGCATGTCGAGCGCGTCGGGAAGCTGCAGGGCGAGTTTCGCCAGGCGCCGCTTGCGCATTTGCATGAGCGCGAGCAAGGGAAAGCCGGTGCCGATCGTGATGCCGGCGAAGAAGCTCTGCGCGCCGCCATAACCGACGAACGTGAACAGCAACGTGCCGCCCAGCACGGTCAGGGCCATTGCAGTCAATATCGCGGCGGGCGGATGGCGCACGCCGCTGCCGGTAATGAGCGCCTCGAAATCCTCGATGCGCCGAATCACCAGAACCTCCTTCAGCCAGGGTGAGAGTCCGTCGGCCAGGGTCTTCCGCCGGAGCCCGCGCGCCTCCCGCACTTCGCGCTCCACAAGCAGGCCGACGGCGTGCAAAAAGGTGAAGATCGCGAGCACCGCCAGCACATAGACGATGGCAATGGGGTTCGGCATGGGTGCCTCTATGTCAGGGGCCGGTTCGGGAGGAAGAGCTCTATGGGCAGCATCAGGTTCTGCGTCGCCAGATCCTCGGCGAATCGCGGCCTCACGCCGGTCGATTCGAAAGCGCCATGGATCTCGCCTTGCGGATCGATATGGGTACGCCGGAAGCGGAAGATCTCGTTCATGGTGATCACGTCGCCGTCCATGCCCATGACCTCCTGGAGCGAGACGAGCCGCCGCTTGCCGTCGCTGCCCCGCGTGAGCTGCAGGACGACGTGAATCGCCGAGGCGATCTGGGCGCGCATGGAGCGCGGCGCCATGGTGACGGTTGCCATGCCGATCATCTGCTCGAGCCGGGACAGGGCGTCGCGCGGCGAGTTGGCGTGGATGGTCGACATCGAGCCTTCATGGCCCGTGTTCATGGCCTGCAGCATGTCGAACGCTTCGCCGTTGCGCACCTCGCCGAGAATGATGCGGTTGGGGCGCATGCGCAGCGCCGTCACGACCAGCTGGCGCTGTGTGATCTCGCCTCTCCCCTCGGCATTGGGCGGCCTCGTCTCCATGCGCCGCACGATCGGTTGCTGCAGCTGCAGCTCGGCGGCGTCCTCTATGGTGACGATGGTCTCGCGATCGTCGATCAGCGCCGACATGGCGTTGAGCAGGGTGGTCTTCCCCGAGCCCGTTCCGCCCGAGATCAGGATGTTGAGCTTGCCCCGGACCAGCGCATCGAGAACGGCGCGCACCTCGGGAGTGATGGTGCCCACCGCCACCAGCCGGCCAAGGTCGAAAGGTATCTTGGAGAATTTGCGGATGGAGAGCAGCGGACCGTCCACGGCGACAGGCGGAATGACGGCATTGATGCGCGATCCGTCGGGAAGCCGGGCATCGACGATCGGCGAGCCCTCGTCGATGCGGCGGCCGACCGCCACGACCATCTTGTTGATGATGCGGGTGAGATGCGCATCGTCCTTGAAGCGGACTGCGGTCATCTCGATCTTGCCGAACCGCTCGACGCAGATATGGGCATGGGTGGTGACGATGATGTCGCTGACCGTCGGATCCTTGAGCAGCGGCTCTAGAGGGCCGAGCCCGAGCAGCTCGTCGAGGACTTCGGCCACCAGGCGCTTGCGGTGGTCCGGCGCAAGCGCGGCCCCTTCGCGCTTCACCATGTCGTGAATGATGTCGCCGATCTCGCTCTCGAATTGCGGGCGCGGCATGCGCTCGATCACGGTGAGGTCGATTTCGTCGGTGATCAGCCGCTGGTGCAGCCGCACCTTGAGAGCAATGAAACTGGAATCATCCGCGGCGGAGACGGCGGCGGCGGGGGCGTCGGCTTGTTCTGCGGACACGGGACGCTTCAGCGCGATGAACATGATCTGATTCCTGGCTTGAAAGTCAGCTGACGGCGGGGTAGCACGCTTCCGCCGCCGTGTTGGTCGAGAAAAGGAAATAGGTGACGGTGTACCGGATGGCCACAGCATTTCCGGTGACGCCGGCCGTGCAGGTGGTGCCGAGACTCACCGTGACGTTGGCGCGGGCGATTGGTACGCCGTTGGACCAGGCGATGGCGGCATCCTGAATCGCCGTGATGGTGCCGCAGCTCGTGCCGTCGACCGAGGCGCAGCGCGCCGCCGCGTCGGCCGCGAAACGAATGCTGTTCTCGGTCCAGAGCAACAGGGCGAGCCAGAAGATCGCCAGAACGAGAACCATGAAAAGCGGAAAGACCAAGGCAAGCTCGAGCGCGGTCGATCCCTCGCCGGTCGCCAGAAACCGTGCCATGGCGCGCCTCACCGGATGCGCACCAGGACGCCGCTCCGCACCAGCGCCGGGTAGCCGGGCCAGGCGAAGATTGGTGTCGGTGTCGCCTGGGCGGTCACCCGGACGAAAAGCCCCGGCGCGAATCCGTTGCTGCAGCTCGGCGAGGCGCCGCAATTGGGCGGCGTGCCGGCGACGACGGCGATTCCGCTCGTCCCGTTGGGGCAGCCGCAGGTCCAGGAGGCGGCTCCGGTAATCGCGGTCTGGGTCGGATAGGCGGCGGCGGTCACGACATTGCCGATGGTGGTGGCATTGAACGCGGCGGGGCCCCTTGCCATGGCGAAGGCGGCACCCGCATCGGCCGCGGCCTGGACCTGCATCTGCTGGAAAAGCAAGAACCCCATGTCGCAGATGCCGAGGAAGAGGACCAGCAGAACGGGCAGGACGAGGGCGAGCTCGAGCGCGGTGCTGCCTTCCTGGCGACGCGTGAAGCGCTCGATCATCTGCCGCTACTCCACCAGGCGGCTGGGCGAGCCCGGCGAGCCGCCGATCGGCACTACACCGGAGCCGACGCATCCGTTGGACAGCGTGCCGTTGCCGCTGTCGATGATGTCGAAGGCGATAATCTGGAAGCAGCCATTGGGCGAGGAGAAGCCGCCATTGCCCGATAGGCTCGCCGTCTGGTGCGGGAAGTAGAAGCTTCCCGTGACATGATTGGTGCTGTTGCCGGCGAAGTTCTCGATCTGGTTGGTGGTGTTGGCGGGATCGCCGTAGAACACGATTCCGGCGGTCGTGCCGGTGCTGAGCGCGGTCAGATTGAGCGCCGCATTACCGCCGGTGCTCACCGTTGCGAAGGTCGTCGGCGCGGCGGCGGTACTGGTCAGCACGATCGTGACGCCACCGGGAGCCGAAGTGATGGTCGTGCCGGACGAGCCCGAGGTGCTGAAGGTACCGCCCTCGATGTAGAAAATCCCGCTCGACAGCGTCACGCTCTTGGTGATGTTCAGTCCGCAATAGGCGCCCGGAGAAATTGGGTTGGCGCCGTTCCAGACGATGCAGGTAGCTGGCTTGGTGCCGATCGAGCGCGTGTTCGCATAAGGATCGGGCGGCGGATTGCTGTCGTGCGAGATGCCGGCCGGGCCGGTCACGGTCAGTTGCGAGGGTGCGGAGACCGTCCCGGCGATGTCGAAGGAACGCACCGACATGCGCGAATTGATGCCGCTGAAGGCGATGTTGCCGTGCCCATCGGCATCGCAGGCGGAGAGGGTGAGCACGCCGGTGCCCTGGACCGAGATCGAGTTGCCCGTGTCGAGCGCCAGCAGACAGCCATTGCCGGTCGTTGCCGCTCCTCCCGGCAAGACGACGGAATGCACCCTGATCATGGTGTTGCTGGAAAAGCCGACAAAGGTGCCGAGGAAGGAGGCTTGCGGCCGGGCGATGACCACTTCGATGGCGCTCGCGACGGCGATCAAATTGCCGTATTTCGGGGGCGAGTTGACGCATACCGTGGTCGCGGTGGCGCTGTTGCACAGATTGTTGGTCGCGAAGAGTCCGCCCCATCCGTTTTGCGAGGCGACGGCGTCCGCCTCGGCCGCGAAACCGGCCGAATTGCCGGCAACGACCGCACTTCCTGCCGAGAGGGCGGCGGCATCGGCCGCCGCCTGCATCGAGCGCTTGACCGTGTACCAATGGCCGAATTCGACGCCGAGCCCGGCCATGCCCAGCAGCACGGCGGCCAGGATCGCCGTCATCGCGGCGATGGCGCCTCCCGTCGAGCTGCGGAATTGGGCGAGCATGGTGGGCTGGCTCCGATTACTAGGGCCCTGGCGGAGCCATGGAATTGTTGTCCGTCGCGAGCGGCGTGCCGCTCTGGCCATGCGGCGGGTAGGTGCGGTTGGTGCGGTAGCGCCGGAGCGCGTTGTCGATCCGCTCGCTGTCGGTCTCGAACCTAGCCGTGTCGAGGTTCGGCTCGGGATTGACCAGCTGTGCCGCGATGTTGGCCCGTACCGAATTGCCGAAATCCGGTGACAGGGGTTCGTGCGGATCCATGCAGCCGGCGAGGCCGAGGGCGGCCAGGAGAGCAAGGCGCTTCATGGCGTCGTTCCTTCTCTGGTCCAGGGTCAGCGGATGATATGGCCGTACTTGCCGATCAGGCCGCCGCCCTGGGCTGCCTGAGGAATGCCCGAATCCGAACTCTCGACGCGCCCGAGCAGGAAGAATTCGGCGTCGGAGGGCGGAACGAAGCTGTCGGTCGGCGCGACCAGCGTCGTCGCCGGCGCCGGATGCACCAGCCGGGGTGTGACGATGATGACCAGCTCCGTCTCCTGCCGGTTGTAGTCGCTGCTGCGGAACAGGGCGCCGAGTACCGGAATGTCCATGACACCCGGGATGCCGCGCATCGAGTCGAGAAAGTTGCTCGACAACAGGCCGGCGATCGCAAAGCTCTGGCCGTCGCGCAGCTCGACCGTGGTGCGGGCACGCCTGGTCGAGATTCCCGGAATAACGAAGCCGTTCAGAGTTACCGAATTGGTCTTGTCGAGTTGCGATACCTCCGGCGCCACCGCGAGATTGATCAGATCCTTGTCGACGACTGTCGGCGTGAAGGCGAGGCTGATCCCGAACTGCTTGAACTCGATCGTCACGGTCGGCACCCCGCCGGCGGCGGCGGTGCTGGCGACCGGGATAGGAAACTCGCCGCCCGCCAGGAAGCTTGCCGTGTCGCCCGACATGGCGATGAGGTTCGGCTCGGCGAGGATCTTGGCGACGCCCTTGCTTTCGAGCAGCTCCAGCGTGTCGGTGAACAGGAAGTTGTGGCCGGTGACCCGGCCGACGGCGATCGCGAAGTTCTGGATGTTGAGGGGGTCGATCGTCGTCAAGGAGAAGGACGGGCGATCGGCATTGCCGATGCTCAGGAACGGCTTGAAGTCGAGATTCTTGGCGACATTGCGCTGTATCTCGGCGACCTTGACCTCGAGCATCACCTGCTGCGTCCCGGTGACCCGCATATTGTTGACCAGGGCCTTGTCCTTCTCGACGAACTGCTTGGCGATCTCGAGGGCGCGATTGACCTTGGCCGGGCTGTCGACGGTCCCCGTGAGCGAGATCGAATCGTTGATCGCTTGCACCCCGATCTGCTCGTTCGGGAGGATGTCGTACAGGGCCTTCTTGATCGCTTCCACATCGGCTCCGACGATGATGTCGAGCACGGCCAGCAGGCGGGAATTGCCGCCATAGACCGACACGTTCGTCGAGCCGGCTTTCTTGCCGTAGATGTAGAAGGATTGGCTGCTGAGCGGCACCGCGTCGGCGATGGCAGGGTTGCCGACGGCGATCCGCGCGACCGGCTGGCTCGTTCGGAAGAGCTGCGACTTGTTCATGGGCAGCGTCAGCGGCGGCGGCGATTGTGCCGCGCCCTGCGGCGCGATCATGATCTCGCGACGCGAGGGTTGCTGGGCCGCCACGGGAAGGGCGCCCAGCACGGCTGCCGCGACGAGCAGCGCGGGAATGATCTTGCGCAACATGGTGGCTCCCCCTTAGTGCGTCGATTTGTGCGAGTATTCCTTGTCGTCTTCACCGCAGGTCGTAGGTCGTGGCGGCCGCGCCGCGGATGATCTCGATCGTCCGCTTGGCGGCCCGCTGCGGCTTGGGCATGCCGTAAAGATCGACCGGCGAGATCGACCGCGTCGGTATGGCGGAGCCGGTCGTCATGTTGCGCAAAGCGAGGCTGAGCGTGCCGAGCGTGCGAGCGAGCGCGATCTTCTGCGCATCGTCGGGCTTGACTTCCAGCGTCACCGCCTTGGCGACGGTCGGCTTGTCGGTGTGCTCGTTCGCCTCCTGATCGATCGCGAGTACCTTCACGTCCTGGAGGAGCACGTCGGTGCGAGAGGATTTCTCGGCGGCGTCTGGGTGGGTCAGCATCAGGTCCACCCGGTCCGAGGGCGTGATGAATCCAGCCGCGCCGGAAACATCGTCGACGCGGATCGTCACCGCGCGCATCGAGGGGTCGATGACCGTCGAAAGGCTCGCCTTTCCGCCCTTGCCGCTCACCTTGTTGGCGAGCACGAGATCGCCCGGCTCGATCGTCGTCAACACCACCCGGGGCTCACCCGGGACGACCAGCTCGTCGATCGTGGCGAAGGCGCCGGCGGGAACGGAACCCGGAGGAATATCGACCAGGCGAAGGCCGCCTGAGACCAGGCGGTCGCCGAATTTCAAGGCGGTGGCGGCAACGACGACCTTGCGCATCTCGGCCGGATTGACGATCGGAGCCGCCGGCGCCATGGCGCGGACCAGCCCCACGGCTAGAATCCCGAGGGCCGCCGAAAGCGCGAGGAGAAGGACGGACCGGAATTTCATCCGCGGGTCTCCAGAAAAAAGGGCGTGCCGCCGACGCGGCACGCCGTCTCACAGCGGCAACCGACTAAAGCGCAGGGACGGTGACGCCATTGACCTGAGTGGCCGTGCTCTGGAACAGCGTGTTGAGAGCAGTGCCCAGGTTCCCGGCGCCCACGGAGATGGCGAAGGCGACGAGAATCATGACGAGCGCGTACTCCAATGCGTTTGCTCCGCTTTCATCGCGGCCGAAGCGAGTGATGCGTGTAACGGGCGGTTTCATCGAAAAATCTCCTGCCGTTCTCTTCCATCACGCTGGGAGGACGATCCTGCAGGCGTGAACGCGAGACATCGAGCAAGCGACGTGCCATGCGCTCCCCTCATGAATTTTCTCAGCAGTTACGGATGTATGGAGGGCGATGCGAAGAAAGCGGCCCCACGCCGTGCAAAAAACGTAAGTGTCTTCGACAATGAAGCACGTCCTAAATGCGGCGATGTCCTATGCGAATGAGACCCCAGCGCAATCGAGGTAGTCGCGAGCGAGAGAAAAGTCGTAAGCGCGCCCGACAATGACGAGCGTCCAAGCTACGACGAGAGTCTGCCGGCAGATATGGGCGACCCTTCCTAAGAGCTTGCCGCGCAGGGCCGGTCGAGGCCGACGGTTGCCCGGCCTGTTCATGCTCTCTTCGCACTCGCCTGCCGCCAAATCTTCGTCTATTGGACCGGCGGATAGGCGACGCAGTCATTGCGTCCATCCATCCCAGCTGCTCTATCATCGCCCAGCCCGCCCGCGCGAGCGCCGGCCCTATGTCAGGAAAGCGAGCCAGAGGACTCATGCCCAACAACGCGGATCTCATCGTCGCTTGCCTCCAGGCGGCGGGCGTCACCGAAGGTTTCGGCATCCCCAGCGGCAATGTGCTGCCGCTGATGGAGGCGATGCGCCAGGCCGGCATGCTTTTCGTGCTGACGGCGCATGAAGGCTCGGCCGGCTTCGCCGCCGACGTCACCGGCCGGCTCACCGGCCGCCCGGGCTTGTGCATCGCGACGCACGGGCCCGGCGCCACCAACCTCACCACCGGCGTCGGCTGCGCCTGGCTCGACCGCTCGCCGCTCATCGCCATCACCTGCAACATCCCGCGCGCCCAGCTCGGCCGGCGCATCCAGATGCATATCGATCATCACGCTTTGTTCCGGCCGATCACCAAGGCGACTTTGCCGCTGCTGCCGGGCAGCATCGCCGCCACCATGCAGGAGGCGATCGCGCTGGCGCTGAGCGAGCCGCAGGGCCCGGTGCATCTCGATCTCTCGGAGGATGTGGCGCTGGCGGCTTGCGAGGAGCGCCCGCTGGCCCCGCGCGCGGCGACGCCGCTTCCCGCACCCTCGCCGGAATCGCTCGCCGCGGCGAAGCGGCTGATCGCCGGCGCCAAGCGGCCGGTCGCCGTGATCGGCACCTCGGCGATGCGGATGCGCGATCCCGATCTGCTGCGCCGCTTTCTCGAGGCCTGGAATATCCCGTTCGCCACCACCGCCATGGCCAAGGGGCTGGTCGATGACGATCATCCGCTCGGCCTCGGCTGCATGGAGCGGGCGCGGCGGCAGATCCAGCGCGGCTTCCTGCAGAAATCGGATCTCGTGATCGGGCTCGGCTACGACACGATCGAGGTCGAGTACGAGGCCTGGATCGGCCGGGCGCCGCTGCTGCATATCGGCATCGAGGCGGCCGACACCGACGGATCGGTGACTCTTCGCGGCGAGCTCGTCGGCGATCTCGATGCGGCGCTGCAGCACCTCATCGACGGCGCCAGGCCGAGCAGCTGGGACAAGACGGCGATCGCGGCGCAGCGCGACGGTTTCCAGACCGCGCTACGCCCGCGCACCAACGCCTTCAGCCCGCATCAGGCGATCGATGTGGCGCGCGCCGTCCTGCCGCGCGACGGCATTCTCGCTTTCGATGTCGGCGCTCACACTCATCAGATCGCCAGCCAATGGCCGGCCCATTTTGCGCGCAGCTTCCTCCTCACCAACGGCTGGTCCTCGATGGGTTTCGGCCTGCCGGCCGCCATCGCCGCCAAGCTCGCCTGCCCCGAGCGGCCGGTCGTCGCCATCATCGGCGACGGCTGCTTCCAGATGAGCTGCGGCGAGGTGGTGGTGGCGCGGCGGCTCGGCCTCGCCTTGCCGATCATCGTGCTCGACGATCGCTGGCTCGCCCTCATGAAGGTCAAGCAGGAGCGCCGCAGCTACGCGCTGTGGGGCACCGAGCTCGACACGGACCTGCTGCCGCCGCCGCCGCCGCATTATTTCGGCGTGCCGACCCGTCTCGCCGAGAATGCCGATGCGCTCGCGGCGGCGCTCGCCGAGGCGCTGAAAGCGCAAGGTCCGACCATCATCGAGACCATGGTCGATCCGTCGCATTACAGCGAGACGGTGTACGACTGAGCGGGCAGAGCTGTCTTTCCCTCTGCCTGCGGGAGAGGGGCAAGAAGCTTGTCGAGGCGATCAGCCGATCTTGATCTTGCCGTCGATGTGATGCTCGAGCCCGATCGCCGGCATGGTCAGAACCATCTTGGCGTCGAGCACGGCATTGTCCTTGATCTTGCCGTCGCTCACCGCCTTGCGCACGGCGAGCTCGATCTCGCGCTGCGAGGTGATGCCGACCAGCTTCAGGAACTTGCGCAGCTCGATATTGAAGGTGTCCTCGTTCATGGCGCTTTCCTTCACTTCCAATGGGGCGGCCAGGTCTGTTCGACGATGGGCAACGCCTGCATGCGCGCGTTCCAGCCGGCGAGGCGCGGGCCGAGCAGGGAGCTGGTGGCGAGCGGCGGATGGCGCGTCTCCATGCGCAGGAACAGCGCGACATAGGGATAGAGGGTCAAATCGGCGGCGGACAGGGCACCGGCCAGATAGTCGCCGGACAGCGCCGCCTCCCAAAATGCCAGCTCCTTCTCAAGCTTGCCCTTGAGCTTTGCGATCTCCGCCTCGGGCCGCTTCTCCGCGGCGGTGAAGAGGATCGCCTCGGCGAGCTTTTCCAGAAGGGGAGCGACATCGCCGTCGGCTTCGCGGATCATGCGCCGCTGCACGGCGCGCCGTTGGATGTCGGGATCGAAGAGGCGCGGCTCGGCCGGCCAGCGCTCGTCGATATAGTCGAGGATGGCCGCCGATTCCGCGAGCGCGAATCCGTCATCGACCAGCACCGGCACCCGGCGCCGGGGGTTGAGCGCCAGGAATTCCGGCTGCTTGAGATCGCCGGCATCGAAGGACAGCAGCTTGAACTCGTGCGCGATGCGCTTCGCCTCGAGGGCGAGCCAGACGCGCCAGGCATAGGGCGAGCCGGAGGCATAATAGAAGGTGACGGCCATGGATGATCCACCCTTCGGAAACGGCAGGAGAGGCTAGCCTAGATCGCGGGGGTCTAGAAAGCGCGCTCGACCAGGTCGCAGATCATATGGCCGACCGCGATATGCATCTCCTGGACGCGCGGCGTGTCGGAGGAGGGGACGGCAATGCACAGGTCGGCGAGGCCGCGCATCGCGCCGCCGGCGGCGCCGGTGAGGGCGATGGTGGCGATGCCGCGCGCCTTGGCCGCCTCGAAAGCGGCCAGGACATTGCGGCTGTTGCCGCTGGTCGAGATGCCGATCAGCACGTCGCCCTTGCGGCCGAGCCCGCGCAGCTGGCGGGCGAAGATCTCGTCGAAGGCGTAATCATTGCCGATGGCGGTCAGGGCCGAGCTGTCGGTGGTCAGCGCCACGGCCGCCAGCGGCTCGCGATCCTTGAGGTAGCGGCCCATCAGCTCGGCGGCGAGATGCTGCGAATCGGCGGCCGAGCCGCCATTGCCGCAGAAGATCGCCTTGCCGCCGCCGCGCAGCGCCTCGACGATCATGCGCGCCGCCGCGACGACGGCGCCGGCCTCGGCGGTCAGCGCCTCGAAGTTCCTGGCACTCTCGCGAAAGGCGGCCGCGACATGGTCGATGTCGGGCGAGGTGATCACTCTCTTGTTGTCGTCCAATTCAAACCTCGAAGCTCTCTCTCAATAACCCTCTCCCCCTGGGCTTCTTGCCCCTCTCCCGGCGGGAGGGACCCAACGCGAAGCGTTGGGAGGGTGAGGGGCACACCGCCAGCCGACTTTCCCCTCACCCTCCCGTTGCTACGCAACGGGCCCCTCCCTCTCCCGCAGGGAGAGGGGCAAGAGAGCTGCCGCGTCGCCCCTGCAATCAAATGCGACAGGCCTGCCCCCAAGGGGGAGAGGGGGAATTCTAGTTCAACTCACCGTTCGTGGAAGGAATCCTGCAAGGCGAGGTAGATCGGCTTCAGCAGATATTCGATCAGGGTGCGGCTGCCGGTGACGATGTCGGCCTGGACCACCATGCCGGGCAGGATCGGGTTCACCCCGGCGCCGGGCCCCATATAGGTGCGGTCGAGCTGGACGTTCGATTTGTAATAGGGCTTGCCGTTCTCGTCGGTGAAGGTGGTCGGCGAGATCTTGCTGATCGTGCCCTTGATGGTGCCGTAGCGCACATATTCGAAGCTCGAGACCTTGATGCGCACCTGCTCGCCGACATGGACATGGCCGACATCGCCGGGGGCGATGCGTACCTCGGCTTCGAGGACGTCGTTGACCGGCACGACCCGGGCGACGATGCCGCCCGCCGCCAGCACCTCGCCGACCGAATGCACCTTGAGGTCCTGCACCAGCCCGGCGACGGGGCTGCGGATGTCGAGACGGTCGACGCGGTCGAGCTGCTTGTCGAGCAGGCCTTTCACCTGCTCGATCTCGCCGCCGATCGTGCCGAGCTCGTTGAGCGCGTCCTGAGCCTGGACGTCGCCGAGATTCTCGCGCCGGCGCTGCGCCTCGTTGAGGTTCTGCTGGACCACGTTGGCCTGCTGGCGCAGCCGCTCGGCCTCGCCGCGGGCCGTCGAATAGGCGCGGCTGGTGTCGAGATAGACCTGCTTCGAGACGACGCCGGCCTCGACGCCGCGACGCCTGATGTCGGCCTGCTCGGCGGTGATGTGCTCCTGCTCGAGCGCGGTCTGGAGCTGCTCGCTCAGCTGGCGCATTTCCTGGGTGCGCTGCCCGATCTGCGAATCGAGCACGCTGCGGGCCGAACGCTGCTGGTCGACCTGGCTGTCCATCAGCCGGCGCTGCTCGGCGATGAGCTGGCCGAAGCCGGCGCCGATTTCCTCGAATTTGGGCGCCCGATGCTCGACGATCGAGGTCAGGCGTTCCTTGCGGAGGAGGAGACCGACATAGCGCGCCGTCACCTCCTGCAGATCGGCCGAGGCTTGCGTCGAATCGAGCTTCACCAGCACGGTTCCGGCCGGCACCAGCTGGCCGTCACTCACCAGGATCTGCGCGACGATGCCGCCCTCGAGATGCTGCACGACCTGGATGGCGGAGGAGGGGGCGACCTGGCCGTTGGTCGAGGCGACTTCGTCGATATTGAGCAGCGAGGCCCAGACAACGAACAGGATGACCAGCGTGCAGGCGGCGAACATCGCCGCGCGCACGAAGCTCGGCAGCGATTCCTCCTCGAACTGGATCGGCTCGGTCAGCAGCCGCACATGATGGGTGGGCGCCAGGCGCTTGCGGCCGGGCACCAGCGCGCCGATGACTGGGGCCAGCGAGAAGCGCTTTCCGCGGGTGATCTGCGGCTGGGTGCTCATCGTCCCCCGCTGAAGACCAGCTGCTTCACCTGGTCGAAATTGCCGGCCTGCTTGACGTAGCCGCCGTCGAGATAGATCACGAGGTCGGCGAGGCGCAGATGGCTCGGCCGATGCGAGACGAAGACGATGGTGGCGCTCTTCTTCAGATGCATGACCGCCTCATGGAAGGCATTGTCGCCTTCCGTGTCGAGGCCGTTGCCGGGCTCGTCGAACAGCATCACCGAGGCCGGCTTGAGATAGGTGCGCGCCAGCAGCAGGCGCTGGCGGAAGCCATGCGCCATCTGCTCGCTCTGGCTGTCGAAGATGCGCGTATTGAAGCCGTCGGGCAGCCGCTGGATGTCGTCGAGCAGCCCGGCCATGCGGCAGGCCCATTTCAGCTCGTCCTCGGTGGCGGTCGGATGGTTGAGGCGGAGATTCTGGGCGATGGTGCCGAAGAACACGTCGCAACGCTGCGGCCCGTAGGAGATGACCGTCCTGAGCTCGCTCTGCGGCAGCTGGCGGATGTCGATGTCGTCGAGCCGCACCGCGCCGGCCTGCGGCTGGTAGATGCCGGTGATGAGCTTCAGCAGCGAGCTCTTGCCGGCGCCGTTGGGGCCGGCGATGGCGACGACCTGGCGCGGCTCGATCTGCACATTGACGCCGAGCAGCACCGGATCGGCGTCGTTGCTGTAGCGGAAGGAGACGCGGGCGAAGTTGAGCGCGCCGCGGAAGGAGGTGGCGACCTGGCGGTTCGCCGACGGGTCGCGCGTCTCGACATTCATGCGCATCAGATTGTCGATCTGCTTGATGCTGCGAACGGTGCGCGCGAGGGTGCCGAAGGAGAGGAAGCTGTTCTGCAGCGGCGTGACGAGGCGCCATGTGACGAGCAGCGCCATCACCACCGAGCCGACGCCGATGGCGCCGCTGATGGCCCCGAACACGCAGGTCACGATCACCGAGATGCCGGTCAGCATGCCGATGGTCTGCGAGCCGTTGGCGAGCAGCGCCTGCACCTGGCTGCTGGAAAGCTCGGCCGCGACATATTTGGCGGAGAGCAGCCGGAAGCGCTGATACCAGCGTTCCTCGGCGCCGGTGAACTTGATCACCGACAGCTTGGCGAGCGCGTCGGTGAGGAGCTCCTGGCGCTTGGCGCCGGCGTTCGAGACGACGACGGTGCGCGCCAGCAGGGCCGGCCGCAGCAGGAAGCCGAACATGGCGAAGGCGCCGGCCGACAGCACCATGATGATGAGCAGCCAATTGTCGACCATCGTCAGCACGATGACATAGACGGCGGTGCCCGGCAGCTCGTAGGCCATGAGGGCGAGCGGTCCGACGAACAGATCGCGCAAGCCCTCGAAATCCTTGATGCGCGCGATCTGGCTGCCCACCGGCACCTGCTCGATCGACCAGGCGGGCAGCGACAGGATGCGCTGGAAGATCGAGCTGGCGATGATGTACTCGCCGCGGGCACCCATGTAGGAGAGGATGCGAGCGCGCAGCCGGCGCAGCACGCCGTCGACGCCGAGCGCCATGGCGAGTCCGACCAGCATCCAGGGGATGAGCCCGACATTGCCGCTGGGAATGAGGCGGTCGTAGATCAGCAGCACGAAGATCGGGCTGCCGAGCGCCAGCAGATTGATGACGATGGTGAGGATGAGGCAGAGCGCGATCAGCGGCCGGAAACGGTTGGCGACGCCGGCCATCCAGCTGGCGCCCGGAATGCCGCGGCTGCCGTCGCTCGGCCGGAACATCTGGGCGTGGCCCTTGATGTTCTCGCCATCGACCATGAGATAGCCGTTGGTGGCGCCGTCGAACACCTTGAAGCCCTGACCGGGCTCGTATTCGAGCAGCACCATGGCGTGCCCGTCCTCGGCGACAAAGAGGCAGGGCAGCAGGCTCTCGTCGATGTCGGCCAGCTTCGCATTCACCACCTTGCAGGTGAAATAGAGATTGGCCATGACGCGGCGGAAGCCTTCGAGGCTCAGCCGGACATCGAAATGCGGCAGCGCCTCGGCAAAATTGCGCATGGTGCCGCGCCATTCCAGCGCCTGCAGCAGCTTGGGCAGGCAGTTGGAATAATCGGAGCGCTCGCGCAGGCGGCTCGCCATGACGCTGTCGTAGTCGGCATTGTTGGGCGGCCGCTCCCAGTCCGAGGCGCTCTCGGTGGAAAGGTCACGCCCCTGCGGCGGCGGGTTGCCGCCGCCTGTCGCCGCCGTGGCGGGCGCTGCCTGTGCGGCAGCCTGAGTCGGTGCGGCCGACGCCGGTGCGGCCGGTGCTGGAGCGGCCGTCTGCGCCGGCGCGGCCGTCGGCTGCGGTGCGGCGCTCGCGGCAGCCGCCGTCGCGTCCGGCGCCGCGGTCGGCTGCGGTGCCGCGCTCGTCGGCGCCGCGCTGGCTGCCGGAGCTGCGCTCGTCGGGGCAGCGGTGGCGGGAGCGGCCGAGGCCGTCTGCCCTTCCGTCGGCGCCGGTGCCGCGGGTGCGGCGCTGACCGATGGGGCGGGACGTGCCGCCGCGGCGATGGCGCCGGGTTGCGGGGCGCCGCCGGCCGGGGCAGCTGCCGGTGCCGCCTGTGCCGCTGCGGCCGGTGGTGCGGCGGAAGCGGCCGGAGCGGGGGCCGGTCCCTGGCCCATGCTGGTCATCACCTCGTCGATGGTGGTCGGCACCAGCTTGCCGTTGGTGATGCGGAACATCCGGTCCGCCAGCTTCAGGTGCGACGGGCGATAGGTCACCATGACGATGGTGCGCTGGCCCTTGAGGCGCGCGAGATAGGCGCGCAGCGCTTCGTCGCCGGCCGAATCGAGGGCGACATTGGCTTCGTCGAACAGAATGATCTCGGGATCGCGGACCAGCGCGCGGGCGATGGCGATGCGCTGCTTGATGCCGCCCGGCATCGCCTCGCTCGAGCTGTTGGCGATGGTGGTGCTGTAGCCGTTGCGCATGGTCGCGACCGACCGGTCGAGACCGATCGCATGGGCGATGGCCAGCGCCTTATCCTCGAGCGCGCCGTCGTACATGGTGATGTTTTCGAGGATCGTGCCGTCGACCAGCACGCCCTGCTGCGGCAGGTAGCCGATATGACCGGCGAGGCTGCTCGGATCGTAGAGCGCCAGATCGTGATCGTCGGCGAGCACCCGCCCTTCGGTAGGGGTAGCCATGCCGGCCATCATCGCCAGCAGCGCCGACTTGCCGGTGCCGCTTTCGCCGACGATGCCGATGCATTCGCCGGGAATGATGGTGAGGCTCAGATCCTCGAACAGCGGTTTCGGCGCCCCCGCCGCCGCCAGCGTGACCGCATCGAGCTTCAGCCCGCCGGCCCCGTCGGGCAGCGGCGGCCGGCCGCGGTTCGGGGCCGGCGGAATGGCGAACAGCTTGGTGATCTGGTCCTGCGACACCATCAGCTGCTGGACGCGGCTCCAGGTGCCGAGCAGCGCCTGGATCGGCGCCAGCGAGCGGCCGGTGAGAATGACGCAGGCGGACAGCACGCCGGGCGTCATCTCGTTGTGCACGACGAGGACGGCGCCGACGGCGGAGATCAGGATGGTCGAGATCTGGGTGAAGACGGCCGACAGGTTGAGCACGTTGATCGAGAAGCGCGACCCGTCGAAATTCATATGGACGTTGGAATCCTGCAGCATCTCGTAGCGGCGCTGCATGAGGAGCTCCATCGCCATGGTCTTCACGGTGTGGATGCCGGAAAGCGCCTGGTTGAGGAAGCTGAAGCGGCGTTCCTCGGCGACGGTGCGCTTCTCGACGAAGGCGCCGAGATTGCGCGAGTTGAGCCAGGCGGCGATCGCGAAGGAGCCCATCAGCGTGATCGGGATGATGGCGATCCAGCCGCCCAGGATCCAGGTCATGGCGACATAGAGCAGCGCGAAGGGCAGGTCGAAGATCGACAGCAGCGCCTGGCCCGAATAGAACTCGCGCACGGCCGCCGTGGCGCGGATGCGCTCCATATGGACGGTGGTGCCCTCGCGCTCGTAATCGCTCACCGAGCAGTCGAGCAGCCGGCGGAAGCAGGCGCAGGACAGCTTGTGCTCGAAGCTGGCACCCAGCCATCCGGTTATATAGGAGCGGCCGCAGCGCACCGCGAGCTCGAGCAGCAGCGCCGTCACGACGCCCATGATCAGCAGCGTCAGGGTCGAGATCGCCTGGTGCGGGATGATACGGTCGTAGATCTGCAGCATGGCGACCGGCAGGGCCATGCTCAGCACGTTGATGACCGCCGAGGCGAGCGCCAGCTCGGGCAGCATCTTGCGCAAGTCGGAATACTGGATGAATTGAAACAGCTTGAGCACTTTAACGATATCGTCCTTGCTCGCCTGGCCCGGGCCGCCGGCCCGGATGGCCGCCCAGGAACCACGCCGCGCGGCGCGCCCGGCCGCAAAAATGCCCCGCCCTAATCCGATGCCGTGACCATACCGACAGGGTCTAAACGGAAGATTTAAATTTACCATAGAATATGGCCAAGTTGCGGCTTGCCGCCGCTGTCAAGACGGCCTGAGGAAGGGGAGATGGCTGCCGATCGCACCCCGGTAAGGCACGGCCTCACCGGCCTCTGGCCGGCCCTCCTGGCCGCCGGGCTCCTGTGGCTGGCCGCGCCCGCCGCCCTGGCCTGGGCGCCCATGCCTTGGGGGCTGGCCACCGTCTGGTGGGACTTTCCGGCCGAGACGGCCGCCTTTCACAGCCTGTCCCTCGACATCGATATCGAGGGCGAGGAGATCGGCGAGCGGCGGCTCTATTTCGCCCTCATCGGCGCCGAGGAGATCGATGGCGCGCCGCTCTATGCCGGGCTTCAGTCGGGCGCCAATCTGGCCGATGGCAAGTCCGGCCACATCGCCATTTTCTCGCGCTGGAACGAGCGCAGCCGGGAGGCGATCCGGCTGGCGCCCGGCAGCTACGGCCAAAGCGCCGGCTATGAGGGGGATTTCATCGGTGTGCGCCATCCCGTGCCGTGGCGCCAGGGCCGCTATCGGATCTCGCTCATTGCCGAGCCGCCCCAAGCCGGCGACCCCCGGCCCTGGGTACGGATGGAGGTGCTCGAGCTCGCCTCGGGCAAGAGCTGGCAGGTCGGTGCCTTGCGCTTTCCGGCCGGCCCCGAGGCCCGGCTCGGCCGCTCGCTGGCCAGCTTCGTCGAGGCTTTCGGGCCGCCGATCAGCGCCCAATCGCTGCCTCGCATCACGGTCCGGCTCGACAATCTCCG
>Ga0070681_10000603_pt1 | contig 29582 bp, 25 predicted proteins | sample KBSC83BmetaG_FD_65650 | JGI IMG/M metagenome (GOLD analysis project Ga0070681, IMG submission 65650) | Corn rhizosphere microbial communities from Kellogg Biological Station, Michigan, USA - KBS C8-3B metaG | ecosystem: Host-associated > Plants > Roots > Rhizosphere | place: USA: Michigan...
GGCGTGATCTGGTAGGCAACTCCCAGCCGCGGACCCCAGGCGTAAGGATAGTTGTGAGCAAGGTCGCAGTTGCAACGGCCGCCTCCGTAACCGTCGTACACCACCGCGCCCAACCTTCCTCCGGCACTGGGGTTGACCGTGCCAGGACCGAATACTCCGTAGTACCCATTCCCGTCCCTCAAATACGTCGCGAAATCGTAACGCAAGCCGTAGTCCAGTGTGAGCTTGCGAGTAACCTTCCAGGTATCCTGAGCAAACCCGGATAGCGTATGGGACCCCATGTGGGTAACCGAGCGAACCGCGGTTTGGCCATTGTTGACCCCGCCCAGAAAGAAACTGGCGTAGTTGAACCCCGGTTGGGCGGCCAGGCTCACTCCGTTGAGAGCCGGAAGCCCGGTCTCGATCGCGGTAAAGGTCAAATAGCCATTCGCATATGTGCCATTGCGATTGAGATAGCCATTCACCAGCAGTTCGCCGCCGAATTTGAGGGTGTGATTGTTTCGCACCCACGTCAGGCTGACGTTGGCCGTGGGCTTGTAGTAATTCACGTTGATGTCTTGTCCCGGGCCCATGCCCGCCGACATGCCTCCCTGGGCGTTGCTCATTCCCCCGAAGACGGGGAACAGGTTGTTGTTCGTTCCGCGCAGGCCGATCAGAGCGACAGGATCGTAACGCTTGTGGGGTTGCCAGTTATGCAGTCCCAGGAGCCCGACGCCAAAATGCAGCAAGACCGACGGCGTCACCGTCTGATCGTAGTTCAGGCGCACGGTGTGCGAGGTGATCAAACTGGGAAGACCGCCCCGAATGGGATCCGGCAGGATGTTGACGTTGGGGTTGTCTTGAGAATTGTAGGACCAAAACCCGGAGAGTTTCGCACTTGAGCTGAGCTGGTAGTCGCCCTTGATGGAAGGAATTGTCGTGCTCTTAGGATTGGAGAAGGTTCGAATAAAGTTGTTGGTCAACCCGGCAGTAGTCGGCAGTGGAATCAGGTCTTGGACTCGCTTCGCGACCGGATCCATGTCCGTGAGGGGAACTACGTTGTTAGGGTAAGGATTCCGGTAACGGAGGCCATCCGGTCCAATGAAGTCCGTGGTCGGGTTATAGACGGTATTTTCGAACACCTGCCGGCCCAACCCGTCGGTGGTCACCAGGCGGTTCGTCCGGGCTGCCCCGAAATCGCCTGCACGATAGGCCAGCGTGGGCAATGTCGTAGAGGTGGCGTTGTTCACCGTGGTTTCGCGATACTGCTCGTAGCCGAAAAAGAAGAACGCCTTATTGTGGCCGTCAAACAATTTCGGAATCACAACCGGACCGCCCACCGTAAATCCGAAATCGTTCCTTCGTTGCCTGGGCCGGAGCAGATGTCCGCTTCCGTCATTGGTGAACGGCGTGCCCGCGTTGAGGAATTCGTTGACGACGTAATCGTACACGGTCCCATGAAGCTGGTTCGTTCCCGACTTCATAGTCAGGTTGAATACACCGCCTCCGGCGAGCCCGAATTCGGCCGCGAAATTGCTGGTTTGGATGGCGAACTCCTGAATCGAATCCACACTCGCCTGGGTCTGCGATTGCGTCGAGTACCAACCATTGGTGGCGTCCTGGCCGTCGATCCGCATGGCTTGCGAGTTGGTGGGGTTCCCGTTGATGCGGATGGACGAATCGGTGGCGTAATTGGAGCCTGGAAGCAGCTGCACCACGGCGTAGGGGTTCCTAATGCCCGAAGCGCTGGCACTCGAGCCAATCCCCAGCACCGGGAGGTTGTTCATGGTGTTGGTGGAGACGGTATGGCTCAGCTCGCCGCTTTCGGTCTTCAGCAGAGGAGCGGCTTCCGTTACCGTCACCGATTCGGTGTTCGAACCCACTTCGAGGATCACATCGACGCGGAAGGTTTGCGCCACCCCGACCGTAAGGCTCTGCCGGAGGTATTTCTTGAACCCTGGAACCGTTACGGACAGTTCGTACTGCCCGGCCGGTAACTGGGCCAGCGTGTAATTCCCGGTGGCCGAACTGGCTGCGCGGCTCACGACGCCGGTTTCTACGTTTCTGATTTCAATCGGCGCACCTGCGACGACGGCCCCTGCCGGGTCGGCAACAGTGCCAGTGATCGTCCCTCGGTCACTCTGTGCAAACAGCGTCAGAGCGAGTAAGCATGCAGCAACTGCATTAACCAGCGAGCGCATCGGCCACCCCCACTTAACATGAATAGTAAGAGACCGAAATTCAGAACCGGGTGATGCGCCCCACAAAAATAGAAACGCCGTCAGTGTACACCCGGTAAATAGTCAGGTCAAGGGCAAAAGCTGCTCACAGAGACTGGCGACCGGCGGTGTCGTTCAAAGGGCGGGCTCTCCTAAAATAGCCCGTCCCGCGCCGCGACGCCCAAGCCATCCCCAATCGGGCCGCGCCCGCCAACCACCCGGCACCGAAGTGGTTTATCCTATAACTCAGAATCATCGGATAACTCAGAATCATCGGAACCGAACGGTTCAGGGAGTACGTCTCATCTTCATGCGTCTGTCAATCGTTAGCTTGGCCAGCGGACTGTGTCTCGTCTGCTTTCCGGGCTTGGCCGCCCCCTCCGCTCCTGACGTCTATGCGCAGATTCCGCTACGCTTCGAGGCCGTGGACGCCCATCAGTGGATCGCCCACGGGCCCGGTTTCGGGGTCGGGTTCAGCCAGGACGGGACCTTCATCCAGTTCGGAGACCGGGGGCTCAAGCTGACTCTCGAAGGCCGTGCGTCGGATGGGATCAAGACCGGCCGTTTCGAAGGGCTCGATAAGTCGCCTGTTCCGACCAATTACTTCGGACGCAACTTCCGCAGCGCCGACGCATTCGCTCGCTTGCGCCAAACCGGTGTCTATCCCGGCATCGACATCGTCTATTACGGAAAAGGACAGTCCCTGGAGTACGATTTCGAGCTCGCCCCCGGCTCCGATCCTTCCCGCATCCACATGCGCTTCGAGGGCGCCGACTCCGTCAAACTTGGTCCGCGCGGCGAGGTGATTCTCAACATCGGCGACCGCCAGGTGACGCAGAATCCCGCAGTGGTCTACCAACGTAGCTCTGACAACGAAGTCATCGGCGTGCCCTCCTCCTACGTGCTGGAAAGGGACGGTTCCATCGGCATTTCTCTGGGCTCCTATGATCGCAGCCGGCCGCTGGTGGTCGATCCCACCATGCTGTTCGCCACCTACCTGTCCGGCACCAGCGCCGATGTGCCCATCGGCATCGGCCACGGTAAAAACGGACTGATCTACCTGGCTGGCTACACCTATTCGCCCGACTTTCCGCTGGTAGGAACCGGGTACACCCCAAACTTTCTCAACGCAAACCAGGAAGCCTTCACCACCGTGATGACTCCGCTGGATCCGAACGGCAACCTGATCACCTACTCGGGATTCTTCACCGGCGATTTCGGTGATTACCTGAAAGCCATGACGGTGGACAGTGAGGGGGTCTTTTATCTCGCCGGCTATACCGACGATTTCTACTTCCCCGTCACGCCCAATGCGTATCTGACTGCCAACGGCGGCGTACGGCGCTGTTTCGTCTCCGTCCTCGATTCCAAAGTGCCCGGGAAGGACGGCCTGACCTACTCGACGTTCTTCGGCGGAACCACCATGGATATTCCCACGGGAATCGCGACTGCCGGCGGGAAAATCTACGTCACGGGGTATACCAATTCCAAGGACTATCCAGTCACCGCGAATGCGTATCAGAGCGCGCTCCCCGGGGGAAGCTTCGATGGATGGGTGGCTGAATTCGACCCGTCGCAAAGCGGCTCGGCGAGCCTGGTGGCCAGCACTTACCTGGGAGGCAGCGGGCTGGATACTCCCCGCTCGATCGCCGTGGCGGCCGACGGCCAGGTGTATGTGGCGGGCTACACGCGCTCGGGCGATTTCCCCACTACGCCTAACTCCTTCCGCCCGTTTTATTCCGGCGCTGGAGATGCATTTCTGGCCCGCCTCGATCTGAACGCCATGGCCCTAACGTACTCGACGTTCCTGGGCGGCGACGGCCAGGATCAGGCCACCCAGATCCGGGTGGAACCGTCCGGACGCGTGGCCCTCACCGGATATACTTTGTCCGACGATTTCCCGGTCACTCCGAACGCGCTCCAGAGCACCCAAGGCGGAAACGGTGACGTATTTCTCACTATCCTCGATCCGGCGGCGCAGGATTTCACCACAGCCCTGGTGTACTCCACCTACTTCGGCGGGACCGACAGCGATGTTCCGTACGATCTGCGACGGGACGCGGCTGGAAAATACTATCTGTGCGGCTATACCTTGTCGCTTGATCTTCCCGTCCGAAACGCCCTGTTCCCGGCCTCCGACCTGGGGGCCCTGGATGGATTCGCCGCAGTGATCGATCCCGCGGCATCGCCAGTGGACGCGCTGGTTTACTCCAGCTACCTCACCGGGCCGGGTTACCAGTACGCTTCTGGCATCGACGTGGACGAGCAAGGCATTATTTATGTGACCGGTACTGTCCTGGGAGATGTTTTCGCGGGGGCGGGAAGACCGATACAGCCGGCCGACAGCAACCTGAACTTGTTCCTGCTGGTGTTCAGTCTGCCCTAGCGGGCGATCTCGTCACAGATCTTCAGGAACTCACCGCGCGGATCGCTGGACCGCGTCACTTGGCGTCCGATCACCAGATAATCCGCCCCGTTAGCAATCGCCTGAGCGGGCGTCGCCACACGCTTCTGGTCGCCGGACGATGCGCCCGCGGAACGCACGCCAGGGGTCACCAGAATCGCGCGTGGCCCGGCCATGGCGCGTACTCGCGCTGCTTCCAGCGCCGAGCAGACCACGCCGTCGATGCCTGCGTCCATGGCGTTGCGAACGCGCAGCTCCACCAGCGTCGCAAGGTCGCAGGAATATCCCATCTGCCGCAGGTCGGTCTCATCAAAGCTGGTAAGCACGGTGACCGCGAGCAGTTTCAGGGACGAGTCGCCGCGGCCAGCCACGGCGGCAGCCATCACCGCGCGGCTTCCGTGAACCGTCAGGAAGTCGGCGCCGACTTTTACCACCTGCGCCACCGCCCGCTTCACAGTCTCGCCGATGTCATACAGCTTTAAATCGACAAAGACGCGATGCCCCTGGGCTTTGAGTTCGCGAACAAGGTCCATCCCCGAGGCGGCGAATAGTTCCAGGCCGATCTTGTAGAAACCAGCGGCATCGCCGAGTGCCGCGATCAGCACTCTGGCTTCGACGGCCGTCTCCACGTCGAGCGCAACAATTAAGTGGTCGGCCGCGCGGTCGGATCCAGATGCAGGCAATGGCTCTTTCTCGAAGCAGCTATGCTGCTGTGGATTCTTTGGCTTTGTTCTTGCTGCCGGGCGGCCGCCCACGCCTCTTCAGTTCCGTCATCCAGGCCGGCGGCCGGCCACGCCGGCGTCCCCGGCCTCGCGCCAGGCGCTCCAACGTGAGGATGGCTTCCTCCAGTTGATCACGTTCCTCGCGTAATGCCGCCAGCATCTTAATCACGTCCATTTAATTCTCCAAATCTCCCCGAATCGATCGGGCCCTCAACACCAGATAACTGAATCCTATCGTGCGTGTGGAAGGAGGAATCAGAACCGGTCGGCCGTTTAGCTAAGTGTACCGGAAGGTTTCCATCACTTTCAATAGTCATACGTGCAAACTTTACATAGTTAACTCGCTTCAGAACGGCCCGCGCGCCGCTTCCAGTAAAAGAAAAATGGTACTCCCAGAACTATGACCACCAATCCGATCCCGGAGGCACGAGGGGAAGAAACCAGAGTTTGATATAGAAGCAATATCGTAACCCCGACGAAGGCGAGAGGTACCCAGGGATATCCCCAAGTGCGATAGGGGCGTGCCAAATCCGGACGCTTTCGGCGCAATACGATCACGGCGGCAGCGGTCATGCCGTAAAGAATCCAGCTGGGAAAGATCACCGCATTATATAAGTCACTGTAATGTCCGCTCAATACAAATAAAGAGGACCATACGCCCAGAAGCAAAATACTGGCGAAGGGCGTTCGGAAACGCGGATTTACCAACCCAACATGCCGAAAGAAATACCCATCCCGGGCCATCGCGTAAGGAACCCTCGATCCCGATAGAATCGAGCCATTCAACGCCGCGAAGATGGAAATCATAGCGGCCACACTCACTGCGGCGGCGCCGTGTGGCCCCGCGATGCTCCGCATCATATCGGCCGCAACCCGGTTGCTGGCGGCGACCTCTCCGGCATTCAAGACCGAGAAATACGCGAAATTTGTGAGCAGATACACGCCGATAATGGCGGTGACGCCAGCGATCAGGGCCAGGGGAAATGTTCGTTGCGGGTCTTTGACCTCCGAACCCAGCATTCCGGCATTATTCCACCCATCGTAGGCCCACAGCGCTGCGACCAACGCCACAAAGAACCCCGCCGGACCTCCTGGAATAGGCGTCGCAGAAGTGGAAAGATTGAGGACATGAGCCTGGCGTGAGAGCAGTCCGACCACAATCACGGCGGCAATAAGAAGTACTTTCAATACTGTTACGCCCACCTGCACATTCCCGCCGACCTCGACTCCGCGATAATTCACGGCCGACAATAGCAGGATCAGCCCGATCGCCAGTAGTTGTCCATATCGGATTTCGAGCGGACCACCGCCGGGTCCGATGGGCCACGGCACGATATACAACGGGGCTTGTAAACCAGGGAGAAAGTCGGCCAGATAAGTGTAAAACGCCGTAGCGAGCGCGGCAATCGAAGCGCTTTTTGCAACCCAGGTTTGGGTCCACGCATAAAGGAATCCCCAAAAGGGTCCGTAGGCCACCGTCAGGTACACATATTCCCCGCCCGCTTCAGGCATAGCCGCGGACAATTCCGCATAGGTTAACGCGCCGAATAGCGACAGGATGCCTGCGAATACCCAGACCGCGAACACCATGCCCGGTGTTCCGACAGCTTTGATCATGTCGGTGGGAACCAGAAAAATTCCGCTGCCGATCACCGTGCCCATGATGATCGCCACAGTTGACCAGGGTCCCAGGGCCCGCCGCAAAGCCGGTTGATGAGATCCCGGTGGATGGAATGCCGGTGCGTGATCTTTAAATGGCTGCACGGGGTTTCTCCTTCAGGAAGAGGGACATCACCAGGCCGGTGACAAAGGTCATCGACGTCCCGATCAGCACATACCAGGTGAAGGCAATGGGCGTGGCGAAGCGCACGTACAACATCAGCGCCAGTCCGGCGATCATGCCGCACATGGCTGCGGTCTCACCCACGCGGCGCGTCAGCAGTCCGAGCAAAAACACGCCCAGGAGCGAACCGTAAATGATGGACGCGATCGAGAGTCCGGCCTGCAGCACGCCACCCCAGTTCCGGGCGAGCAGCGCTACGCCGGCGAGTATCACCCCCCAGGCGATGGTTGCCAGGCGAGCTCGCTTGAGCCACAAGGATTCGTCGACTCCGCGTTCCGCGCCGCGCATGGGACGCAGAAAATCCATCACCGTGGTGGATGCCAGAGAATTGAGCGCCGCGCTCAGGTTGGACATGGCTGCCGCCAGGATCGCCGCGATGAGCAGGCCCGCGAGACCGGGCGGAAGATTTTCCCAGATAAAGCGCGGATAGATGCTGTCGGTTACCGCAGGCGGCGTCCATCCATGGTCTTTGTACAAGGTGAACAGGCACACGCCGACGATTAGAAATAGCGTGAACTGGATAAAGATCACCACCCAGCTCGAGAACAGCGCTGCGCGGCTTTGGCCTTCATTCTTGGCGGCAAGAAGGCGCTGCACCAGAAGCTGTTCGGTACCGTGGCTGGCCGTGGTGAGGAAGCATCCCCCGATGATGCCGGCCCAAAAACTGTACGTCCGCGTGAAAAACTCTCCCAACGGACCGATCCGGAAATCGAAGACTTGGAGCTTTCCGAGGGGTTCCGCTGTTGCAATAACATGTCCCCATCCGCCGGGAATCTCGCGCAATACCAGGACCAGGCTGGCTACCGCGCCGGCGACGTATAGAGTCATCTGGATGACGTCGGTCCAGATGACTGCGGTCATGCCGCCTTCATAGGTATACAGCAGAGTGAGGCACAGAATGGCCGCGATCGACGCCATTTCGCCCGTGCCCAGAACCACGGAAATGACGATGGAGATGGCGAAGACACGTACCCCTTCGGCCAGCGCCCGCAGGATCAGAAAGGTCCCGGCAGTGAGGCGGCGAATACGCGTTCCAAAGCGAATACGCATCAGCTCGTAGGCCGTGAACATTTCCCCGCGGAAATAGGCCGGCAAGAACAACGCCGCGATTACCAGGCGGGCCAGAAGATATCCGAAGACCAGCTGCAGGAATCCGAAATTCCCGGTGAACGACAACGAAGGCGTGCCGATCACGGTGAGCGTGCTGGTTTCGGCGGAAACAATGGAGAGCGAGATGGCCCACCAAGGGGCTCTCCGGCCTCCCAGGAAATATTCCTTCAGCGAGTTCTGGGAACCTCGGAAGCGCGCTCCAAACCAGGTGATCCCCACCAGATATGCCGCGATCACCCCTAAATCGAGCCAGCGCATTTGCAAGAGTTCAGGATACGCGAAAGCAGACCGCGGTACACCCTGCCATCTCGAAACCAGTTGGCGTCCTCCGGTGTCTAACCCGACAGGAGTGCTCCGGATCAGCTGCGAGTAAGGGCGGGTGTACCCTGAAAGTAAGCGGTAGCGTAACGAAGGATGTTTGTGACTATGATGAATCCGATCTTTAAAGCAATAGCTGTGTCTGGATTGGGATTGTGCCTGGGTTGGGCTGTTGCGGCGCAGGAGCCTAAACCGGCCGACACGGCCAAAACCGACACAGCAAAAAAGGAATGGAAGGGCCAGGAAGAATACAGTCTTTTCCAGGCCTTTCAGAAAGCCGATCTCAAGGGCAAGATCGAGGCCCTGGATAAATGGAAGGCGGCGTTTCCGGCCAGCGATTTCGCCCAGGAACGCGAAGAGCAGTACCTGTTCATCTACCAGCAGACGAACATGAACCGCCAGGCCTTCGACAAGGCGGCCGAAATCCTGAAAACCCGCCCTAACCACTTCTACTCGCTGTCGGCGATCGAACGGCTGATTTACACACTTCCGATGCCGCCCCAGGCGGCCGATCTGGACACCGCCGAACGCGTGTCGAACTACCTTCTGAACAATCTGGACACCGTGTTCGCCGCGTCGAACAAGCCCATGGACGTCAAGGACGCCGACTGGGCCAATTACAAGCCGGCCATGCAGAAAGCGGCGCAAGCCACGCTGGCATGGGTGTATGTGCAGCGCAAAGACCACGCCAAGGCCGAAATCGAGCTGACCAAGTATCTGCACATGGATCCCACGCAGGCATCCACCTCGCTGTCCCTAGGCGAACAAGTGCTGGCCCAAAATCAGGAACAACCCCAAAAAATTCCATTGGGCTTGTACGAGTTTGCCCGCGCGGCCAGCTACGACGGCCAGAATAGCCTCCCTGCGGCGGCGCGCACGCAGGCCCTCACCTACCTGACCAAAACCTACACGACCTATCACGGCTCCAACGAAGGTCTGGATAAACTGCTGGCGATGGCCAAGACCAATCCATTCCCACCCGCGGACTTTCATATCGAAAGCGCCCAGCAGATCGCCGCCAAGAAGGCCGCTGACCGGGAGGAGTTCATCAAGGCCCACCCCGAACTGGGACTGTGGCAAACCGCCATCAAGGCTCCCTTGACCAAGGATGACGGCGACGCCTACTTCGATATGAACGTGAAAGGCGCTCTGTTACCCGGCGGCGCCAACGGCGTACAGAAGTTCAAGGCCAAAATCGTGTCCATGACGCCCTCAGTCAAGCCCAAGCAGATCGTGCTCGCACTGGAGGATCCGAACGTTCCCGATGTAACCCTGGAGCTGTCTCAAGCACTGCCAGGCAAGATGGAAGCAGGCGAGGAACTGCAATTTGAAGGCGTCGCGAAATCGTACACCAAGCAGCCGTTCATGGTGGACTTTGACGTCGAGCCGAGTCAAATCGAGGGTTGGACGGGAAAGAACGCCGCGCCTGCGCGCAACACCAAAGCCAAGGCGAAAGCCAAGAGCCGCAAGTAGGGCCGGGCTTGCCTGTAGACGCCAGGTTTGGGTATACTCCGCAGAGTACCGCGCATGAAGCTTAATACACTCGATCGCGCTGGAGGGTTGCTGTGACACTGAACTATCGCATGCTGACGACGATCGCGGCAGTTGGGATTGGCCTGGCTCTCGGATGGGGACTGGCGTCGCAACCGGTCATGGCACAAGATGCCAAAGCCCCGAAGAAAGCCTGGAAGGGCGCCAACGGCGGCCAAGAGGAATATGGTCTGGCGCAGGCCATCGACAAGGCGACGGACGCAAAAGGCAAGATCGCGGCGCTAGACAAATGGACAGCGGCCTTCCCGCAAAGCGACTTCGACGATCTCCGGCAAGACGCGTATCTGGGCGCCTACCAAGCAGCGAACATGAACCGCCAGGCCTTTGACAAGGCCCTTGAAATCCTGAAGACGAATCCCAATCACTTTTTCGCGTTGCGAACTGTCGTATCGGTTGTTCAGGCTTTAATGCCTCCGACGCCGGCCGACCTGGATAACGCCAGCCGGATCGCAATGTACATTCTGGATAACGCTGACACCGCTTTCGCGGCTGCAAACAGGCCTCAAACGATAACAGAAGCCCAGTGGCCAGCCGTCAAACCGGCCATGAAGGCAGCAGCGCAGAACGTTTACCTCTATACGGTTACCGCGCGCAAGGATCCGACTCGGGAAGAGACCGATCTGACCGCGTATCTCAAGAAGGACCCTACACAGGCGGCCGCTTCCTATAGCTTGGCCGGCGCGATCCTGGCGCAGAATCAGCAGCATCCCGAGAAGCAGCCGCTCGCTCTCTATCATTTCGCTCGCGCCGCATCCTATACTGGCCCGGGCGCTTTGCCGGTTGCCGCGCAGAAACAGGCGTTGGACTACATCACCAAAACCTACGTGGCCTACCATGGTTCCAACCAGGGTCTGCAGGAGTTGCTGACCATGGCCAAGGCCAATGCCTTCCCTCCGGAGGGATTCACCATCAAGAGCAAAAACGATCTTGCGGTTGAGGCAGCGACAAAGCAAGCCGCAGCGGACGCCGCCAACCCGATCTTTGCGTTCTGGCGGGACCTGGTTAAAGTTCCGCTTCTCAAAGACGATGGCCAGATGTACTTTGACACCGTCATGAAGGGCGCGATCCTGCCGGGCGAACCCGGCAAAGCGAAGGGTTTCGAAAAGTTCAAGGCCAAACTCATCTCCATGACACCGGAGAACAAGCCGAAAGAACTGGTCCTCGCTCTGGAGAAACCGGATGTGCCAGACGTGACCCTCAAATTCGAAGAGGCTCTGCCGGGCAACATGGAGCCGGGTTCTGTAATCGAGTTCGAAGGCGTGCCGGATTCTTACACCAAGGACCCCTTCATGGTGACGTTCCTGGTCACAAAGGAACAGCTTGGAGACAGCTGGACCGGCAAGAACGCAGCGCCCGCGCGCGGCAAGGGTAAGGGACCTGCCAGAGGCGGCGCGAAGGGCAAAGCGAAATAGGGATTACCTCTTGTAACGGGTCACATCTTATAACGCCCGAGGTCCTCATCATTGAGGCCCTCGAGCCATTTGCGGATTTCCTCATTGCTGCCCACCTCGGCCACGGCGGCCGCGGTCTTGGAAGTCTTCAGCACGGTCTCCTCGACGAAGATTGGACAATCCAGGCGCAAGGCGATCGCGAGCGCGTCGCTGGGCCTGGAATCCACGGAAATAAGCTGGCCGTCGCGTTCGAGCCAGATCACCGCGTAGTAGGTGTCTTCCTTGAGGTCGCTGACCACCACTTTTTTCACGCCGGTTTCCAGACCGAACAGCAGGTTGCGGATCAAGTCGTGGGTCATGGGCCGCGCCGTGGGGATCTTCTCGATCTCGAGCGCGATGGCATTGGCCTCGTAGATTCCTACCCAAATGGGAAGGACCGCGCCGCCATTGACGTCCTTGAGCACGACAATCGGAAGATTGGTACTGGGGTCCATCATCAATCCCCGGATCTTCATTTCGACTTCCATGTTCGCGTCCCTCCTTTTCGTTCTTAATTAACTGCTTCGCTCTAATTTACGGCTTCGCCCGCAAGAGAATTCGGACCAGCGCGGGTTACCCGAACTTCCATGTACTTTCCGGCCAAATCTTCGTCACTGCCGGGCCGCAGGAAGTTCAACGTCTTGTGCTGCGACGTACGCCCGATCCACTGGCTGGTGGCTTTATTAAATCCCTCCACCATGCATTCTTCGACCTTTCCGACATACTCGGCATTGCGGCGAATCTGAATCTCACGCTGATGTTCCTGCACGATGGCGAGCCGCCTGGTCTTCTCTTCCTCGGCAATGTGATCGTCCAGCAGCAAGGCAGACGTGTTCGGCCGCCGCGAGTACTTGAAGCCAAAAATGGAATCAAACTGCACTTCGTCGAGCAGCCCCAAAGTCGCCTCCAGGTCTTCCTCGGTTTCGCCCGGGAACCCAACGATGATATCGGTGGTGATGGCGATAGGACGGCGCGAAGCTTTCATCCAGCCGATCCGCTCCATGTATTCTTCGCGCGTGTAGAGCCGCTGCATAGCGGCTAGAACGCGGCTCGATCCGGATTGCACCGGCAGGTGCACGTGGTTGCAAAGCGCCGGGTTGCCATTGATGGCATCGACAATGCTTTTGCGGAAGTCGCGAGGATGCGACGTGGTGAATCGCACACGCCGGATTCCGGGGACCTTCCCGACATTGTCGAGTAGCGTGGCGAAATCCCAGCCCGCAGGCGAAGGATCGCGATAGCTGTTGACGTTCTGGCCGAGCAGCTGGATTTCGCTATATCCGGCGCGGGCCAGCTCCAGAGTCTCCGCAATCACCGACGCGCTGGTGCGGCTGCGCTCGGGGCCGCGCGTGAACGGGACAACGCAATAGGCGCAGGACTTGTCGCACCCTTCGATAATAGTGATGTAAGCCCGATGTGGGCTGTCGCGGCGAGTCATCGGCGTTTCGAAAGTGTCCTCGGTATCGAGGCTCAGGCCGGTTACCCGGCGGTTGCCGGTCTCCAGCTGCACCAGCATCTGGGGAAGCTGGTTGTAGCTGGCCGATCCGCACACCAGGCTGACATGAGGCGCCTTTTCAAAGATCTTTTCGCCCTCCTGCTGGGCGACGCACCCCAGCACCGCAAACGTTTTGCCCTTGCCATGTTCTTTCTTGAACTGGTTCAGCCGGTTGAATACCTTCTGTTCTGCCTTATCGCGGATGCTACAGGTGTTGTAGAAAACCAGCTCGGCTTCCTCGGGGGTTTCGACCTTCTGATAGCCCTGATGGAGCAGCGTGCCGATGACCTTCTCCGAATCGTGGGCATTCATCTGGCACCCGAAGGTCTCGATGTAGAAGGTCTTCACTCTATTTTCATTGTAAGGGAACCGGCTGCCTAAGGCGTTCCCTCTATTGCAGCCCCTCGGGCTTGGGCTTAGCCTGTAAATGTGAAACCCGTTCTTTCCCTGCTATTTATCGCGGCAATTGCGGCGGCGCAGAGCTCCAGCACTACGTATACAAAGGACCTCAACGGCAATCGGGTAGAGGGGAAAATCCTCAGCACCTCGGCCGCCGGCGAGCGTACGCAGCGTTTTCAGTCGATCAACGGCAGTCAGGTTCCCGTCGAACAGGTGACGGAACGTGTGGTGAGCGAGGACGCCAACGGCAAGGTCACCGAACGGATGGTGCAGAAGTTCGACCCGACGGGCCGGCCCGCCTTGACGGAGCGGGTGATGATTGAGGAGCATAAGCTTCCCGGCGGCGGTTCCACAGTTCGGGAAACCACCTATCGCGACGACATGAATGGTGGCCTGCGGGAATCGGAGCGCAAGACCACCGAAACGCGCGTGAGCGGCTCGACCACCACAGCCAGCACGGCGATCGACCGGCCCGGCATGAATGGTTCTTTCGAGACGGTGGAAAAGCGTTCGGCGGTTACGGACGGCCCGGCCGACAATCAGCACACCACTGAGTCAATTTACAGCCGCGATGTCTCGGGCGGTTTTCAGGAAACGGTTCGCCTGGTGAAGCTGGATTCCAAAGTGAACGATACCACCAAGGAAACAACTGCGAGTTATGAGAAGGGCCTGAACGGACAATTGCAACTGGCCTCGCAGAGCGAATCCACTTCTGTTAAACAGCCTGACGGAACCGAGGTGGTTCAGACCAATCTGTTCGCGCAAACCGTGGCGGGAAACGTTCAGGACAGCAGTGGTTCGCTGCGTGTCAAAGAGCAGCAGATCGTGCAGCGCCGGGCGAATCCGGATGGTTCGGTGGTCGAAACCGTAAGCGTCCGCCGGCCGTCGGTATCCGATCCCAACCGGCTGGGGGATTTACAGAAGGTCTCGGAAACCATGTGCCAGGGCAAATGCCAGCCGGACAAAGCAAAACCTGCTGCCGAACCCGCTAAGCCCTAGAAAAAAGGGGACAGCCGCCATGGCTTGTGAATGGCTGATACGATCCAGCAGTTAAACGGCTGTCCCCTTTTTTCTGCTAAACCGTAATCGCCGCCAGGAAGCTCTCGCCTGTAACGATCTTCGTTCCGAAATTCTCCGCCACCGTCTGGCCGATGTCGGATAACGTCTTCCGGGTCCCCAGATCGACGCCTGCACGCGCACGTTGGCCATAAACCAGCAGCGGCACGTACTCGCGGCTGTGATCGGTGGACGCAGTGGTCGGGTCGCAGCCATGATCGGCAGTGAGGATCAACAGATCGCCGGGACCCAGGCGCGCTTCGAGCGATGGCAGCCAGTCGTCAACCGCCTCCAGAGCGCGGGCGTAGCCTTCCACGTCGTTGCGGTGCCCATAGAGCTGATCGAAATCGACGAGATTTACAAAAATCATCCCCTGGGCGAGCGAGTCCATGGCTTGGAGCGTCTTTTCCATGCCGTCGGCGTTGGATTTAGTGTTCTCGTAATCACCAATCCCCCGCCCCAGGAAAACATCGAAAATTTTGCCCACGGCGAATACTTCGACGCCCTTTTCCTTCAAGCGATCGAGCAGCATGCCCTTGGGCGGCGGAACGGCGTAATCGTGGCGGTTGGGCGTGCGTGTGAACGCGCCACGGGTTCCCAGGAACGGCCGGGCGATCACGCGTCCGACTTCATTTTTGCCACGCAGGATCTCTCGCGCCGTCTCACAGATTTTATAAAGCTCATACAGCGGGATGACTTCTTCGTGCGCGGCCACCTGGAAGACGCTATCCGCGGATGTGTATATGATGGGCGAGCCGGTGCGCATGTGCTCCTCGCCCAGCTCTTCTAGGATCTCGGTGCCCGACGCGGCCTTGTTGCCGAGCGTGGCGCGCCCGATGCGGCGCTCGAACTCTTCCATGACTTCGGGCGGGAAACCGTGGGGATACACGGGAAACGGCTTTACCATGTGAATGCCCGCCATCTCCCAGTGGCCGGTTGTGGTGTCCTTACCGGGCGAGGCCAAAGCGCAACGCCCGTAGGCGCCGTCCGGCGCCGGATCGGGAGGCAGCCGGTCAAAAGGCCGGATATTCCCCAGCCCCAGCCGGCACAGATTCGATAAATGCAGCTTGCGGCTCTGCGCGATATGTCCCAGCGTGTCGCTGCCGGCGTCGCCGTACTCAGCAGCATCGGGCATTTCACCGATGCCAACACTATCGAGAACAATCCAGATGACGCGGCCAAAACTCATTTCGCGGTGGTTTCCACATCCGCCAGCAGGGACTGGATGCGTCCAGTCATCTGATCGAGAAAGGTGGCCGGATCGAAGCCGTCCATACGGCTGGCGACACGGCCGCTCTTGTCGATCAAGATGGTGGTGGGGATATTCATGACGTTCAGCAGACGCGCCAGACCATCTTCGAAATACACGGCCTTGTCCCACTTCTGCGCGGTCAGAAACGGCTCCACCACGGATTGGTCTTCATCGGAGTTCATTTCGAGGAACACGACGTCGCTACGGCCGATGAATCGCTCGCGAAGGGTCTCATAAAGCGGATGCTGCACGCGGCATGGAACGCACCAAGTGGCCCAGAAGTCCAGGATCAAAAGCTTGCCTTTAAGGCTCGCGAGCTGGAGCTTTTTACCGTCCAGGCCGGTGACGGTGAACTCCATGGGATCCGCCAGGGAAGAATTCGGATTGAGCGCCAGCAGTTTCTTGCGCCGGGTCTCGACGGTAGTGGAAACCCGGTCGTAAACGGAAAGGATCAGATCGCCCAGGCCCTGCTCCGAGCCGTGCGCCTTAGTGTAAAGCGAGCCCAGCAGCAGACGGTCGCCCTGACGCTTTTCGTCCGTCGCATAAGCATCGGGAATGACGAAAGCCTCCGCCAGGTGTTGGATAGCATCCGCCGGCTGGCCTGTGCGAATCAGGACTTCGGCCCACTCGCGGGCGGTTTCCTCGCTGGGATAGACCGAGAACGCGCGAGCTACTACTCGCAGGGCATCCGGTCCGTCGTTCTGGACTGCGCGGGCGCGAGCCTGATACACCAAGGCACGGCCCAGAGCCCGCTCCTTCTCGTCCTGCTGGTGCGCGGCGTCTCTGCCGGCGGCGACGGGCATCTTGTCCACCAGATCCTCGAACGCGCGAGCATACTTGTACGCCTTGGCGGCATTTTCCTCGCCGCCCAGAGTCAAGAACGCAAAGGCGAGGCGATCCAGTAGCCGAAAATCATCGGTTGAGGATGCCGCGGCCGATTCTCCATACTTGGCGATCCTGGGAACATCGTTGCTCTCGATCGCAGCTTTCGCCAGCGAGCGCTCTATATCCAGGCGCTGCACGGTATCAGGGTACTTGGCCAGGTGCGCTTCCAGAGCGCGGATCAGGTCCACCGGGCTGGTGCCTTCATTCAAGGCGCGCATGAGATCCTGCTGCTCGTCAATGGTCGGCGTGGTGGAAGGAGTGACGGAAGGCGCGGCCGGCTGTGCCAGAGCCGTACCGGCGCACAGGAACAAAACTGCAACCGCGATCTTCATTGCTCGGCGCCCTTGGCATCGGCGGCGCGCAGCATGTCGGCCAGCCGCGCGGCCCGCTCCCGGGCGATATTGACGAAAGATTCATTCTTGGCGATCCGATCGAGCAAGGGAAGGAACTGTTCGCGCCCCACCAAACGCTTCTGCGCCCAGGCCGTGTCCACGCGCAGCACCGCGTCGTTGACGCCCAGCTTGTCGAAGCGGATAGCGCGGCGCAGGTTCATCATGGCCCGCTCGCTGTCGGAGATGCGCTCGAACCAGTCCTGCAACAGCCTGGCGTTTTCATCCAGCGAATAGTTGAACTTTACTTCGCTGGCATCCCCGCCGTTTTCCCAGCGAAAGGTCTTATCGCCGGTTTTGGCGACCTTCAGGCCGCTCTCGAGCGGCCGTTTGAAGTGGCCCAGCTTATCCGCCAGATCGAAAATCGCCTGCACCATGTCCGGCTCCAGCTTGAACGTCTCGGGATCATCGTCCTTGGCGTCTTCCCGGTAGGTCGTCGCGCCGTCCTTGGCCACCGTGATTCCCATGTAGGCCGGATCGGATCCTGGGAAGCTCTTGGTGTAGGAAACGCGCGGGATATCCGCCGCGCATACCAGCCCGGCCACCGCCGCAAGCCACAAAAATCCCTTCACGAACCGGCTCCCAAAGGACGGGCCAAAGTGCGGGAATGACCCGCGCGCGAATGCGTGGTGGCGTGACAGATGGCCACCGCCAGAGCGTCGGAAGCGTCTTCCGTCTCGATGAGTCCCTGAAACCCCGTGAGGGCCCGCACCATCATTTGTACCTGCTGTTTTTCGGCCCGTCCGTAGCCCACCACACTCACCTTGATCGCCAGCGGAGAATATTCCCCCAGCGCGATTTGGGCTTCAGCGATGGCCAGCAAGGCGACGCCGCGTACGTGCGCCAGTTTCAGCGCCGTCTTGACGTTCTGCGAATAGAAGACTTCTTCCACGGCGGCCGCATCCGGCTGGTGGTTTTGCAGCACCTCTCGCAGACCGCGTGCGATGGCGGCCAAGCGTTGCTCCAGAGGCGATTTGACCGCCGTTCGGATAACACCCTGCGCAAGGACGCGATGGCTGCGGCCATCGCTGTCGATCACGCCCCAGCCGGTACGCTCGGTTCCGCAGTCAATCCCCAGAACCCGCACAGTTCAGGAAGCGAGGGCCTCCATCTCCTTTTCGTCGATGTCGAAGTTGGAATACACGTTCTGAACGTCGTCGTTCTCTTCCAAAGCCTCGCTCAAACGAAGCATAGCGCCGGCGTTCTTGCCCTCCAGCTTCATCAGATTTTTGGGCACCATGCCGATTTCCGCCGATTCGGTGGGGATGCCGGTCTTCTGAATGGCTTCGAGCACGGCATCGTGGGATTCCGGCGGAGAGACTACGACCCAGTTGCCGCCGTCGTTGCGCAAATCTTCCGCGCCGGCGTCCAGCGCGACGGTCATGAGCTGATCTTCGGTGGCCTTCTCGCCGTCGATCACAATCTCGCTCTTGCGCTCGAACATCCATGCCACGCTGCCCTGTTCGCCCAAGTTTCCGCCCTGTTTTGAGAAGATGTGGCGAATATCGCTTACGGTGCGATTGCGATTGTCGGTGGCGACCATCACCAGCACGGCGGCGCCGCCCGGACCGTAGCCCTCGAACATGATCTCGTCGATCTGGCCGCCTTCGAGCTCGCCCGTGCCGCGCATGATGGCGCGCTTGATGTTATCGGCGGGCATACTGACAGCCTTCGCCGCGGCGACGGCCGTCCGGAGGCGGGGATTCATTCCCGGGTCGCCTCCGCTGCGGGCGGCGATCATGATTTCCTTGATGCAACGCGTAAAAATTTTCCCGCGCTTGGCGTCAAGCGCGCCCTTCTTGTGCTTGATTGTCGCCCACTTTGAATGTCCAGACATACGATCCTCTAGGGGCTCAACGACCCCTTTTTAGGGGGCCCTTCAGGGGAGCCCAACCTTCAAAGATATCATGTGGAGCAGGCAGGCCTACATTGCCCCTTGATTGTCCAGGCTGCGCCACAGATACCAGGACGCCACCGAACAATAAGGCCGCCAAGCCGCCGCTATCTTTTCCATCTCCGCCGGCGTGGGCAGGTCCACCAGGTTGTAGGCTTTCTTGATGGCCGCGCGGACGCCCAGATCGCCCGTCGGCAACACGTCCAGGCGGCGCAAAGCGAAGATCAGGAACATTTGCGCGGTCCAGACGCCTACCCCCTTAACCTGTGTGAAGTGTTCAACAATGGCCGCATCCTCGAGGGAATGTACCTGTTCGAAGCGCACCTGCCCGTCGCGAGTCATTTTAGCCAGTCCGCGAATGTAGGCAAGTTTCTGCTGGGACAGGCCCAGGGTCCGCATCCGGGCCGGGCGCAGTTTCAGGATGGATTCCGGCGTCAGCGGATCCGTTTTGGCGGCTGCGATCAAGCGATTGAAGATGGTCAGCGCAGCCTTTCCGCTTAACTGCTGGTAGACAATGGACCGCACCAGGGTGTGGAAGCTCGGCTCCCGGTATTGAATCCGGTAGGGACCTACGCGCTCGATAATGGTTGCGAGAACGGGGTCCGCAGCCTTCAGATGCTGGAGTGCTTTTTTCATTTCAAAAGTCGCATGAAACCCCATCTCGCCGGGGGCAGTCTTACAGTATAAGTATGAGCAGTCTCTCCCTGCGTGTGTCCGCCGTGGCTATATTCCTGGCAGCCAGCCTGATTGCCCAGGACGATACGATCAAGGTGGACGTGGACCTGGTCAACGTTCTCTGCACCGTCCGCGGCAAAAACAATGCGCTGATCGGGGGCCTGGAAAAAGGTGACTTCCACCTGTTCGAGGATGGCAAGGAACAGGAAATCAAGTACTTCACGAGGGAAACCGATCTGCCGCTCACCATTGGCCTGCTGGTGGACGTCAGCGGCAGCCAGGAGCGGCTGATCGACACGGAACGCCGCGCCGCCAGCCAGTTCTTCCGTTCGGTGCTGCGCCCCAAGGACCTGGCGTTTCTGATCAGCTTCGGCAAAGATTCGGAGCTGCTGCAGGATTCGACCAGCTCGCCCAAGCTCCTGGAAGACGGCCTGAAAGAGCTGCGCTTGAACGCGAACGTCGGCGGACTACAACCCGGCCCGGTCCCGAGTCAGCAAAACCAGGCCGGCACGGTCTTATGGGATGCCGTCTACCTGGCCGCAAATGAGCGGCTGAAGAGCGAAGCGGGCCGCAAGGTCATTGTGGTGATCACGGACGGAGTCGACACCGGGAGCCGCGAGACCCGCGAGCAAGCCATCCGCGAGGCACAACTGGCGGACGCCGTGGTTTATAGCATTTACTACGTCGATCCCGGCGCTTACGGGGGCGGAGGCTTTGTGTTCGGCGGCGGCGGCGGGGAAGGCGACCTCAAGAAGATGTCGGACGAAACGGGCGGGCATGTGCTCAAAGTGGATCGCAAAAATTCCCTGGATGACATCTTCAAGGAAATCCAAGAGGAAATGCGCAGCCAGTACGCCATCGCCTACACGCCTACCAATCCGAAAAAAGACGGGACCTTCCGCAAGCTAGACTTTAAGATGTCGAACAAAGATTACAAGGTCCAGGCTCGCAAGGGGTATTACGCGGTAGCGAATTAGATCACGTCCGCGAAACTCTTGCGCAGCCGGTGGAACCAGGCGTATCCAGTTATGGCTACCGCCGCGCCCACCATCCACAACCCAATCATTCCCCGCATCGATGGCGCTTGATTCTCCAGAAACACCGCGCGGTACCCGCGCACCAGAACAAATAGCGGATTGAATCGCAGCAGCGGTAAGGATTGCGGGGGAAGCGACGACTCGGGATAGCAGATCGGCGTCAGAAAGAACCAGAGCGTCAGCAGGTATCCTGTGACCTGGCCGAGATCCCGCACGTAGACGCCAGTCGCCGCCAGGATCCAGGCCAGCCCAGCCGTGAACAGGATCTGGGGTACGAGCAATACCGGCAGCCAGACGACGCTGGAAGGAATGGTCCCGCGCACGGCCACCAGCCCTACCAAGAAGATCACGATGCCAAAGGCCTCCGTGACCGCGCCCGATATGACCAGGTTGATCGGCAGGGTCTCCAGAGGAAAGACGATTTTCTTGACGAAGCTGCGGTATTCCAGGATCACGTACGGCGAGCGGCCGACGGCTTCGGAAAACGCCAGCCAGGGCAGCATGCCGGCGAGAAAGTACAGAACGAATCCGGTACGGCTGGTGTCGGCGCCAAAGCTTGTACGCAGAACCACGCCGAAGACGAAGAAGTACGTCGCCATCAGCAGCAGAGGATTCAGGAAGGTCCAAACGGCGCCGCCAAAGCTACCCCGGTAACGCGACACGATATCCCGGCGCACCATCGATCCCATCAGTTTGCGATTCCGCCAGATACTGCCTGCGGGCAACACAAACGCCTTGGGAATAGCCCGCAGCAGCCGCGCACGCCGTACGGATGATGCGCTCAGCACGCGCGGCGTCCCGATATCGAGCGTCATCCCAGGAACCCCAGCCCTTACCAACGCGCCGATCTCAATGAACCGGGAACGGTCCTTCACCGGCGCGACATGCACGCTGTAGGCGCCCTCCTGGGCCGGCAGAGGGATGCGCAGATCCACATCGAGGCCCTTGACCTCCGACCATTCGCCCTCCTGAAGAAATGCTCCGGTGGATGGATCGTAGAGCTGCCAGCCGATGACGCCGGGCTGGTCCATCCGGAAACGCAGCCGGATGGCACAGTCTTCGGCCACTGCCTCCACTACGTTCATCTAGCTATACAACCACGCCGGGTAGCGATCGCGCACGCCGCGATGCTTGCGTCCCACCGCGTAGATCCCTTCGCCGCGATTCTCCGTAGGCAGGATGTAGCGATTGAGCAGGTGCTCAACCCAGCCATGCTCGGGTCTGGGCTCGTCACGGAACGGTCCGGTTTCGAGCGTAGCGACCTCGAACCCGCAGTTCTCCAAGAGATCTTTGATCTCCCGCGGCGAGTATTCGCGGTTGTGGCGAGCCTCGGTCTCGCCCGATGGATTAGGGCGAATGTAGGCCGGAAACAGCATGGGGTGAAAGCCTTGCAGGATCGCCGATACGGCGCGAGCCGAAACGATATTAGGCGTGGTCAGGACCAGCGCGCCGCCCGGCTTCAATATGCGGTTGATCTCGGACATCATATGCATCGGGTCGGAAGGCAAGTGCTCGATCAGTTCGCAGCACAGCACAGTGGAGAAATATCCGTCGTCGTAGGGAAAGCGGTCTTTTTCGGCATCGAACAAGTCGATGTTGCAGCGAAAGTCTTCTCCGTTTTGGGATGTCACGCTGCGATGATTGGTCTGACCCAGCGGGCCGTAATAACAGCCGCGCACTTCGCCATATCCAAGCCGGGTCTTGAGCGCGGGCGTAATCTGGAGATAGGCGCCCATCTCCAAGATACGGTCCTCTGAACCTCCCGGAGGCGTCAGGGCTAGAGTACGCTCCAGGCGCGTGCGGTGCGTCTCTACGTAAGCGCGCGAGCCATCCTGCGGCGGAGCCCAGGAAGCGATGTAATCGCCATCCAAATGTGACACGACGGGCGATGCGATGTAATCGCCCGGAGCTGGAGCGCTGGGCGGCGGAGCGGCGACGGCGGCAGAAATTTGCGGCGGGCGTCCGTGTACCACGGCCTCCAGAAACTCGGTATAGCGTCGCGCGACAAGGTCCCAGCTACATTCCCGTTCAGCCCAGGCGCGCGCCCGATCCCCCAGTGCGCAGCGAACCCGAGGGCGGGTGGCCAGCAGATTCAAGTATTCGAAAAGATGCTCTTCTTCGGCGGCGTCCACCGGAACCTTCAGACAGATATCGTCCGGCAATTCTTGGAAGGAACCCACATCGGACACAATCACCGCCTTGCCCATCCCCAGCGCCCGCTGCAACGTTCCCGAACTCTCGCCCAGTGTTGGATAGCGCAGGTTCAGAACGATGTCGCAAGCGCCCAGATAGCCATTAAAATCCTCCATCGGGACGAAATCCATGTGCCGCACGTGCGCCTCTAAGCCCATCGATGCTATCAGCGACGGAAGCGGCAGTTCCGGATGCGCCTCGCCAACCAGAATCAGGCGGGCCTCCGGCAGTGTGCGCACCAGCCTGCGGAACGCCCGCAGAGATTCGGCGATGCGCTTGTACGGCTTGAGGAATCCGAACACACCGATGAGCGGAGTGCGTTCGTCTAATTTCAATCGCGCCCGATAGCTCATGCGATCCACCGCCGTGGTCCATGCTCCATGGGGAATCGTCGCCACGGGTCCCGTGAATCCCTGTGCGCGAATTTCACGGCCCACGGTATTACTATGGACGATTGCCCCGCGCGAGCCCGCGAGCACGGTCCGCATCATGGCCAAGCTGTAGTCGGGAGCCTTCTGGCGCGTCCGCACGGAGCGCTCGGCGTACTCTTCCGCGTCCGCTCCGTGGTTGCGTCCCACCTCTCGCACGTAGCCATCCCAGTCATTTCGATTGATGGTGAGATCGGCGACAAGATGATGCAGGCTGGCTTCGTGCATGACCACGACTCCAGGGTGTTCCAAAGCCGCTTCATAAACGAAGCCGTGATACGGATTATTTCCCAACTGGTAGACGCAGATATCGTAATTTGAGGCATCGAACGCCCGCGGCTTCGCGGCAAAGGTTTCTACCTCGATCGACCCCTTGAAATGCTCGATCAAGGCCGCCGAATAGTCGGCGATTCCGCTCTTGGCCGGCGGCACAGGAGAAAAGAAGGCGACCCGCATACTTCAGGGAATCAGTTCTACGGTAAAAGTGGCGATCGACAAGGGGATCTTCATCATCACCGGCGTGCGGGCAGCATCCCGCTTGAAGAACAACTCCAGAGTGAGATCCGACGCCGGACCCTTGATGGAGGTCCGGAACCGGTCCGCGTCGATTTGTTGGTCTCCCAGACGCGCGGCCGTATTCCCCAGGTACTCGAGATGTACCTGATACGCCGCGCCCAAAATCGCCGGCTGGGAGGGAGGCAGGCGGCCCTGCTCCAGTGCCTTGCGGATGAACTGGAGCAGTGTCAAGGCGTCGCGCGCGCACAATGGAACAGCGATCTGGCTGGTGGCTGCGATCGCATCGCCACGGATAGTCTGACGCGTAGCCGTGTTCTTGTTCGGATCGAAAATCACCCGTTCCTGGCCGGTACGAGCGCCGCGTGCGGTCTTCTTGTCGAGTATCCCGGAACAAAAATCGGGGTTAGCCGTGGAACTGTACCGGTCGCGAATCGCAAACCCCGGCACGCTGGCGTCCAGGTTCAGTTCGAATTCCCACCCGGGCAAAGAGTCGGTCCCCTCAACGGTCCGGTCCGAGCGCAGGGTCGCTTCTCCCAGGCTCAGTCCGCTAGGCCAGTTGATGCTGTAATGCAGGGTTTCGCCGGAGGCGGAAGCAAGAAGGGCCGCGTACAAAAGAACAATGTACTTCATGACACCCGGGCAGCAAAGGCGACTGCACGCCGGGGACGCCGCCCGGCCACATCGTAATACACCTGCAGCGTCTGGGCCGCCGATTTCTCCCAGCTAAATCCAGCCGCGCGATGCTGCCCCAGACGTTCCAGGCGTGCCCGCAGTTCCGCGTCGCGCAGGATGTCCAGCATGGCACGCGCGATCGATTCCCTGCATCCCGGGTCGAACAGAATGCCGGCGGCGTTGGCCACCTCGGGCATCGCGGTCAGCTGTGAGCAGGCCACGGCCCGCCCGCATGCCATCGCTTCGAGAATCGGCAAACCAAACCCTTCGTAAAAGGACGGGAAGACAAACAACTCGCAAGCACCGTAAAACTTCACCAGATCGGCGTCGTCCACGAATCCGGCAAAATGGATGCGGTCCCTGGCGGGAGAACGGTGCACGGCGCGATGCAGGTCGCGGGAATACCAGGTTTCCTTTCCGACGAACACCAGGTCGTGGGGCAACTTCGGCTCGGCCCGCAGCACGTCCTCGAACGCGTGCAGCAGTCCCAGGTGATTCTTGCGGGGTTGCAAATCGCCAACGGTCAGCACGAACGGCCGGCGGATACCGAATTTCCGCTGGATGGCCGCCCGCGCCGCTTCGCGCTCGATGGGACGGAACTGGCTGGCGACGGCGTTTGGCACCACCACCACCTTCTCTTCAGGGATCCGGTAGTGTTTAAGAATTGCCCGGCGCGAATATTCGCTGGGTGTAAGCACGCGGGCCGCGCGCTTTACAGTCCGCTCCACAGTGAGGCGCAGTTGGAGCGAACGAAACCGGGTAAAGTACTGCGGATACTCCAGGAAGCTTACGTCGTGCACGCTGACCACCAAGGGAGCCGCACTAAATAGCGGACCCGTGTATTGCACGTGCAACAGATCCGGGCGATCACGCGAAAGATGACCCGGAAGATCCACGCCCAGGCGCTTGTAGGGATTGCGGGAAACGCACCGCGTCTGAATGCGGCGGGGCAGATCCACCCTGACGGCCTCCCGGGAGATATAGGCAATCAGTTCGCTGTCTTCGTCCAGACGAGCGAACTCGTTGAGGAGGTTTCGGATATATACTTCGTTTCCGGTCAGGCGGCAGCCGATCGCGTGCGCGTCAACTGAAATACGCATCAAAGTCTCAGTATAGCGTTCTCACCGCCACCAACATGCAGGAGTTGATCAGAGTTCGGGCATGCGGGCCGGAAATACTTTAATACGCAGCCCGATAAATTTCGAGCGCGGCGGCGGCGCTGAAGGGTTGCGGGTTAAACTTGCCGGTCCACTGCTTCGCGGCTTCTTCCGCCAGGCGCGGAAGCGCTTCTTCGGGAATGCCCGCATCGCGAAGATTCGCGGCCAGCCCGGCCATTTCGGCCAGCTCGCGCAGCCGGGCCGGCAGATCGCCGGAGAACAGCTCGCTATAGCGACCGCGTGCCACCTCGCTATTCCAATCGACCACCTGAGCCAGCACGGTCGCTACCGCCGCTCCATGGGAAAGACCGAACGTTTCGCTAAGTGGATAGGCGCAGGCGTGGGCCGCACCCAGATTGGAGTTTTCAATCGCCAGTCCGCCGAAGTGCGCTCCCAGCAGCATTGCGGCGCGGGCTTCCAGATCCTGCGGATTTCGGATGGTGCGCTCGAAGGCGGAATAGATCAGCCTCCATGCCGAACGCGAGAAGCACTCCGAAAGCGCGGTCTTGCGAGTGGTCACCAGGGTCTCGAGCGCGTGGGATAGGGCGTCGTATCCCGTGGCGGCAGCCAGGGCGGCAGGGTGGGACGTGGTCAGCTTGGGATCCAGAATAGCCACCCGAAACGAAACTTTTCCGTCTCCGCAGGCCATCCTGGCGCCGGTTTCTGAATCGATCAAGGTGGCGGAAGTCTGCGCTTCGCTGCCGGTGCCTGCGGTGGTAGGAACCGCGATCATGGGCAGCATCGGACGCGTGGCTTTTCCGTAGCCCCAGTAATCCCGCAGCTTGCCGCCATTGCTTATGAGAAAATTGACGGCCTTGGCGCAATCGAGTGAGCTTCCGCCGCCCACCGCGACAATCAGATCGATTCCCAAGGAAGCGGCGAACGCTCCGCCGGCTTCCGCCATGGCCGACGTCGGATTCGGCTCAAATTCGTGAAATGCGTGCGCCGTCATGCGCCGCGCCTTGAGCGAGCGTATCGCTTCCTGGGCATAGCCCGCGGCGACCATACCCGAATCGGCCACCAGCAGGCAGCGCGTACCGCCCAACTCGCGCGCGATTTCGCCCAGCCGTGCGAATTCGCCTACGCCGAACACTACACGGGTACGAGGCCTGAAGTCGAAGGGGGTCACTTAAGGTTCAGGATACTGCACTTACGGTTCCAGACTGCGGCCTACGGCTTTGGCGCCGTCCACACACAGCGCGGCCGCGTGCTTCGACGCGGGCTCCAGCCCGCCCAGCATGTTTTCAATCACATTAGCAGTCAGCCCCTGCAATTCTGCGCGCGTTTTGCCCGTCATCCATTCAGAAAGTGCGGATCCCGCCGCAATAGATGCGGTGCAGCCCCGGACTTGGAAACGCGCTTCGACAACCTTCCCGTCCTGAAAGAGCGCCGACAAGCGGAGCAAGTCTCCGCAGGCCGGATTGGTGACGTCGACAATGATCGCAGGGGGCGACAGCTGGCCGATGTTGCGGGGATTGCGGAAATGTTCCAGCAGGAGCTCGGAATGCACGTCTATTCCAGATTATGACTGGTCTGAATTATGACTTGGGCGAGGCCCCCCTTGCGTTAAGCTCCCGATTTGCGAGACACTAGCAAGTTTTCCCGGACGATATTTTAAATGCGCGCGCGAATTCTCTATCACGACCATTGTTTCGACGGCGCGGCGTCCGCGGCCTTCTTCAGCCGGTTCCTCGAAGCCAAGTTCCATCCCGGCGCGAAATTCGAGTTCACGGGCCTGGCTCACAAGGCGTCGCAGCTATTCGAGCCGAGCCTGTTTGACGGCGATGTCAATGCCATCGTGGACTTCAAGTACTCCACCGACCCGCGCCTGACGTGGTGGTTCGATCATCATCAGAGCGCCTTCCTGACGCCCGAAGATGCCGAGCATTTCCGGCACGACACCAGCGGCCGGAAGATGTACGACCCAAGCTTCAAGTCCTGCACGTTGTATATTGCCACGGTGGCTCGCGAGCGCTTCGGCTTCGACGCGCCCGACCTGGCCGAACTGGTCGCCTGGGCCGATGTCATCGACGGCGCGCAATACGCCAACGCGAAGGAAGCGGTCGAGCTGCGCGAGCCGGCCATGCGCTTGACCCTGGTCATCGAAGGCAGCAGGGGCTCGGACACCGTGCAGAAGATTATCCGCATGATGCGGCATCAGCCGCTGGCTTCGATCGATGCCGATCCGGAGATTCAGGCGGTCTTCCAGCCGCTATACCAGGGCCACTTGAAGTCCCTGGAGATCATTCGGCAGCAGGCCCGCTGCGAGGATGGCGTGGTGTCCTTCGATCTGGTGGATCACAACCTCGAAGGCTATAACAAGTTCATTCCGTACTACCTGTTCCCGCACTCGGTGTACACGGTGTCCGTGCTGACGTCCAGTTTCCGGACCAAGGTGTCGGTGGGATCGAACCCCTGGGCCCAGGTTCCGGTGGAACATAACCTGGCGAGCATCTGCGAGCGTTACGGCGGCGGCGGACATCCGCGCGTGGGCGCCATCAGCTTCGAGGTCGGCGCGATTGAGCAGGCCCGGCAAGCTGCGCGGGAAATCGCGGAAGAACTCAGAACTTAAAGGTTGGGCGGAAGCATCCGCAATCGGTTTTGCGCGTCAAATTACGGGCTCCATCCCGAAGCGGCGCAGCAGCAGGAACTCGGAAAGGTTGTCGGTGGTGAGCAGGCCCACCAGGCGGCTTCCGTCCTGCACCAGCGCGCAGCGTCCGCGCGCCATCATGGGCAGCGTCTCCGCCAGGTCGGCCGCGGGCTCCAGCGCCAGATAATCGCGATCCATCACACCCGAGACATACGCGTCCGGACCTTCCGCGGCCAAAGCTTTCAAAAGCCGGCTGCGGTCGAGCAGTCCGATGACTTCATCGCCGTGCATCACCGGAAAATCCTGCTGCGATGTGGAGAGCAGAAGATTCGCGGCGTGGCCGACCGTATCGCCGTGTTCCAGATGGCGGAAATCGGTAATCATCGCGGCCCGGACCGGAATCCCGTTGGTGAGCGTTCGGCCGGTGGCGGCCGCGTTTTCCTGGGCCGCGCCCAGCCAGATGAAGAAGGCGAAGAAGACCAGTATGAATTCGCCCTGCACCAGCCCGTAGAGTCCCAGGCTGATGGCCACCACACGGCCCACCCAGGCGGCGATGCGCGTAGCCTCGTCCTCGGGACGCATGAAGGTGAGCAGCGCGCGCAGCAGCCGTCCTCCATCCATGGGGAAGGCAGGCACCAGGTTGAATCCAGCCAGCATGAGATTAGCGAAACCGAGCAGTGGCAGCAGTTTCCCGCCCGCGGGATGCAACAGATCGGAAGGCTGCACGCTGATGGTCTGGCGGGTGGAAAATACGTACCAGAAGATGCCAAACGCAACCAGAAGATTGGCTGCGGGCCCGGCCAGCGAAATCCACAATTCCTCCATGGGCCGCAGCCGGCGCTCCATGCGCGACAGCCCTCCAATGGGGAACATCACGATCTCGATCGTGCGAATCTTGAGCCACGAGCCGACCGCCGCGTGGGCCGCTTCATGCAGCAGGACACACGCAAACAATCCCAGGATGAAGGTGGCAAACACCGCGGTGGAATCGTAACCGAGCGCCGTAACCGCAAGAAATAGCAGCAAAACGACGAAAGTGAAATGAAATCTTACCGGCACACCCAGCAATCGGAACGCCTTCACGGTTCCAGCCGTGGCGCCGCGATCGACCGAGATGGGCAGGCTCTTCACAGCTTCACGATAACAGAGCCTTGCGTCAATTACGCTCAGCAAAACTCCGCATGAAGAGCAGGGGAAAACTACTTAGTACGAAAGTTTGGCCTACGGAAAACGGCGTGTGGTGCCTTGCGTTTTGCGGCTAGGCAGAGGCCCGCCGCCCTCGCTCGAACTGTAGCGCGGAGGCAGGTTGCTGAAATTCAGTTCGGCCTCGTCGTAGATGAGCTGGCGATCCAGAACCATCTCGACGGT
>Ga0070681_10000604_pt1 | contig 29582 bp, 32 predicted proteins | sample KBSC83BmetaG_FD_65650 | JGI IMG/M metagenome (GOLD analysis project Ga0070681, IMG submission 65650) | Corn rhizosphere microbial communities from Kellogg Biological Station, Michigan, USA - KBS C8-3B metaG | ecosystem: Host-associated > Plants > Roots > Rhizosphere | place: USA: Michigan...
TTTCGCTATTCCAACTGCGGATTACGACGACGAGACGCGATGCTTCCCGAGAGCACTCAGCGTAGCTGCTGTCTCGCTATCGGCTCCCCGCTTTAGTTCATGTGGTGGCCGGCCGAAGCGCTCGAGTCTCTCTACGGAAATACGGGGGCGGGCGGCGCTTCCTGCTGCGGCTGCCGGATCTTCGGCGGCTTGCCGTAGTTCCACTGGAAGGTGAAGTACGTTGCCCTTACACCGAATTTCCGCTGCGTGATTTGCTGCAGATTGTCGTCACCGGCCTGGATACGGAACTTCATGGTGTCGAACGGATCCTGGAAGCGGACCGCTACGCTCATGTTGTCGCCGTCTAGCTTCTTCCGGAACGTGATGTTGGTCATCTGCATCGCCGAGAACCGGCCCTTCTCGATGTTCACCGGGGCGCGATAGAAGTAATTGGCCTGGAGGATCACGGTCGGGCTCACCTGGGTGGTGGCGTTCAGGCGATACGACCACGTCACGGCGTTGGACGAGAGCGCCGACTGCGACCCACCGTCGGTCACCATCTTGAAGATGTTAAAGCCGCCGAAGGCGTTGAACTTGGGCCCGAGGCGAAGGGATCCGTTCAGATCCGTACCCCACGAGTTGCTCTTGTCCAGGTTCTGGAAGCTGACCGACGTCACTTCACGGTTGTCGACGGTATCCGCGGTATTGATGTCGACGCGGATTACGTCAGTGGTGCGACGATAGAAGGGCGACAGCTGGATCGAGCCAAGTTGGCCGGACTTGCTGAGGCCGAACTCGAATGCGTCGGTGTACTCGGGATTCAGCTTCGGATTCCCGATGAACACGTTCTGCTGGTCGAAGAACACCGGGAACGGATTGAGCTCCTGGGTTCCGGGTCTACGGATGCGCCGCGAGTAGCTCACCTTGACCTGACTCTGCTCGCCCGGCTTGTACATGATCACGCCGCTCGGGAAGAAGCTGTGATAGTCGTACGGGACCGCCTGGGAGCCGGCGAGATCGAAGTTTCTGCTCGCCCACTCGGCGCGGAGTCCGGCCTGGAGGTCGAACTTCCCGACGCTCTGGCTCAGAACTCCGTAGCCCGCGTGGACCTGCTCGTCGAACTGGAAAGTGTTGCTCAGGTCGCTTGGCACCCAGTTGCCATCGCCGAGCGCGTCCTTGAGAACCGAGTAATCCTTGTCGAGCCAGCGGCGCGTCTCCTTGACGCCTGACTCGAGCTTTGCCTTGGTCCACATCGGGCGGGTGTAATCCGCCTGCGCCGTCATCTGCCGCGTCAGCGCATTGTTGCCGTCGATCTCTCCCTCGATTGCCGGGCCGGAGCTCGAGCCGTCAGGGTTCTGCGGCTCGCGCCACAGCAAAGTGTTGTCTTCGTCACGAGCGCGATTGAACCGAAATTCAGTCGAGAGCTCGTGGGTGCGTGGCTGGATGGTGTGCTTCCACGAAAGCGAGTTGTCCCACATCAAACCGCGCGCTTTGGTGTTGCGATCCATCACGTAGCGGTCGAGGAATGCCTGGTCCGAATCGAGCTCGGTGTAGCCGGCGAGCGCGGCGTCGTTGTTGTGACGACGGTTCACCGTGAACGAGTTGGAGACGACGTCCTTGTCGGTCAGCTTGTAGTCGATATTGCCCGTGAAGTTGTGACCGCCGTTCTTGGTCGCGCCGTCGATGTCCTGGTTCGTATAGTCGAGGGGCGAGCCGGTCGGGTCGTAACGGAGACGATCGTTGATGCCGACGATGCCGCGATCGTCGGAGTTGAATCCGTAGGTGCCAAACAGAGTCAGCGCGCCCTTCTGGTAGCCGACGTTGGCGCCGGTGTTGAAGCGGCTCGCGGTAGCGAAGCCGGTGTTGACGCCACCGCTGAGGCCGAGATCGGTATTCGCCTTCAGGACGATGTTGATAATGCCAGCCATGCCTTCGGGATCATACTTCGCCGAAGGATTGGGAACGACCTCGATGCGCTCGACGATGTTGGCGGGGATTTGCTTCAGGTACGCGCCCAGCTGGGTGCCGCGCATTGGAGTGGGGCGACCGTTGATCTGGATTGCGACGTTCTCGTTGCCACGCAGACTGACTTTTCCGTCAGCATCCACTTCGACCGACGGTGTCGCCTGTAGCACATCGCTCGCGTTGGAAGCGGCCGGCGCGACGTCCTTCGCCTTGTAGGTGTTGCGATCGGGCTCGATCACCATCATCGGCTTCTCGCCGGTGATCTGGACGCTCTGCAGCGTCACGGAGATTCTCGCCAGCTTGATGTTGCCCAGATCCGCGGTTGGCGTCGCTGGAGCAATCGTGAACTCGGGCGTGTTGAGCGGAGTAAACCCGATTCCGGAAACGCGAAGGTAGTACGTGCCGGGTCTCAATCCCTGGATCCGGAACGAGCCGTCCTCGCCGCCATACGTGCCCGCCACGAGCTTGCCGTCCGCCTTGTTGCGGACGCCGACAGCGGGTCTCGGCACCGCCGTCGCGCTGCTATCGCCGGCGACGATGGTGCCTTTCACTTCTCCGCCGGCGGGTGCCTGTGGGCCCTGCGGTGCGGCCGCGGGATTCTGTGCGGCGAGTGGTACGGCTGCCAGGTTCAAAACGAGGGCGAGTAGGGCGAACAGGATGCGCTTCATGGTGCCAGCTCTCTGGAAGAGTCGAGCGGTTTGATTTCTATTGGGAGGAACCCTTGCTACAACCCGGCAATACGGATTTGACGACGCCAGGTTTCAGTGGGTTCGCTCGATTTTTCGGAGTGGATGCGCCCGGCTCTGTTGAGCTGTGTTTACGCGCGATCCGCCAGAGTGTACTCGAGCTGGTAGGAGTGCTTCCCTGCCTCGATGTTGATCGCCATCGTCCCTCTCAGGCCCTCCAGCTGCTCGGTGCCGGAATCGGGGACGACGCTGATCAGCAGAGACGGGGATCCGCGATTCATCAGGCCGGTGTGCTGGAGCGTGAATGACCCCTTCCGGCCCTTCAAGGTTCCTGTAACACGCTCGATCGCGACGTAGGCCGCGGAATTCTTTATCGCCGTTCCGCCGGTCAGCATCTGACCTTTGCTGACCGCCTCGAGATCGCCGCGAAACACCTTGTCGATCGACATCCGACCCATCAGGTGTGCGTCCGCATCCGCGTCCATCGGCAACGGCTTGAGCGTCACCTCGAACGGCCCGCTGGCGCGCGGCATCAACCCCGTCCTCCGGATTGCGCGCGCGCGGTTTCCACCAACGTTCTGCGCACCAGACGATTCCAGCCGGGATGCGAGCGCTCGAGTGCCGCAGTCGCCCACCCGCGAAGATCGCAGAGGCCGAGTGCAACGCCAGGTGATCGGCTCATGCCCATGTTGCAATGGACGACGATGCGCTCGGCGTCCGGCCAGCTGTCGATGAATCGGTCGATTTCGCGCGCGTGCGCCTCGCCGAACAGGATGTCCGACGGATTGGTGGATTCGGCGACGTCGTCGAAGTGAAGTCGCAGGACGGAGAGAAAGGCGTCGGAGATTCGCGCGGGCGGCGCCTGCGGGTCAGCGATGGAGATGCAGACTTCGCGGCCGCCAGGTACGTAGCTCTCCGCATCCTCTCGCGAGAGAACGACCATTTCGGGTGCCGAGCGGCGCTCGGCGCGCTTCATTTCCGCATTCCCAGTCATCTACTTTTCCTTTGGCGGTGGCCACGCGCCGAGAAGCTGTCGCACAACGACGATCTGCGCCAAATGATACGCGTTGTGGTCGAGGGCGACGAGAATGGTGCGCAGGTAGGTTTGCCCGGTACCCTTCGGAATCCTGCTTGTCAGATCGAGCTTGCTTTCGTTTGTGAAGCGCTCGAGGGCCATGCGATCTTTTTTCCACCCGGCGACGCTGCCATTCCATTCCTTGTCGCCGGTGGGCGCCATGCTGCTCGGCCAGTAGTCTTTCGGCCACTCCAGTTGTTCCTCGTAATCCGGATTCTGGAGAAAGTCGAGAAGATCGCGCTGAGTGATTCTGATGTGCTCGAGGAGCTCCCACGCAGAGTGCGCGAAGCCGGTTGGTCTTCGCCCGCGCAGCTCCTGCGGCATGCCCCGCAAAACCGTCTCGAGCGAGGAGTGCGCCTGCTCCCAGTTCAGCGAAGAGGCGACGATGGCGCGCCAGTCTTCTTCCTTGTTCACGGCTGCTCCACATCTGAGCGTTGTTCTCAAGATGCCGCTCTTGCGCGGCGCCGCCAGCCCTCCGCAGTATTGCCCGACCTCGCGCCCGGACCCCATGCCCGACGACCGCAGCGAACAGCCAGGTAGCTGGATCAACCTCGTCCTCCAGGATTTGCAGTTCTGGGTCCCGGTCGCCGTTCTGGTCGTCGGACTCATCGTCCTGCGCTGGATCTCGTGACAGCAGCTACGGGGCAGCAGCTGGACAACGGGTCGAGTGCAATCGATGCGCGACGACTACGCACTCTGCAAAGCGTGGGCATGCTCTGCGGGCTGACGGCGGGAGCGTGGCTCGGCGCCGCCGAAGCTCCGACCAAGCTCGTGACGCTCGGCTTGTCGCCGGTCGTGATCTCGCTGAGCATGGTGATCGGCGTTTTTCTGGCGCGGTGGACCTTGCCAGCACTCATTCAGGGGACGTCGTACGTCGCCGCCGACCTGCGTCAGGCACCACATCTCATCGTGTGGGCAATTCTGGCGGGGTGCCTGTGGGCGGTCGCAAACACCCTCACGATCTTCGCCGTTCGCGACGTCGGGCTGAGCATCGCCTTCCCACTCTGGAACAGCAACAGTCTGCTGGGAATCGTCTGGGGGATCGTGTTCTTCAAGGAGCTGCGCGGCGCGGATAGCCGCCGCTGGCTCGGAGTCATTGGCGGCGCGCTGTTGATGTTCGCGGGTGCAACGGTCCTCGCGATCGCGTCCGCTTCGCAATCCACGTCTCACGACGCACTACGCGGTGTGGCGGCGGCGTTGATGGCCGGCGTCCTCTGGGGCACGATGTACATCCCCTACCGGAAAGCGTACCTCACCGGGATGAGCCCGCTCTCGTTCATCACTTTTTTCACAGTGGGCGAGCTCGGGATGATGGCCGCGCTGGCAATCACATACTCAGGAGGGATGGCGCCACTGTGGGATCAGTTGTCGGGGGCGCGGCACGTGTTGTTCTGGCTGCTGGCCGGCGGTTTCGTCTGGGTCGTGGGCGATCTTTTCCAGCAGTACGCCGTCAAATACGCGGGAATCACTCGCGGAATTCCGCTCTCCAATACCAACCAGCTCTGGGGACTGTTGTGGGGCATTCTGGTTTTCGGTGAGCTGCGAAGCGCGCGCGGCGCGGTGCTGGCGCAGGTAATCGGTGGGTCGGTAGTGATGGCCGTCGGAGCGGGACTGATAGCGCTTTCGTCGGTGAGCAGGAGCGAGCACTTACGCTGGGAAGAGGCCGCGGCGCGCGAGGGGGATCGATATCGCGTGGATCCCGAGTACACGAAGGCGCGCATTGCTGGGGAATCGGCGGGCGTCCTGCGGCACCGATCGTGGATCGATTGGCTGGTGGTAGCGATCGCCAGCGCGGTGATTATCGGGTTCGCCCTGATTGCGCGCGCCCCTCAGATCGACGTTCAGATCGGCTGGACGGTGGCGCTCGTCGTGGCGACGGTTGCGATGCTCGTCATCGCGGGCGGCGCACTCTGGCGCGCCACCCGGTTCAACTAGCTCTTACTTCCGGAGCGCTTTCCTGATCGCCGCTTCCGCGAGCGGCGCCATCACACGGTAGCCCGCCTCGGTCGGATGTACGCCGTCCGATGCCAGCCCCTCACGCATGCCGCCGCGCTCATCGGCCATCGCCGAGTGATAGTCCAGATAGACTGCGCCGTGCCTGCTCGCCCAGTCTTTCATCCACTTGTTGATGGCGATGATCTTGGGCGCGGGCTCGAGTCCCGGCCGCCACGGATAGTCGTAGACCGGAAGAATCGATGACAGCACGACGCGGATGCCGTTCGCCTGCGCGATCTCTGCCATCGATGCGATGTTCGCCTCGATCATCTCCGGCGTCGATGGGCCCGTGTTTCCAGCGATGTCGTTGGTCCCCGCCAGAATTACCACGACTTTCGGCTTGAGCGCGACCACATCCTGCTGGAACCGGACGAGCATCTGTGGCGTGGTCTGACCGCTGATCCCGCGGCCGACGTAGGGCTTCCCCGGGAACATCGTCGGGAAATAGCGCGCCCAGCCCTCGGTGATGGAATTACCCATGAACACAACCCGATTTTCGTTCTTCACTGGCAGCGAGAGTTGGGCGTTGGCGTCGCGGTATTTCGCGAGGTCGGCCCAATCCGTACGAAGCTTTTCATCCGCCGCCGCGCGGCGTCTGGCAATTTCGTCGGCGCTGGGCTGGGCAGGTTGGGCGGTCTGGGCGGGCTGCGCCCCCGGGACGGTCGGTTGCTGCCCCTGGAGGCAAGGGCTGCAGAGACACAATAGGGCAGGTAGGAGCGCGCGGGACACTCTGCACGTACTCGGCGAAAGCGCGGTCATTGTTTGACGGGTCGTGAAGCTTTGACGACCGGCATTACAAGATGCCGCCATAATTTGTAGCCTGTCGCATTGAGGTGCAGGCTGTCAGTGGGATCGAGAAGCGCCATTCGCGGCTGCCCCGCGGGGCTGAGCATCGGGGTGAAGACATCGATGTAGGTAAGGCCCGGTTTGCCAGCGATGTAGTTGCGAACGAGATCGTTGGCAGCGCGCATTTTGTCCAGCAGCGCAACCCGCGCCCAGCTTGGCTTGATCGAGATGAACGCGATGCGCGTCCCTGGAAGAGAGTTACGCACGACCTTGACGAATTTCTGGAACTGCGTCAGCACATCCTGCGGGGTGCGCCCGTTGGCCAGATCGTTGTCGCCGGCATATAGCACCACGAGACGCGGCTTGTATGGGATGACGATGGTCGGGGCTCGATAGACGACCTCGTCGAGCTGAGAGCCGCCGAAGCCGCGCTGAATGACATTCTCTCCCGGAAAATCGGCGGCGAGATGGGGCCAGAAGACGATCGACGAGCTTCCCACAAACACGATCCCGCCGGGCTTCGGAAAGTGCAGGCGGTCGGCCTTGCGGAAAGCGGCGATCTCGCCCGCCCAGGGTTGGTCATCGACAGTGTCGGCGACCGCGTGCGTGGACTGAGCTTGCGCGAGGGCGCTTGCGCCGCAGAGCAGAAGGGCGGCGAGAAAGGGAGTGGGTTTCATCGCACAACTATACAATCGGTGCGCCGCGCCGTCTAACTCGGCGCGCTACCTGTGCGCCGCGCCATCTAACTCGGCGCGCTACCCTTGGGACTTTCCCTCAGCCGAGTGAGCGGATCACGGCTTCGACGGCCTCGACATGCCCCGGGATCTGGACCTTCGGGAAAATTTTGGCGATGCGTCCGTTGCTATCGATGATGACCGTCGTACGCTCTACACCCATGTACTTGCGTCCATAGAGCGTTTTCTCCTTCCAGACCCCGAAGGCATCGGCGAGCCGATGGCCTTCATCGGAGAGGAGCCGGTAGGGCAGCTGGTTTTTCTTTTTGAATTTCCGGTGTGACTCGATGCTGTCGGGGCTGACGCCGAGTACCACCGCACCCATCTCCCCGAACCGGGGAAAGGCGTCACGAAAATCGGACGCTTCCTTGGTTCAGCCGGAGGTATTGTCCTTGGGGTAAAAGAACAGCACGGTCGGCTTACCCTTCAGCGCTTCGAGGGTCACGGTCGTGCCGTCGTCGGCCGGCAGCGAAAACGCCGGCGCCGGGTCGCCCTCTCTGATCATCGGCTCCTCTGGGTCAGGCAGTTCATGCACGCTCGTTTCAACGCACGCACTCGAAAAATCGCGGCATGATGTGAACGGTGTCGATGCGTCCGGCGACGACTTCCACCGATGTGGAGTCGGGGCGGTGGGCAAAGGCCCGCACCAGCAGACGATACCTGCCTGGCGGCAGCGCGTTGAATGCGAACCCTCCGACGCTGTCGGCGGTCGCCGATGCATGTGGCGATCCCGGCGCGTCACCGGGCGTCACGGCAAGAATGGGATAGTGCGGGAGGGCACCGCCCGAGTCGGCGAGGGTGCCGATCACGCCGCCAAAGCCCGGCTGGAGCGACGGGTTCGCAGGCAGCTGTGGCGTTGGACCTTTCGACCGGACGTGACTGGTGCAACGTCCGGTGACCGTCAGTACATCAGTGGTAGCGGTACGGTGGCATACGCTCACGGCGAGGCATGCGACGAGGAGCGAGGCAGCCTTAGAAATCCCGACCAAGTGTACGCAACCGCCGTCTCACGCGGCGCGGCAGGAAGAACGCCGCCGCAACGAGGATGCGCTCCAGATCGAGCGACCGAAGCTGCCGCGGATCGCCCATCCAGTGATCGAGGATGACGGCGCGTCCGGCGTTGGCGATCAATCGCTGGAGCGCGAGCACCAGCACGAAGAGATCGTCGACTTCTCCGATGAATGGAACGAAGTCGGGAATGAAATCCATCGGCAGCAGCACATAGGCAACGGCGCCGGCGACCAGGAGCTTGTCGGTGTTCGATACCCGGCGGTCGGTGAGCAATCCGCCGAGCAGGCGGAGGAAGTTCGGCAGCTCCTTGAGAGCGGAAACCACCGTCCGCTTCGCGCCGGTGCGGGGTGAAGAGCCTATTGGTGGGGCGCCATTAGCGGTGTCGCGTGAGCGCGATTCCGCGCGCGATGATCTGGCAGCGGACGCCGCCGTTGCGCGCCGCTTTCGCGACGACGCCGTGCTCGAACGCGCGGACTGAGCTCTCACTTGCGTTGGTCTCCCGGTGGCGGTGATGGCGGACTCTCTGCTGATGGTCCCGCCGGCGTCGGACTCGCCGGAGCCGCAGCTCCGGAAGCGGGCGGCTTCGGCGAAGCCACAGACGATACAACCCCCGCGATCTCAGTTGCAACTGACTTGCCAGCGTTGGCAACGTCGGTTACGACGCCGACAGCCTTGTTCATCACGCTCATCGTTCCGCCAATGACGCCTACCGAGACTCGTCCGGCGCGCAGGGTGTCTTCCACCCCTTCCGCGAATCGTTTCAGCGGATTCGGCGCCGCGGTCACCCTGGGCGCGTACTTCGACTCGAGAAAGTCGATGTAGTCGAGGATCTGATAAATCTTTTCCTCGGGCAGCGTGTCGAGCTTCCTGACAAGTCTTTCGCGCAGAATATCGTTCATGCTTTTCTCCAGGACGTGGTCTCGAAACGTCCCGACGTAGTGAACTAAACACTCGCGACTACACTTCTAACGTCTGGCACCCGTTCAGCTGCAGTTACGAGTCCCGAACCCGCCAGGTTGCAGGCCGTTCATCCGCCCCCGCGCCATCGCGCCCTGCGGCCTCGGACATCAATATGCACATAATTCGTGCTGGAGTGGCCGCTGGTGTAGATGCCGAGCCCTCCGACGAGGTCGGGATGCTTGAGCTCGACGATCTCAGCCGCCAAACCTACCATCCGGCTGTCGATCGCGGTGATCTTGCCGTCGCCGTTGGCGTCGATTGCGACATCGGCCGCGTCGCCGTACTGGTGCTGACTGTCGCTCGCCGCGCGCCGAACCCGGCGGTTGTGCTCGGGAGCGCGGAATCCGGAATGCACGTCGATGTCGATGTCGGCCACCGCCTTGTCGCCATGCCAGCGGGCGATCTCCTGAATCACCAACTCCAGCTTGTCGAGCAGCTTTGGGTTCACGGCGGCGTAGCTTGGCCAGACGCCCTGCTGGTCATGATTGAGGAAGTCGCCGACGTGGAGGTGCTTGGTAATCGGCAAGTCGACGTCGGCGGGACGGATCTCGAGAAATCCTTCCGGCGGCGGTGTCTTGCCACGGACGCGCTCGGCGAGGTACGTGCCGATGCGGTACCCGCGGAGCACGCCTCGCTCTTTCTCGCTGAAGGGAACGAGCACCGCCAGGGTCAGCCCATCAACGATTCGCCGCTGGCCACTTTTCAGTAGCGCGAGGCGGAAAAAGCCGGCGCTCGGCGGAGCGAACACCTTGTCGCCGGTGAGTGGTTGGCCGGCGGTGGCAAGCGCGGTATCACCGACTCTCACCCAGGCATATTGGAGCGCGGTGGGGTCGCCGTGGACGTCGAGTGGATAGGAGATTGCCTGCGCCGGCAGGGCGAAGGTCAGCTTGACCTCACCGCTCGCGCCGTAGGCGCTCACCGACGGCTCGGCGAGCGGCACCACAGAGCTCCGCAAAAACGTTCCGATCGGCTTTTCGGCGGTGTCGTCGGCGGCCTGCAGGAACTGGAAAGCGCCCACCAGAGCGATTGCTCCGGCGGCGGCCCAGACGAGGCGAGTTGTGTGGCGCTTTCTTACCGGAAGATCGTCGGGAAGCTCGAGCTCTTCGCCTGTCGGATGCCTTCTCTCCCCTACGACTGCAGACTCCAAGCGACCTTTCTAATAGATGTAGACCGGAGTCCCAACCGCGACCATCGGGTAGAGTTTCTCGACGTCTTCGTTGCGCATGCGGACGCAGCCGTGGCTGACGGACTGACCGATAGATTCAGGGTGGTCGGTGCCGTGGATGCCATAGCCGTCGCCGAGGTCGAGCCGGCGGGTGCCAAGAACGCCCACGTAGCGGCGCGCCGTAGTCCCATAGGGTGGAACGACAATATTGCCATTTGCGACAATCTCCTTGCCTTCGACTCCTCCCCCTAATGACACCGCATTCCCGTTCCCGTAACGCTTTACGACCTCGCCATTCTGGGTGGTTATCACGCCCCCATCGGAGGTGGGAATGGCCTCGCCGGGGCTCAGGTGAACGATCCCCAGGCCCTTCTTGTGGGCCTGCTCGACATAGTGCCAGTCGGGTGGAACCCACGCCGGGTTCTCATCCTTTGCCTTGACCGTGAGGCGCCCGCGCGGTGTCTCGAACCGCCATTGGCCGGCTGAGCCACCCACCAGCTCCTTGCCGCTACCCGTCGCAACCGGAGCCTCGAACAGAACCTCCTTGCCCTGCTTATACCAGAGGTGGTGATCGGCCATGCTCACCACGATGTAAGGCTGATTGGTTGCCTCGGCCGCCGTCGAGCTGAGCAAGGTGTTTAGACTGTCGCCGGTCATCCCCAGCTTGGCCTTCACCTCGGAGAGAACCCCGAGGTTGTCGTTGTAGACCATGCGGTTGACGTCGCGCTGGTAGCGCAGCTCGGCTGTCTTGGTGAGGAGCATTACGCTCAGAATCGCGGCGATGACGAAGCCGGCGATCAGCATCCAGACGGTCTTGCCGCCGTACGAAAAAATTCTGCTCACTGCGATGTCTCCCGTGGACTGTCAGCGGAAACGGTTGTCTCTAGTAGAAGTATACCTTCATACCCGCACTAAGGTTCGGCATGATCGCCTTCATATCCTCGAGGCTGATTCGCAACGCGCCAGGCGGGATCGGCGTGGAGTCGTCTGCGGGATTGGAGTCTTTGGACGCGAGGATCCGAGTGCCGCCATCGAGAACGATGCTGTTGTCGTTGAGATCGGCGACGGTACGCTCGCCGCGCGGAATCGCGGCGGGCGGGGCGCTCGAGGATTCGGCGGCGGCGCGCTCCGGTCCGAACTGAACCGGCATCTCGCGCAGCAGCGCGCCTTCGCGTGTCAGGTACATCCGTGAGCTGTCGATCGAGACGTTCAGGTGCAGGCGCTTGTCGAACTTGGCCTGGCGCTTGGCCAGCTCGATGGCGATGCGCAGCTTGTTCTGCTCGGCCTGGACGATTGCATCGGTCCGCTCGCGCTCGGCCGCCGTCATGTGCTCCCGCAGCTGCGCGACGTCGTTGTTGTACTTGACGCGCTTGGCAACGAGCCATGCGTCGACCGCGATCATTGCGACGAGGCCGAGTCCGAGGACGAAGACGAATCCGGGATACGCGCGCCGAAAATCGCGCCAGCTGCCGCGACGCCGATCACCTTCTCCAGCGCGATCGGGACTGCGTCGGGTTTCGAGCCCGCTTTCCTGCTTGGGTCTGAAGATGGCCATTGTCCGCCAGGCTCTCTCGTCGGGGTGGGATTACATTACTGATATAATGGCAACTTCACAGCGCGCGCGGCCAGTCGCGTTAATCGTACTCGATGGGTGGGGGTACCGCCCGGAAACCGAAGGAAACGCAATCGCACTGGCGAAGACGCCGGTGTGGGACTCACTCTGGAAGCGCGGATCGCGCACCCTGCTCGAGGCGTCGGGGCTTCGCGTCGGACTCCCCGAAGGACAGATGGGCAATAGCGAAGTCGGGCACCTCAATCTCGGCGCGGGCCGCGTCGTGATGCAGGACCTGGTACGCATCTCCACCGCCATCGCCGATGGGAGCTTCTACACCAATCCAGCACTGGTGGGTGCGTGCCGACAGGTGAAACAGGATGGCGGGACCCTGCACCTGATGGGATTGATCGGAGCAGGCGGAGTTCACGCGATCGACAAGCATCTTTTCGCCCTGCTGGAGCTGGCGAAACGGCAGAAGCTCGACCGCGTGGCGATCCACGCCTTTCTGGACGGTCGCGACACGCTTCCTAAATCGGCGCTGGGGTACATGCAGGAGTTGCTGCAGGAGATTCGGCGGATCGGCTCGCCGGCGAAGATCGCCAGTGTTTCCGGACGCTACTACTCGATGGACCGCGACAAGCGCTGGGATCGCACCGAGCTCGGGTACAAGGCGGTCGTGCTCGGCGAAGGAACGAAGGTCGAGGATCCGTTGGAGGCGATTCGGGAGTCGTACGCGTCGGACAAGACCGACGAGTTCATGCTGCCGGTGGTGGTGGCCGAGCACGGCAAGGCCGTCGCTCCGATGCGCGATGGCGACGCAGTGATCGGCTTCAATTATCGGTCCGACAGAATGCGCCAGATCGTGCGCGCTCTGATCGATCCGCAGTTCGACGGATTCGATGTGTCCCGCGGCCCCAAAGTATCGGTGACGACGCTCACGAATTACGACAAGACCTTCGACGTGCCGATCGCGTTCGAGCCGACGTCGATGGTGCGGATTCTGGCGGAGGTTTTGTCGTCGAGCGGCCTCGACATGCTCAAGACCGCGGAAACCGAGAAGTATCCTCACGTGACTTACTTCTTCAATGGCGGCGTCGAAGCTCCGTTTCCGTGTGAGCACAGGGTGCTGGTGCCGAGCCCGAAGGTGGCGACCTACGATCTCAAGCCGGAGATGAGCGCCGCGGGCGTCACCGACGCGCTGGTGAACGGCATCTCGGCGGGAGAGCACGATTTCATTCTCTGCAACTACGCGAACGCCGACATGGTGGGCCACAGTGGGTCGATTCCGGCAACGATCAAGGCGGTCGAGACGGTGGATGAATGTCTGTCGCGGGTGCTCAAGGCAGCCGAAAGTGCGGGCACGCGGTTGATCGTGACCGCCGATCATGGCAACGCGGAGATGCTGATCGATCCGGAGACGGGCGGGCCGCACACTGCGCACACCACGAATCCGGTGCCGTTCGTGGTGATCGATTGGGAGCAGGAGCAGCGGCTGCGCCAGGGCGGAGCGCTCTGTGATGTGGCGCCAACTATATTGTCGATGCTCGGTGTCGAGCAGCCGCCGGAGATGACCGGCGTCAATCTTGGAGTGGATTAGTGAAGCACTTTCTGAGCGCGATCGCGCTTGCGTCTATTGCCACTACTGCCAGCGCGCAGGTCGGGCATCTTCCGCAGAACAGCCCCTATCGTGACGTGGAGACCCGTCACGAGTTCACTTTCTTCGGCGGCCGTTTCGACGCCGGAAAGGACCCGATCGAGATCGCGCCGCGTGACGGCCCGATGTACGGCATCCGCTACCAGATTCACGTCGGCGGTCCGGCCTTTCTGATGGCGCGCTGGTCGCACGTCAACAGCTCGCGCTTCGCCATCGATCCGACGGCGGTCGGCGCTGCCCGCCAGCTTGGCAAAAAGGATGTCTCGCTCAATCTGCTCGATCTCGATCTCGCGCTCAGCCTGACCGGCCAGAAGAGTTTTCATCACATCATTCCGGTGGTCAATCTCGGCGCGGGAATGGGAACGTGCAGCGGCTGTAAGGTCGATAAAGACCCGTACGCTTTCGGCACCCCGTTTGCGTTTACATTCGGCGGTGGGCTGCGCTGGGTTCCGGGCGGAAGGTTTCAGTTGACGGCGGACTGGAACGACTATCTGTACCAACTGAAATACCCGACCGCGTATTACGTGAATCCCATCGGCGGAACTGCTGCCGTGACCGGCAACCAGGCCCGTTCATTCTGGAAGGGCAATCGAGCTTTGACGATCGGCGCGTCGCTGCTGTTTTTCCGGTAGCCGGCGGGCCGGCGTAACCCGGAGGGACCGTGGAGAAGGATTACGAGGACATCAGGGACACCGACGATCTGAACGACAACGAGCTGCGGGCGCTGGTGCGCGACGCCTTCGAGCAGCAGATGGCGGTGGATCCGGACGATGTGTCGATAGCGGTTCGATCCGGCGTAGTAACGCTCTCCGGACGCGTCGGAACCGACGAAGAGCTCCGCATCGCCGAGCGCATCGTGACCGACATGGTTGGTCTGGAGAAAGTCCGCAACAATCTGTTCGTCGATCCGATTCGCCGGGCGCAGAGTCCCGAGGCCATCGACGAGCACCTCGTCGACGAGCGGCTGCACGAGGGCCTTCTCCTTGGCAACGGGCCGCGGCCCGAGGACCCCGAAGCCGAGCACCTGCAGGAGGATCTGCGCGCCGAGCTTTTCGGGACGGCTGATGTGCAGCAGTCGATCGAGGACGCAATTCCCTGGAATCCGCCCGACGGCCCGACGCCTGAGGGCCTGCCTGGCTCCGAACGCTGAGGACTGCGGACCAACGGCTGCGGAAGTACGGACCAACTGCCAGTCCGAAATGCTGACTGAATGCGAATTGGGAAACTAATTGCGAATTGAGGGTAGGCCGAGCGTGTCCGCATCCCGCACTTAGTGTCCCAATCCGCAGTTAGTCAGCTAGCCGCAATGGCAGTTGGTCCGTGATTCCGCAGCAGTTAGTCCGTGATTCCGCAGTCGTTAGTCCCTGCGTCGCGTCCTCGCTTTGAGCAGATTTAGCGGATGCCAACTGCATCACTAACCCGCCGCGTCGCCTTCTCGGCGGCGCATCGCTACAGCCGGCCGGAGTGGAGCGAGGAAAAGAACGCAAGCACCTTCGGCGCGTGCGCCTGGCCGAACTTTCATGGCCACAGCTACGTGTGTGATGTGACGGTCAGCGGGCCGATCGACGACCAGACCGGATTCGTGGTGGACCTCGGCGTGCTCGACAGGATTCTGCGCGAGCAGGTGCGCGAGAAATTCGATCACCGCAACATCAATCTCGACGTGCCGGAGTTTGGCGACGGCCAGCTCGTTCCCACTGGTGAGAATCTCGCGCGCTACATCTTCGACCGCGTTGAGAGCCAGCTGCCCAAGCCCGCCAGAGTCGTGCGTGTCACCGTTGGCGAAGACGATACACTGAGCGCAACCTACAGCCGCGAGTAATCCCCAATCGTGTCCGTTCTATCGTCGCGCCGAGTCAGCCGCGCGCTGTTCATCGTTGCTGCCCCATTTCTGCTGAGCGCATGCGTCACCGTCATGCGCACAGTCAATCCGTCGGGATCGGCCCGCGCCGAGCTTACCCATAGCATCGACTCGCTGACATTGCAGCCGGTGTTCAGGAATGCGCAGTGGGGTGTTCTGATCGTGAACCCCCGCACCGGAGATACGCTTTACTCGAAGAACGCCGGCAAACTGTTCATGCCTGCATCCAATATGAAGATCGTTACGAGCGCGGTCGCTCTGACGCTGCTCGGCGCCGACTACTCGTACAGGACGACCTTCGCCACCGACGGCGAAGTGCGCGATTCGCTTCTCGACGGCAATCTGATCGTAATCGGGCGGGGTGACCCCACCATTAGCGACAACATGCGCGGCCTCGCGACGCTGGTGATGGACACGCTCGCTGACTCGGTGCGCGCGCACGGGATCCGGCAGGTGACGGGCTCCCTGGCGCGAGTCGGCAATGCGTTTCCGGACTCCGTTCATGGATACGGCTGGGAGTGGGACGACCTCGGCGAGTACTATGCCGCGGGCGTCGACGAGCTGATCTTCAACGAAGGCATGGCGCCGACGTCGCTGCGTCCGCCACCCGACACGGTGCGCGACAGTCTCTACTCCGGTCCCGCGAAAGATCCGGCGACAGGATACCTCAATGCCTTCAACGACGCTTTGATCCGAAAGCACATCAACGTCGAGGCGGGAGTGATGGACTCCATTCTTCCGACGCCGATCAAGATGGACACGTTGTTCACGTACATATCACCGCCGCTGCGGAATATTTTGCCCGCGCTGTTGAAGCCGTCTCAAAATCAGATCGCGGAGATTCTGCTCAAGACGATTGGGCTGGAGCGCGGTGGAATGGGAACCGCCGACAGCGCGCGCAAGATCGTCGCGCAGCAATTGCTCGCATGGGGCGTGCAGCCCGACGGCTTCGCGATCTACGACGGCAGCGGTCTCTCGCGTCACGATCTGGTGTCGCCCGAGACGCTGGTGCGGGTGCTGGACCGAATCCAGCAGGACACCGCGTTCGCCGTTTACTACAACGCTATGCCGATCGCGGGCGTCGACGGAACCTTGAAGGACCGGATGAAGGGCACTCCCGCGGAGGGAAACGTTCACGCCAAGACCGGCTCGATCGGCGCCGCGCGATCGCTCTCCGGCTACGTGACGAGTGCCGATGGTGAGCGGCTGATCTTCAGCATCCTCGCCAACAACTGGACGACGCCCAGCTCGGCGGTGACGGGGGTCGCGGATCAGATCGTCGCGGCGCTCGCATCTTACCGCGCCCATTGACCGCGTAAGCAGACTCATACTCGGCTGATGCTGACAGTCGCGGAGGCAAGCGAGCGGATCCTCGCCGAGATCAGACCGCTTGACGCCGAACGTGTACCGCTGCGTCAGGCGCTAGGTCGCGTCTGCGCGGAGGACATCTCGGCGACCGTGACGATGCCCCCGTGGAGCAATTCGTCGATGGACGGTTACGCGTTGCGATCCGCGGATATCACTCCAGTGATGAGCGGGGAGCGCGTGAAGCTCAAGGTGGTGGCGACGATAGCCGCGGGCGGTTTCGCGCCCAGGGCGCTGCGCCGCGGTGAAGCGATGCGGATCATGACCGGCGCGCCGGTTCCCGAGGGCGCGGATTCGGTGATCAGGAAAGAAGACACCGATGGTGGCAAGAAGACAGTGGAGATCCGCGCAGCGCGCGACGTCTGGAAGAACATCAGACCGGCAGGCGAAGACTTCCAGCGCGGCGATGTGCTCGCGCGGCGCGGCAACCCGGTCAGGCCCGCGCTGATCGGCGTTCTCGCATCGACGGGCGTGCGGAAGGTGTCGGTGTTCAAGCGACCGCGGGTGGCGATCATCAGCTCGGGAAACGAGCTCGTCGAGCTCGACGATTTCGACGAGGTCGAGGCGGCGCGGAAGATCGTGTCTACCAATGGCTACACGCTGGTTGCGCTGACCAGAGTTGCCGGCGGGATTCCGCTCGATCTCGGAATCGCGGAAGACACTCCGGCGTCGTTGAAGCGAAAGCTGCGACAGGCTAAGGGCTGCGATCTGATTCTCACTTCGGCCGGCGTCTCGGTAGGAGACCTCGACCACGCCCGCGATGTCTTCGCTGACCTGGGCGGAGATCAGAAATTCTGGAAGGTCAAAATGCGCCCGGGAGCACCGCTGGCCTTCGGCATGCTCGAGGATGTGCCATGGCTCGGACTCTCCGGTAATCCGGTGTCTGCAATGGTGAGCTTCGAGCTCTTCGTGCGGCCCGCCCTGCGCAAGATGCAAGGCCACGCGGCTCCGTTTCGCCGCACCGTTCCCGTGAAAATCGAGGAGGAGATTAAGACCGGCGCGAAGCTTACTCACTTTCTCCGCGCGATCGTGACGCGCCGCGAGGACGGCTCGTTGACGGCGCGCCTCACCGGCCCGCAGAGCTCGGCAGCCCTCACCTCGATGGCGAAGGCCAACGCGCTGCTGATCGTCCCCGAAAGCTCCCAGAAGGTGGCCCGGGGATCGCAGCTCAATGCACTGATGCTAGACCAGAGCCTGGAAGAAACCTCGGCCTTCTCCCTGTGATCGACAAAGGCGAAGTCGCCGCAATCGGCGGGAGCGCAGCTCTCGACGGCGATGCACTGGTGCTGGCGCTCACGAGAAGGTTTCGCACGTCGGTTCAGGACGTAGCGGTCGGCGACCGGACATACAGCATCCTAAAGCCGGCCAATGCCGACGATCTGATCAGAGAGGAAGACTTCGTGAAGGACGAGCGGCTTCCGTATTGGGCCGACGTCTGGCCGTCGTCGATCATTCTCGCCGGGAAGCTGCTGAAGCTCGACGGAGCTGGACGCACCGCGCTCGAGCTCGGGTGCGGAGTGGGGCTGAGCACACTCGCCGCGACGACCGCGGGCTTCGACGTTCTGTCCACGGACTACTACGAGGATGCGCTCGATGTCACGCGCGCGAATGTCTTTCGAAATCTCGGGCAATCGGCGCGAACGCGGCTCGTCGATTGGCGGCATTTTCCAGCAGATATTGGAACCTTCGATCTGGTTTTCGCATCGGACGTGCTCTACGAGAAGGAATACGCGGAGCTGCTGCCGCTGATTCTGGCGCGGTCGCTGGCGGTGGGCGGGCGGGCGCTGATTGCGGATCCGGGGAGGCTCGCCGCGCCGATCTTTGTCGAAGGGTGCCGCAGTGCCAAGCTGGTCGTGCGCGAAAAAAGAACTCTCCCGTTCGCGGCGGGAGAGATCAGACAGAAGATCGATATCTTCCGGATCGAACGCGGCTAACGTTCCGTTGCATCACATCTGGCGATACTTCGGGCCGCTGCCGCCCTCGCGCGGCGTCCAGCGCGGGCCGATGACATCGGTCGCTTTACAATCCACACAATTCGCGGGACTCACCACCAGGCGCTCGCCGTCCCGCTCGTAGACGCCCGCCGGGCACATGTGCGTATACAACTCGGCGACATCAGCTGTGATGTCGGGACCGACGAGTAGATGCGAAGGGATGTCGTCGCGGGTTGCGTTGCCCGACTTGAAGACCGCATCGAGCTTGCTGAAGGTCAGCTTGCCATCGGGCGTGAACGGCGTTGGCGGCTTCACTTCCCTCGCAACGTCCGCGTCCTGGTGCGATTCGATCTTTCCGCCGAACAGCGCGCCGCCGGTCACGGTCATGATTCCCGCCTTCAGGCCGGCGGTATAAAAACCACTCTTCTGGAACGCGAGCCTCATGTTGCGACGGCGGCGCAGATCTTCGACGATGAAGCTGCCGTCGACCATGGTGTCGTATTCCCTGAGCGTCGCGGCGGAGGTGTCCTTGCGCTTCAAGGCGTCGAACGCCGCGCGCGCGGCGAACATCCCGGACTGCATCGCGTAGTGAATTCCCTTCAGCGACGCGACCTCGACGAAGCCGGCGGAGTCCCCGACGATCATCAAGCCATCGCCGTGGCGTCGCTTCGGCAAAGCGTAGTAGCCGCCTTCGGGAATCGTCTTGGCGCCCCACTCCACCATCTCTCCGCTCTCGAGGATATCGCGAAACAGCGGGTTGAGCTTCATCCGCTGGAGCATCTCGTGGACGTCGTCGGTGGTGCGCTTGTAATCGAGACCCACCACCAGACCGAGCGCGACGAGATTCCGGGTCAGCGGATACATGAAGCTTCCGCCGAAACAATCTTTCGGAAGCGGCCAGCCTAGGGTGTGCACCACCGCGTCGAGCGGCTTGAGCGTCTCCCAGACTTCCTTGACGCCGAGCGCGAAGATTTGCGGATTGTCGGACGCGATCTTCTGCCATTGCATGTACGCCTGCGACAGCGTCCCTCGCGTTCCCTCGGCGAGAACGGTGATCTGGGCGGTGATGTCGGTCGGCGGTGTATAGCCCGAGCCTTGCTCGCCAGTCCGTGACAATCCCGACGGAGTCGTGCGCACGCCGGTCACCCGCTGGCCTTCGGTGAGCAGTGACGCCGCCGGAAAGCCCGTGAAAATATTGACGCCGAGGCCTTCTGCTTTTTCGCCGAGCCAACGCACGATCTCGCAGATCGAGCCGATGTAATAGCCGTGATTCTGCATCGTCGGAGGCGTCGGCATCCGGATGGCGCGGCTCTCGGTCATGAAGTAGACCCGCTCGCCGGCTACCGGTGCGCGGAAGGGAAAGTCGCCGTCCTTGAGCTCGGGGAACAACGCCCGGATGGCGATTGGGTTGACGACAGCGCCGCTCAACGAGTGCTCTCCGAGGGCGCCGGCTTTCTCGAGCACGCCGATCTGGATGTCACCGAGGTCGCCGCCGGCTTCATTGTCGGCCTTCACCAATCGCGCGAGCGCAATCGCGCCGGCGAGCCCTGCCGGTCCCCCACCGACGAAGAGCACATCCATTGGCACCGCCTCGGCGTCGGGTGGTTCAGTGAGTATCAGCTTGTCGAGAGGAAGTGGCGCCTGATGCGCCGATGGCAGGACCTTTAGCTCGCGCGGCATCAGTGGTGTTTCTTGGCCTCGCGCACCGCTTCGGTGAGCGCAGGAATCACCTCGAACACATCGCCGACGATTCCGTAGTCGGCGACCTTGAAGATCGGCGCATCCTTGTCCCTGTTGACGGCGACGATGGTTCTCGAGGTGCGCATGCCGGCGAGATGCTGCACGGCGCCGGAGATTCCCACCGCCACGTAGAGCTCCGGACTCACCAGCCGGCCCGTCTGCCCGATCTGATCGCTGTGCGGGCGCCAGCCGTCGTCGGTTACCGCGCGCGTCGCGCCGACTGCTGCATTTCCAAACGCAGCGGCGAGATCCTCGACGAGCTTGAAATTCTCGGCTGCCTTGAGACCACGACCCCCCGCGACAACGACTGGCGCTTCAGCAAGGTCCAGCTTGCCACCGCTGCCCTGTCTGGTTTCTACCACTTTGACGCGGGATGCCGCCGGGTCGGCCGCCGGCTGCGCCGACTCTACGCGACCAGCCTTGGGATTCTTTGCGGGGGCAATGACGTTCGGCCGCATTGCGATGATCGCCGGCTGCGAATTGATCGCGATGGTCGCGATCACCTTGCCAATGTTCATCGGATGCTTGACCACGATCGCATCGCCATCGACGTCGAAGGAAAGCACATCGGTGACGAGGGTCACGCCGAGTCGCGCGGCGACCCGCGGCGCGAGATCGCGGCCCTGCGCCGTAGTGCTGAACACGGCCGCGCGATATCCGCCGGACTTGATGCGATCGGCAGCAGTCGCGGTCGCAGCTTCGGGGTTGTAGTTGGCGAGGCCCGCGTTCTCCACGACGATCACAAGGTCTGCACCGTGCTCACCGATCTGGGGCGCCTTGGCGGCAACCCCCGAGGGACCCATCAGCAGCGCGTGAACTTCCCCGCCGCCGAGCTTGTCGGCGAGCATCCGCGCCGCGGTGACAGCCTCGAGACCGACCTTTCTGATTTCTCCGCCGCGGGTTTCGACGAAAGCAAAGACGTTGGGCATCAGAGAACCTTCGCCTCCGTCTGCAGAAGCTTCACCAGCTCGGGCACCGCCGCGGCGCCCTCACCGACGATGCGGCCCGCTTGTCGCTCGGGCGGAAGCTCGACTTTGCGCACCGTCAGCTGCGACTGTGGCAGCTGCGCGGCTTTCACTACGAGGGGCTTTTTCTTGGCCGCCATGATTCCCTTGAGCGATGGAAGTCGAGCCTGGTTCAACCCTTCATCGACGGTGAGAACGGCGGGAAGTGGAAACTCGACGATCTCCTGCGCGCCCTCGAGCTCGCGCTTCGCTTTTCCCTTTCCATTGGCGATCTCCAGTGATGAGATCGCCGAGACGCAAGCCAGCCCCAGAAGCTCCGCGACCATCTGGCCGACGACCCCGTTCGCCGAATCGGGCGACATCTTGCCGAAGAAGATCAGATCGTAGGCGCCAGACTTCAGCTCTTCGGCCAGCGCTTTAGCGATCGCGAGACCGTCGAACGGTACCTTGTCGGCCTTGAGCTGGATGCCCTTGTCGGCGCCCATGCTGAGCGCCTTGCGAATGGTTTCCTGGACGACGTCCGGGCCGAGTGAGATGACGGTGACTTCACTGCCGGCGTTGGCATCCCTGAGCTTGAGCGCGGCCTCGACGCCCCAGGCGTCGAAATCGTTGAGATCGAACTTTAATCCAGCCTCGTCGACCGACGCGTTGTCGGCCGCGATCCGGAAGCGTACATCCATGTCCGGCACCCGCTTGACGCACACGGCAATCTTCACCGCGGAATCTCCATGTGAATGATTTCACATAAAGATACACGGAACGGGCCGCCGACTATAAAACTGCGCCGCGGCGTGACTTGACGAAGGCTTCGGCGCCGCCGGCGAGAGTGAAAGGTGTCGCAGACGAAACGGGCCCGGACGCCACCCCAGCGCCGGGCCCTTCGCTCCGCTTGGACTGCAGCCGGTTGAAGCATACAGTGCTTGCGTCAGTTTTCCGTCAGATGCTAAGGCCCTTGGTCCCTAACCGCTTCTAGTTCGAGCGGACCACTTACTCGAAGGCGCTGATGCCGGTCACCGCCTGGCCGAGGATCAAGGTGTGGATGTCATGGGTGCCCTCGTAGGTGTAGACGCTCTCGAGATTCTCCATGTGTCGCATCGACGAATACTCGGCGAGGATGCCGTTGGCGCCGAGGAGGCGACGCGCTTCGCGAGCGATGTCGGTCGCGGCGCTGACGTTGTTGCGTTTGGCGAGCGACACCTGCTGAGGAGTGAAGGTGCCGGCGTCTTTCAGCCTGCCCAGATGGAGCGCGAGCAGCTGGCCCTTGACCAGCTCGGTCAGCATGTCAGCCAAACGCTGCTGCTGCAGCTGGAACCCGGCGATGGGCTTGCCGAACATCACTCTGTTGCCGGCATAGGCGAGCGCTTCCTCGTAACAGGCTTGCGCGGCACCCATCGCACCCCATGCGATGCCGTAGCGCGCCTGGGTGAGGCACATCAGCGGGCTCTTGATGCCGCCGGATTTGGGCAGCAGGGCGTCGGCAGGAACGCGCACGTCCTGAAGCACCAGCTCGCTGGTGTCGGACGCGCGCAGGGAGAGCTTGCCGTGCTGATCCTTGGCGGTGAAGCCTGGAGCATCGGTCGGGACGATGAATCCGCGGATCGATTTGTCGCTCTTGTCGTCACCCGTCTTCGCCCAGACGATCGCGACTTGCGCGGTGGATCCGTTGGTGATCCACATCTTGGCGCCATTGATCACCCAGCTTCCATCGCGCTGGACCACGGCGCGGGTGATCATGCCCGACGGGTTCGACCCGTAATCGGGCTCCGTCAGACCGAAGCATCCGATTATTTCGCCCTGCGCCATTTTCGGGAGGTAGTGGCGCTTCTGCTCCTCGCTTCCGAACGCGAAAATGGGGTACATCACCAATGCGCCCTGCACCGAGGCAAACGAACGCACGCCGGAATCGCCGCGCTCGAGCTCGTGCATGATGAGACCGTAGGCGACGTTATTGAGACCCGCGCAGCCGTACTCCTCCGGCAGGTTCGCGCCGAACATCCCCAGATTGGCCATCTCGGGGATGAGCTGCTTCGGAAATCTTCCTTCTATGTAGCAGTCGCCGATGACGGGGAGGACTTTCTCGTCGACGAAAGAGCGAACGGTATCGCGAACGGCGCGCTCTTCTTCGGAGAGGATGGAGTCGAGATTGTAGAAGTCGGTCATTGGAGAAAGGTAGCGGGACTGATGGATATAAACTGCCACTGAAGACTACCGGCGGGAGGCCGTGGGCCACACGGCGAGAGGCCGCGCGCTAAAGCACGTTTGTCGTTTGAGCCCGCGGCCTCGAGCCGGCACGCCCACGGCCTCTCGCCGGTAGTCTTCAGTTAGTCCTCGGTCCTATGCAACGGCCCGGCACGCCAGCGGCGTGATGCCGACGGCCTTCGCCTTATTCCTGAAGCTCGCTCCGTGATCGACTACCAGCCCCTGCTCGTCCTGCCATTGGTGCACCATCTCGTGGAGCAGGGTGTGTAGGGCCTCTTCCCAGCCGTCGCGGCGGATGTGGCGGCGGCTGATCACGATCTCCGGCTCACAGCCCTCGCTCGCCGGACAGTAGTGGCCGAGGCGGCTCTTCATCCGGCGCGAGATGCGAATGGGGATGGTGCGGAGTGAGCCGCCGAACCGTTCTGCATTGTAGGTCGCATGCCAGTGGGCGAGCTCCTGAATGAGCGGCAGATCCGAGGGATTGGTGCGCTCCGGCGCGCGTTTCCGGTGCTCGGCCGGAGGACGCGGGACGGGAAATTCGAGGATTGTCCGGCGCGCGGCATTGCGCGCGACACGGGTGCGGCCGTGAACGAAAATGATTATCGCGCGCCACACTTCCTCGCTCGCGTCGAGAAAGCTGTTGTGGATGCGGAGCTCGCCCCCGCTGTAGCTCACCACCACGGTGCGGTTGGTGGTCAATCGCACCCGATATTGCCCGCCGAGCCCGAGGCGTTGAAGACGCGCGCGCAGCTCCTCCGCATTTTTCGGGGGTGCTTCGTCGAGCTCCAGCGCGAGCTGGTCGCGGTCACTCAGGGGCCACATACTCGGAGCGCTTGAAGCACTTGTGTGGGCCCTGGACGAAAGTCCGCTGCTCCTTCGACCAGACGTGGGTGAACACATCGATGGTCTCGAGCCCGATTTCGATGGTGTTGACTGAAGAAGGCCGTCCTCCCCGCGATCGGTTCGAGACGGTGCCCGCAGTCGAGATCACGGTCCCTTTCCGGGTGTGCTCGATGTAGTGCACCGATTCCTGATGATCGTGACCACAACACACTAAGTCGACGCCCATCTCGGCGAAAGCCCCGAGAATCTTCTGGGTATTCTTGAGTCCGTGCCGCTGCGAGAGCTCGCCGCGCACGGGGTTGTGGTGCATCACGATCACCCGGGCATCGCGCGGCGCCGCCTTCTCGAAGATCTTCTTCGCTTCGGTGAGCTGGTGCTTGTGGATGTCGCCGATGATCGAGATGTCGCGAACGTTCCAGGTCAGCGTCCGCCACGTCACGCCGTGGGATGTGTTGAGGCCGACGAAGGTCGCGCCCGGCACGTGGAGTACCGGCTCCAGGTTGCGGTCGATGAACCGGCGGTAGTTGCCATAGATGTGCGAGGAGTTCCGAATTCCGAGCGGAGCGCGCCACCACTTCACGTCGTGGTTGCCGGGAATCGTGATCACCTTGCTGACTTTCTTGGCGTCGCGGATGAATGCGGCGGCGCGCTGGAATTCCCCTGCGCGCGCCCGCTGGGACAAGTCCCCCGATATCGCAACCACGTCGTACTTCTTCGCCTGGATTATCTCTTCGATCGCCTGGATTTGCTCGGGCACCGCCGGCCAGCCAAAGTGCAGATCGGAGACGTGGAATACTGACGTCACGCCTGGAGTTCGCTAGGGCGCGACGATGAGATCCGCGAAATGCGTCGCGACGCTGGCCGTGAGCGCTGGAGACAGTGTTTTCATCGGATCGCTCGATACTTCGCCCGCCCATTTGATCTGCGCCATCCGGGAGTCGATCATCACCACGCGTAAGGTCGCAACGCCCATACCATTCCCGCGATTCTCCAGCCTCAGCTCTACCGGCAGCAGTGCGTAGCGCTGGCCCTTGAGCCCAACGAGTCGACGCACCTGGGATGCCAGCGGATCTCGCACCGTCGTCTCCGGCAGTAGCCGGCCACGAAGCCACTCTGCCGACAGCGAGCGCGCGTCCGTCATCAGTATGCTGTTCAGTTTGGATGCCCGCTCGATCTCACTGCCGAAGGTCCACGACTGACCGAGCCCGCGCGCGGTGAGTGCTGCCTCGATCTGATCGTCGAGCGCGGCGAGAAAAACGGCCCGATTCGGAATCTGCTGCTGCCAGCCGATGGTGTCGGTCGAGGACAGGTACTGCACCGGAAAGACGACGATCTCCTGGCCCGTCAACCGCTCCAACGGACGGAGTGCAACCGGAGAGGCAGCCGTTTCGGCCGGCTTCGAGGAGCAGCCGATGCTGCAAAGCGTCGCGCTCAGCGCGATAAAAAGTGTTCGCAACGGTTGGTTTTTGGATTGCGGGGAAAGTTAACGCATACTCAATTTCATCGCATGAGTGACAACACTCTCGCGCGCAGGATCCGCACGACCATCGTCTGGACGCTGGTGGCGGTGCTTGGCGCGGTGAGCTTCGGCTGGCTGGCTCTTTCCCGCGGTGAGACCATCAATGCCGCGTGGCTGCTCGTGGCGGCGCTCTGCACCTACGCCGTCGCCTATCGGTTCTACAGCAAATTCATCGCGGCCCGGGTCTTCGCCCTCGATCCCGCGCGTCCGACGCCATCGGTCCGGCTCAACGATGGCCGCGATTTCATGCCGACCAATCGATGGATCGTCTTCGGCCACCACTTCGCCGCCATCGCCGGTCCGGGTCCGCTGGTCGGACCAACCCTCGCCGCGCAATTCGGCTTCCTGCCCGGAGCGCTGTGGATCATCATCGGAGTGGCGCTCGGCGGCGCGGTCCAGGACTTCGTCATCCTCTGCGCTTCGGTACGCCGCGACGGCAAATCACTCGGCCAGATGGCCAAGGAAGAGATCGGAACCGTCGCTGGGTACATCGCTCTGGTGTCAGTGCTGGGAATCATGATCGTGCTGATTGCGGTTCTCGCGCTCGTCGTTGTCAACGCGCTCAAGGCAAGTCCGTGGGGAGTCGTCACCATCGGACTCACCATCCCGACAGCGCTGATCATGGGTGTCTACATGCGCTGGGTGCGCCCACATCACGTGCTCGAGGCCAGCGCGATCGGCGTGCTGCTGCTCTTCGCCTCGTTATTTGCGGGGCGCTGGGTAGCCTTCAACCCCGCGTTGGCACCGTACTTCACTCTCAGCGGCAAGACGCTGGCGATGCTCGTGATGGCCTACAGCTTCTTCGCCTCGGTACTTCCGGTCTGGCTGCTGCTGGCGCCGCGCGACTATCTGTCGGCCTTCGTCAAGATCGGCGTCATCGCCGCCCTCGCGCTGGGCATCGTGATCGTGTTGCCGCCGCTGCAGATGCCGGCGCTCACCCAGTTCGCCAACGGCGAAGGGCCGATTTTCGCCGGCAAGATTTTTCCGTTTGCGTTCATAACGATTGCGTGCGGATCGATCAGCGGTTTCCATGCGCTGATCGCATCGGGCACGACCCCGAAGCTGCTCGCCAGCGAGGGGGATGCCCGCATGATCGGCTACGGCGGGATGCTGATGGAGTCACTCGTCGCGGTGATGGCGTTGATCGCGGCGTGTGTGCTGACGCCGGGCGTCTACTTCGCGATCAACGCGCCGGCAAGCGCAATCGGCACCACGGCGGCGAGTGCTGCGACCGCGGTCCAGCACTGGGGCTTCACGCTCGATCCGGCTCAGATGCAGGTGCTCGCGCAAAACGTCGGCGAGAAGACTTTGCTCTCCCGCACCGGCGGCGCTCCGAGCCTGGCCGTTGGGATGGCGCAACTGTTCTCGAGCGTGCTGGGCGGACCAACGGCGATGGCGCTCTGGTACCACTTCGCCATCATGTTCGAGGCGTTGTTCATCCTCACCACCGTCGATGCCGGCACCCGCGTCGGTCGCTTCATGCTCCAGGATCTGTTGAAGTACGTCTGGGCGCCGATCGGTCGGGTATCGTGGTACCCGGCGGTGCTCATCTCGAGTGCGCTCATTGTCGCGATGTGGGGTCACTTTCTCTACCAGGGCGTGATGGATCCGCTCGGCGGGATCAATTCGCTGTGGCCGCTGTTTGGTATCTCCAATCAGCTGCTGGCGGCGGTTGCACTCTGTGTCGGCACGACGGTGATCATCAAGATGGGGAAAGGCCGCTACGCGTGGGTAACGATTCTCCCACTGATGTGGCTCGTGGTCGTGACGATGACGGCGGGTTGGCAGAAGATCTTCGCCAGCGATCCGAAGCTCGGATTCTTTTCACACCTCGGCATGATCCAGCGCGCGCTTCTGAGCGGCGGACTCCCGCCAGGCATTCATAGTGTCGCCGACGCGCATCGGATGATCTGGAACGATCGAATCGACGCCGCTGTCGCCGCGTTCTTTCTGCTCTCGGTGGTGGCGATTCTCATCGCATCGATCCACGAGTGGTTGGTCATCCTGACCGGACGCAAGGCGGCCCAAAGCACCGAAGTACCGTTCGAGGTGGCGACCAGGGCGGCGTAGCCGATCAGCAGCTCGGCACCGCCAAACCGTGCGGGCGCATGGAGAACGCGCCGGTAGCCATCCCCCGCGCCGATCTGGCTGACCAGCCTCCGACGATTCCGCCGGCTTGGTAAACTCCGAGGAGAACGATTCGCTCGTCACTGCCGGGGTTCAATTCGATTGCGATCGAGTCGACGGCGCGGGCCCGCGATCGCGCGGGAGATCCGTCGCTACCGAACGCGGTGGGAAGCGAATTTTCTCCGCGCCACTCGAGCCCGAGGCGTTGAAGTTCGAGATCGTAGACACCAATCGTCGAGGCCCCACCCGCGATGAGCGGCTCATCGAGAGCATGGCGGTATTCTACGAATCCGATGGCGCCGCACACCTGGCGCGCGTCGATCCTGTCCGGACCGAGCGGATAGGGATTGGTCAACGAGAGCTTGGCATCCCACACGCCGACGAGGCGATCACTTTCGCCCGTCGCGGATGTACCGGGATGGCTTGTTCCGCAGGCAGCGGACGCAACCAGAACCAATAGCACGCTCGACTTCACGCGGCCTCCACCTCGCGCGCGGATGTGCCTTCGCCGAGCTCGGCGTCCGGCGCTGGTTCGCTGGCTTCCTCCAGCTGCTCGTCGTGCTCGAAGAAGTCCCGCAGCCGGTAAGCATGACCAAGGAGATATGGGACACTGGTCACGACGACATTGGGCTTGAACAGGAACGCGGTCCTGATGTAGAACGCGGTCTTGTTGTGAAGCAGGTGCTCCCACCAGCGCTTGGGCACAATCTCGGGCACCACCACCGTGACGAGCTCGCCCGGCATCACCAGCCGCAAGCTCTCGACGTATTCCACCAAAGGTCTGAGCACAGACCGATACGGCGACGGAATAACCACCAGTGGAATTCCGATGTCCCACGATTCCCATTCTGATTGGAGCTTCGGCGTCGCCGATGGATCGACCTCGACGTAGACCGCGACCACTTCATCCGAGATCGCAGTCGCGTACACGAGGGCGCCAGAGGTGGCTTTGGTGATGCCGTTCACGGGCACCACCACCGAATGGTGCATCGGGGCGATCGGACTCTGACCCGTGAACTGGACATCAGCGGCAAACTGGGCGTAATGGCGATGGATCTTCCGCAGCAGCAGAATGATCAGCGGAATGATCAGGACTACTATCCACGCACCTTCGATGAACTTGGTGACGACCTGGATGACCGAGACGATGCCCGTGGCCAAAGCCCCGACCCCGTTCAAGGCCGCTTTCCATCGCCAGCCGGGCTGCCTCGAGCGAATCCAGTGCAGGACCATTCCCGCCTGCGACAGGGTGAAGCACACGAAGACCCCGACCGCGTAAAGCGGGATCAGCGCGTTGGTCTGGCCGTGGAAAATCGAGACGATCAGCGCCGCGATCACCCCGAGCGCAATAATGCCGTTAGAGAAGGCGAGCCTGTCCCCGCGGGCCGCGAGCTGCCGCGGCATGTAGCCGTCGTTGGCCAAAATGCCGGACAACCGCGGAAAATCCGCGAAGGCGGTGTTCGC
>Ga0070681_10000606_pt1 | contig 29544 bp, 19 predicted proteins | sample KBSC83BmetaG_FD_65650 | JGI IMG/M metagenome (GOLD analysis project Ga0070681, IMG submission 65650) | Corn rhizosphere microbial communities from Kellogg Biological Station, Michigan, USA - KBS C8-3B metaG | ecosystem: Host-associated > Plants > Roots > Rhizosphere | place: USA: Michigan...
CGCGGCCTCGCGAACGTGGCGCAGCGCGGAATCCGCGGCCGGCGGCAGTGGCGTAGCGTCCGCCTGTCGGTACACGCTGGCGGACGCGGACGTTGAGGGGGCGTGTGGCGTGGCGTCGCGGGCGACGTCGCGAAGCGAGACTCCCGTGTTGCGCGGTCTCGTGCGCCCAGCGTACGGCTGGCCGAGCGGCACGGTAATGCCGACGTCGAGCCCACTGCTGCGCGCCGGAATCCAGTCGACCCGGAGCTGGGTACCGCGACCCAGGATTCCACCGCGTCGGACCGCTGTGTTGTAGGACAGGATGAAGGCGAAGTTGTTCTCGCGGGCGTCCCAGTCTACGCCATAACCGAGGTTGATGGCACGGGTGACGCCGAGGAGGCGGGCCCCGCCGGTCGCTCCGCCATCGCCGGCAAAGAGATACCCCTCGGCCGCGAGCCCAAAGACTCCGTTGACCGGGCTGCCCCGAGGACGATAGAGGCCGAGCTCCAAGCCGCCCGTCGCGTCGTTGTCCCTCCCGAAGGCGGCGACAAGGGACGTATACGGCTGCCAGAGCGGCGGTTGGCCCATCGACTTGATGGGCGGGGGCGCGACGGGGTCGCCCGCCGACTGGGCGCCGGCGCGATGCGGCGCGCTGACCGCCAGCACCGCTATCGATCCGGCTATGGCGATCCGCAGGACACCGCGCGGCGTCCGGACGCTGCGCGAGCTGGGTGAAGTTGGGGCGTTAGGCACCGTAGCCGTCTACTCTGAACGCGGGTCGAGGCCACCACTATCCGCGGAGGTACGCTGACGGGAGCCGAGACGAGGGCAGCCGACGCTGCGATGTGTAACACGGATCGAAGTGGCCAGCGCTCCCCACCTAAGTCCAATGGATGGAGGGAGCTAGGTGGTGCGACCGGTCCGTTGCCGCGGCATGGTGCCAGCGGCAGCCACCGTACTATCATGAGCTCTCCGGCTATACCGCCATGAGGTATACGACCAAAGTCCAATGTAGGCATGGCATGCCAGGAAACACGCTGCTGCTGGCGCCGACCATGGGAAATTGCCAACCTCATGTGTCCCGAATCGGCTAACAGAGGAGATTTCTTCCGCATACCGTCGCCTGTTCGGCCTGACACGGTTTCGTGACTGGCGACGCGCCTGACAGCTCCTGCTCCTCTGGTTCCTTTTCGAGGAGCCCACGCCTTCGAAGTCCTGGATTCGACATGCTCGAAGACATTCCCACCATTGCCGTCATCGACGACGATGACTCGCTGCGTCGTGCGCTCGCACGCCTGCTCATGGCCAGCGGGTATCAGGTCAAAACCTTCGCGTCCGCGACGGAGTTTCTCGCCGAGCGGCTGCCGATTGAGTCCGCTCCTGGTTGTTTGCTGATCGACGTCCGGATGCCAGGTCTTAGCGGTCTCGAATTACAGGCCGTTCTCAACAGCGCCGGCGCACAGTCGGCCCTTGTATTCATGACGGGGCATGGCGACGTGCAGACCGGCGTGAAGGCGATGAAGTCAGGCGCAGTCGATTTCCTGCTCAAGCCGTTCACGGATGATGAGCTGCTCGAGGCCGTTGGGCGGGCGCTCGTGCGGAACGCCGAGAGGCGAGTGGAGCATCGCGAGATCGATGAGCTCGAGCACCGGGCCGCGAAGCTGACTCGCCGAGAGAAGGAGGTCTGCACGCTCGTTGTCGCCGGTAAGCTCAATAAGCAGATTGCGGCAGCGTTGGGGACGAGCGAGAAGACCGTGAAGGTGCACCGGTCGCGGGTGATGGCGAAGATGGAGGCGGCGTCGCTGGCGGAGCTCGTCCGAATCGTGGAGCGACTGAACCGATCGCACACGGTCGCTAACTCGAATCGGACACCGCAGCTGGAGGCCCGGCGTGACCACGCTGACGTTTCTGACGACGAACAGCGCAGGGTGGGTGGAACCACCGGTTGAGACCAGGCGAGCGCGCTCGACGCGCGCGGGTCTCGTCGCGCTCGGCGTCGCCGTTGCGTATTACGTCGGCGCGAGAATTGGGTTTGCGCTGACCCCCGCACCGCAGCCTGTTTCCACGCTCTGGCCGCCTAACGCGATTCTCTTGGCGGCCCTGCTGCTTGCTCCCCTGCGCTGGTGGCCCGGCATCCTGCTCGCGGCATTTCCCGCACACCTCTTGGTGGAGCTGGGAAGCGGTGTCCCGCTGTCGATGGTGCTGTCGTGGTTCGTCAGTAACTCGGCGGAAGCACTGATCGGCGCGGTGGGGGTGCGCCGGTTCACTGACCGTCCCGCACAGCTGGACAGCTTCCGCCAGGTCGGCGTGTTCGTGGCATTCGCGGCGATCCTCGCGCCGTTCGTCTCGTCGTTCCTGGATGCCGCGTTCGTGCAGTGGAATGCGTGGGGCGCAGACAGCTACTGGGCGGTCTGGCGGGTTCGCTTCTTCTCGAACGTGCTGGCGATTCTCACGCTGGTGCCGCCGATCGTCACCTGGGCCGGCAAGGATCTGCGGTCGCTCCGATCGGCGTCGCCGAAACGCATGCTCGAGGCCGGGGCGCTCGTCGGTGGCCTCCTGGTCGTGTGTACACTCGTGTTCGCGTGGCCGTCGATGGCGGCTAAGGAAAGTCCGGCGCTGCTCTATGCGCCGCTGCCATTCCTCTTGTGGGCCGCCGTCCGATTTGGGCCCGGCGGTGCCAGTGCGGCCCTGCTCGTCTTCGCGCTGTTGTCGGTGTGGGGAGCCATTCACGGCCTCGGCCCGTTCGTGGGCAGATCGATGGGCGACAACGTCCTGTCGCTGCAGCTATTTCTGATCGTCACGTACATCCCGCTCATGGCGCTCGCCGCCGCCATTCGCGAGCGCGCGCACGCCATGAAAGACGCGCGACGCACCGGCGAATGGCTCAATCTGGCGTTAGGCGCGGCGCAGGTCGGCGCGTGGGATTGGGACCTGCTGGAAGGCAGCCGAAGCTGGTCGGAGAACATGCCGGTGCTATTCGGGCTTCGCGGCGACGGTAACGGCAGGATCGAGCGAAGCGCGGTGCTCCAGACCGTCATCCCGGACGACCGTCCCGTGGTGCAGTCGGCGGTCACCCAGGCTCTGGAGCACGCGAAACCGTACGAGGTGGAGTTCCGGACGCTACGCCCCGATGGGACGACGCGGTGGATGCTGAGCAAGGGTACTGTCGTTCGTGACAAGGCAGGCCGGCCGCTGCGAATGCTCGGGGTCAATACCGACATCACGGCGCGCAAGGATGCAGAGGCAGCGCTTCGCAGCGAGGCCGCGCTCCGTGAGAGCGAGGCGCGGCTTCGTGTGCTGGCCGACGCCATGCCGCAGATCGTCTTCACCGCGAAGCCTGACGGCACCGCCGACTACTTCAACCGCAAATGGTACGAGCTCACGGGCTCGCCGGCCGGCGATGTGTCCACTGACACGTGGATGGCTGCGCTTCATCCGAGCGATCGCGCGGGGACAGCGGAGGCGTGGCTCGCGAGCGTACGGAGCGGCCGGCCACACGAAAACGAGGCGCGCATCTGGTCGGCAGTCGCGGGAACGTTCCGCTGGCACCTCGCCCGGGCGCTTCCCGTGCGTGACGCATCCGGCGCGATCGTTCACTGGTATGGTACGGCAACAGACATCGACGATCACAAGCGTGCGGAGCAGGCGCTTCGCGAGAGCGAATGGAGCCTGCGTCTGCTGCGCTCGGAGCTCGAGACGCACGTCGCGAAGCGCACGGTGGAGCTGTCGCGCGCCAACATGACACTCCGTGAGGAGGTCGGTGTGAGGCGGCGCGTCGAGAAGGCGCTGCGTGCGTCGGAGGAGCGGTTTGCGAAGGCGTTCCGCGCGAGTCTCGACGCGATCTCGATCGTGAGCCAGCCAGACTCGCGGATCCTCGAGATCAACGACCGATGGGAAGCGACGTTCGGCCATGCGCGTGACTACTCCATTGGCCGAACGATCGACCAGCTGAACATCTATGCCAGCGAACGAGATCGAGAAGTGATCGCCGATCTCATGCGAACGCACGGATACGTCCGGGAGTATGAGCTCGACATGCGACACCGAACGGGCACGCTGCTGCGGGCGGCGCTTGCCGCGGAAACCGTGGAGGTGGCTGGCGAACCGTGCGTCATCATCATGGTGCGCGACATTACCGAGCGTCAGCGCGCGGACCGAGAGATCGCGGTGCAGCGCAGCGAGCTTGCTCACCTCGGGCGCGTGGCGCTACTCGGCGAGCTTTCGGGGGCGCTGGCGCACGAGTTGAATCAGCCGCTTGCCGCGATTCTGGCGAACGCGCGAGCGGCGCAGCGCATGCTGGCGCGCGAGAACCTGGACGTGGCGGAGTTTCAGGCGATCCTGGAAGACATCGTGTCGGACGACCGGCGGGCGGGGGCCGTCATCCAACGCGTGCGGGCGCTCATCAAGAAAGATGAGACCGACCTGCAAAATGTGTCACCTAACGAGATCGTGACCGACGTGCTGGAGCTGGCCCATAGTGACCTGATTCAGCGAGCCGTCGTGGTCTCGACCCGGCTTGCGCCGTCGCTCCCGGACGTGCAGGGCGATCGGGTGCAGCTGCAGCAGGTGCTCCTCAACCTCATCGTCAACGCGTGCGATGCGATGGCCGACAGTCCGTCTTCTTTGCGCACGCTGGTGATCACGACGCTGGCGCGAAGCGCCGCGGTTCGCATCTCCATCTCCGACAACGGGACCGGGATCACCACGGAACCGATCGATGAGGTCTTCCAGCCGTTCGTCACGTCCAAGCGGCACGGCCTCGGGCTCGGCCTCGCCATCTGTCGGTCGATCGTGGACGCGCACGGTGGCCGCTTGTGGGCGGTTAACAATCGCGGGGGTGGTGCAACGTTCCACGTGCTCCTTCCGAACGCGACGGCACCGGCTGCGGCGCCCGACACGGCGGCGGCTGTCCCAACGGCGTGACCGTTCAGACCGGACGGCCGCTGCCTAACGGGAACGCCACCATGAACGCCGAGCCGCCGACGGCTGGATCGCTCTCGCACCAGATCACGCCGCCGTGCGCCTCGACGATCGTCCGGCTGATGGAGAGACCCACGCCAAGCCCGTTCGGCTTCGACGTGATGAACGGCTCGAAGATCGCGGCCTGGCGCTCCGGCGCGATGCCGGGGCCCGTATCGCGGATCGTGACGATCGCGGTGTGAGTCGCGGCCCGTGCCGTCTCGATCAGGACGACGCGCTCGGCCCCTAGCGGACGGTCCGCCAGCGCCTCCAGGGCGTTGAGCACGAGGTTCAGGGCAACCTGCTGCAGCTGAACGCGGTCGCCGAAGACGACGAGCGATTCGTGCGTGAGGGCGAAGCGAATCTCGACGCGGCGTCGGATCGTATCGTGCCTCACGAGCTGCACGGCCTCGCGCAGCATCGTGTTGAGGTCGATCGGGCCACGCTCGACGTCAGCTTTCTTCGCGAACGCGCGCACGCGCTGCACCACTTCGCTGGCGCGACGGCCGTCGGCAGCCAGCTGCTGCAGGATCTCGCGGACCGCGTCCGGGTCGCTCGTCTTCGAGTCGAGGACGCGCATGGCCGTCTGCGAGTTGATCAGGATCGCGGTCAGCGGCTGTCGGATCTCGTGCGCCAGGGCGGCGGCGAGCTCGCCTACGACGGTCGTGCGCGCGACGTGCGCGAGCTCGCGGGTCCGCTGTGCGGCGACCTGTTCGGCATCTCGCAACTCGGTGATCTCGGTTACGGTCCCGGTGACGCTCGCCGAGTCGCCAGGCGTGAGGTGAAAAGGCGCCGGTCGGTCGCGGAACCACCGGGCGTGGCCATCGCGGTCCAGCAGCCGGAAGTCGGTCGGGCTGCCGTCGCCGCCGCCGAACGGGCTTTCGGCACGGGCCCTCCAGGCTCGCTGCAAGTTGCTCGCGTCGTCGGGGTGCACCTGCTGCCACCACCAGGCAGGCGACTGCAGCTCGACCGGCGCGAGCCGAAGCAGCTCGCCTAACGCCATGTCGGTCTGGACGCCGTTTGAGACGGGATCGTAGGCGTAGACGAACACCCGGCCCGTCTCCGTCGCGAGGGCGTAGCGTGCCTCACGCGCGGCCAGCTCCGTCGCGGCGCGTCGGCGCTCGTCGATCGCGGCGGCGAGGAACAGGAGCGGCGTGGCGACAGCGAGGAAGAGCAGCTGTTGGACGACGACGGCAAGGCCTGCCGGCGTGGCCCGAATCAGGGCGGCCTCGTTCATCGCGCCTCGCATTGCACCGCAGGCCGCGATGAACAGCGCGAGACCGGCACCGGCCAGCCCGAACCGGAACGCCGCGTACAGCACCAGCGGCACCGGCGAGAACAGCAGGATCACCTGTGCGACCGGATGCGCGGGCATCGGCTCGAATACGACGGAGCTCACGGCCGTGACGGCGCCTGTCAGCAGAACGGCTTCGACCGCGCGAGTCCACCGAACGACAAGTCGCGAGCGCGTGGCGAACGCATTCGTGAGCGCGCCGTGGCTCGCCAATGCCACCGGGACAATGGTCAGGTACGCGAGCGGGTAGGACAGCACGGAGATCAGCCACGCCGCCCACGCGTTCGCCGGGCTGGCGAAGCCGTTGGGATTCGTCGGATCGATCGGTGCCGCGATCTGGAACAGCGCGGCCGAGCCGAGGAGCGCGACCGTCGGGGCGGCGACGGAGATGATGGCGAACGCGCCAAGGGAGGGAAGCGCGCTCAGGCCCCATTCCAGATCGACGTAGTTTCGGATCAGCGCCGCGGCGAGGACGGAGCACGCGGTATCGATGACGAACGATCCGAGCACCGCGGTGAGTGGAGCGCCCTGGCCGACCGTCGCGAGCCAGTGTCCGACGAGCGCCGCGGCGATGATGGTCCACCATCGCGCGAGCGGCGTGAGCAGGAGTGCCGTGAGCACGAGCGCGCCGGGAACGAACACCGCCGACGGCAGCTCGAGGGTGGAGATGGCGCCGTCCGCGAAGCGACTGGCTGCGGCGTAGCAGACGGCGAAGGCCGCGCCGTTGCGCACGCTCCGGAGCACGTCGGGAACATCGACGGCTCTCGGGACGGCGACGTGTGAGCGAGGGATCGATCGCACGGCGGGGAAGTGCGTCATCTCGCCTGGACGACGCAGCGAAATCCAACGTGGCAGGCGGACGTATCGATCGGCTCCGGGAATCGCGCGGCCGGTCGATAGCGCCTGCAGTAGTTCGGAGCGCACAGGTGTGAGCCGCCCTTGAGCACTTTGCGCGGCACGCGCGCGGCGTCGCGAGGATCGCGGCTCGCGTCTTCGCTCCCTCCGCGCGGATTTTGCGGGATGCAACAGGCTTTCACCTGGTCCTTCGTATGACGGGGCCGGTACCAGTCGGTGGTCCATTCCCATACGTTGCCGATCATGTCGAACACGCCGTACCCGTTAGGCGGGAAGGCATCGACCGGCGACGTATACTCGTAGCCATCGCGCTGCTCGTTCTGCCACGGGAAGTCGCCCTGCCACGTGTTGGCCATGTGCGTTCCGCCCGGCGTCAGCTCTTCGCCCCAGGCGAACTCGGCCCCGTCGAGACCGCCACGCGCGGCGCACTCCCATTCGGCTTCCGTCGGCAGCGACTTGCCGGCCCACGCCGCGTACGCGGCGGCGTCACCTAACGTGATATGCACGACAGGATGCCGGCCGAGGCCGGCGAGCGTGCTCGATGGGCCACGCGGGTGTCTCCATTGCGCCCCGCGGACGTAGGACCACCACTGGTGCGAGTTCCCGAGGTCTACCCGTATCGGGGGCTTCGTGAAGACGAGCGAGCCGGCGTACAGCATGTCGGGCAAGGCGCCCGGATAGTCTACCGCGCTGGGCTCGAGCTCGGCGAACGTGACGTGCCCCGTCTCATCAACGAATCGGCGAAAGTCGTCGTTCGTCACCGGGAACCGCTCGATCCAGAACCCGTCCACCGTCACGCGATGCGCCGGCGCCTCCTCCGCGTAATGGTGATCGGATCCCATTCGAAACGTACCGCCTGGGATCCAAACCATGTTTTCCGTGACCGGGCCGACCACGTCGCCGCGCTGCAGCGCGTCGGGGTGAAGGGTGCTCAGCGAGTTGGTCATGGTGTCGCCTCGGCTCGACACGGATCGGCACTTCGATTCCGGGACTATGCCGCTCCCGGGAACGATGTCCCATTGGACCTTGGAGCAACCTCCATCGCGAACAGGTTCTCTGGTGGATATGACCTAACGCGAACGAGGATCACTTCGCCCAGACGGCGTAGCTGCTCATGCGTAAGACGGCGGTGACCGTGAGCTCGACGTGGACTCCCGGGCCCACGGCGATCTTATCGGTCATGTACGTGGAGCTGCTGCCGATGGGATCGACCAGGAGCTGCAGATTGCCATCGGGCGTGTATGCGACCGGCACATGGAACGTGGCGGTGCTCAATCCCGTGACCGACCCGACGCGCCCGCGCGAGGTGCCGCGCACGGCGAACACATCCACATCGAGGTAGTTCGAGTTGTTCACGGTCAGCTCGACGGGTTCCGGGGGTGGCACGGCGGCGGAACGGTGGTGGGACGAGCACGCGGCGGCGCCGATCATCAGACTCGCCAGGCCAGCGATGATCGATTGTCGGACCATAGCCCTCCACCTTCTACGTCAGAAGCGAATCCCGATCCCGAGCGCGAAGCCCGACAGGTGGCTGTCGTTCAGCAGGGCATCACGATCGTAGTCGATATCGAGGTGCCGATAGGCGGCGTCGAGCGAGCAACAATGGGAGAGATCATAGCCCACACTGCCAACGGCCTGCCAGGTCAATTTCGACCCACCGGCACCGGCGTCGCCCATGGCGGTCATGTGCCATCGCTCGGCGGGGTTGAGCCGCACGCGAACACCACCAATCCCGTCGATCCAGGAACGGCTGCCGGACGCGATGGGCAGATCCCCGTCGGGGGACTCTGCCGACACATCCACCTTGGGATGCCAGTACCGGCCGCCCGCGAGCAGGTCGATTCCTCCCCGCTCGGCCGTGTACACCGTGTAGCCGAGCTCGGGCTCGAGGATCGTCTGGCTGTGCTCGAAGATGACCGTGCTCTCGGAGCCTTCCTCGACGGCTTTCCGGTCGCTCATGGACGTGTACGTCGTGTTGAGCCGAATCAGGAACCGGCTACGTCTCGCTTCCAGCAAGGCCGAGACGCTGATATCGGTGTGACTGAGTACGTCACCAGGCGAGAGATCGATATTCGCGATACCGCCGGCGAAGCCGATCCGGCCGCTCAAGCCGGCGAGCCACGCGTACGGCGTGAGGGAGACATGCCACTCGTCATCGGCCTGCGCTCGTGCCGTGCGACCGGGGAAGACGAGGGTCACACACAGGGCGATAGAGACTGCGAGGCCAACGCGCATCAGTCCACTCCTCGAGGCGATGGTGAAGTGATCGACCCCGCCACAATGAGCACGTTGTCAGAAGGCGGCCATTAGCCCTTAGTGGCGGCCACGGTTGTGGTTATCCTCCTAACGCTGCTGACCAGCGTGCTAACCGAAGGTCCAATGTCCGGTCCGGGACTGGCCCGACACTCTGCTGCATGAGCGCGCGCTTCGAGCCGCGTGGAAAGCGCCGGATCCAACCGGTGAACGAATGATTCGATCGCGCGTTGCCGCACTCGCGTCGCTCTATCTGCTCGTTATGTGCGCGGTGGGCATGCTGCACCCGGTTCGAAACGCTCTGGTCCTCGGCGCCCTCGGTGGGCAGGGCTTCTACAAGGTGTACGTCGCGAGCGCGCTGGTCGCGGTCGCCGTGGTCCCGTTCGGGCGTCTGGCCGCCCGGGTCCCGCAGCAGCGCCTAACGCCGGCGATCGCGGCCGTGTTCGCCGCGAACCTGCTCATGTTCCGCGTCCTGTTTCCGGGCGGCATCGTGTTCGGCGTCTTGTTCTACGCCTGGCACGACCTGTTCGCGGGGATGCTCGTCTCCCAGTTCTTCCTCGCGGCCAACGCGCTGCTCGATCCTCGCAGTGCGAAGGCGGCATTTCCCGTGATCATCGCGGGCGGATCCGTCGGCGCAGCCGCAGGAGGAGTGATTACCGGGTTCCTGTCCTCGGTGATCGGCGTGGCGAACCTGCTGATTGTTGCCGCGGTGCTCACGGCGGCATTTGCTGCGGCGATCCCTCTCGTGCTGGGCAAGGCGCCGTCCGAGGTCCAGCCGCACGTGCGGATCGTGTCCGGCGCGAGTCAGGCGTCGCTCGGCGAAGTGCTCGGCAATCGCCAGGTTCAGCTCATCGCGGCGACGGTCGTGCTCACAGTGCTCGTAAAGCAGTTGGTCGACTACCAGTTCAACCTGGCGACGGCGACGCTCGGCGACCGCGAGGCGATCAGCGCGTTTCAGGGAAAATTCGCTGCCGCCACTCAGTGGCTTCCGCTTGTCGCGGCAGCCGCCATTCGCCCCGCGCTTGCACGGTGGGGCATTGGCGCGGCGCTCCTCATGCTTCCCGCGAGCATGGTCGCGGCAAATCTGTTCGTTGGACTGCGCACCGGGCTCGGACCGGCGGCGTTTGCCAAGGGAACGGAGACCACGCTGCGCTACTCGGCCGAGCGGACGGGCCGAGAGATCTTGTACATGCCCGTGTCGGATGCGATCCGCGTGCGGGCGAAACCGTGGATCGACGTCGGTCTCGAGAGCGGTCTCGCCAAGGCGCTCAGTGCTGGGGTCATCTTCGTGTTGATCGCGGCACTGGGCGCGGCGCGGCTCGCCTGGCCGGCGGTTGCGCTCTCGGTCCTGTGGCTCGGCGCCGCCGTCGCCGAGCGGCGTGCGTACGTGCGAGCGCTCGCCAGTGGCCTCCGCGCGCCCGAGCTGGAGCCGGCGCTGCTTGCTGCCATCCTCCGTGACACCGGGGAAGAGGTGGTCGTGAAGGAGCGCACGCCGGCCAGCGACTCCGAGGGTGAGGTGCACGCGCTCGTTTCCACGCTGCGGGATGCGAGCGGCGACCTGAGTGCGCGACGCCGCGCCGTGCACCGGTTGCGTGAGCTCGGTGGTCCCGACGCGATGGCCGCACTGCTCGGCGCCGCGGCTGACGGCACCCTCGAGATCGTGCTGCGGACCGACGCGCTGCACGCACTTCGGCGAGTGCGCGACGACTCTCCCGATGCAAGCGTGGCGATACCTGTCGTGCAGGATATCGTCACCGAGCATCTCGGCGCCGCCGAGCGGTATGCGGCCGCAGGCGCGGTGGTGACTGCGACGGCAAGTGGTGATCCCGACCGGTTGCTCGGGCGGTCGATCACCGAAGCCTGGCAAATGCGGCAGGCCGCCGTCTTCGACGGGATCGGCGTGATTCACGAGCCGCGAGTCGTCGACGGGTGTTATCGCGCCATCACGGGAAGCGATGAGCGACGCCGGGCGGAAGCGCTCGAGCTGATCGAGGAATCGGCAAGTCGCCCGGTTGTCCGACGCCTCGAGCCGATCCTTCGCGCAGCACCCGACTATGACTCGCTTGGCGTCTCGCGTGGCCGAGCCGATGTGATCGCGACGCTGCGTCGGGACGAGGACCCGTGGGTTGCGCAGTGTGCCGCCTATGCGGATACCGGAGGAGGAGCTGATCCGATGGAAGTCATCGAACGTGTGTTTCTGTTGCAGCGGGTCGAGGTTTTCTCGGACACGCCGAGCCATCACCTGGCGCGCATCGCGCTCCTCGCCAAGGAGGTAGAGGCGGACGCGGGCGCGATGCTCCTGCGCGGCACGGAGAAGGCCGACGCGATGTATGTCGTCATCGACGGCGAGCTTCGCGGTGAGTGGCCCGGCCGAACGACGCGCGCCGTTGGATCGGGAGAGGCGGTGGGGGCGTTGGCGATTCTCGATGATGCGCCGATCGGGCTCGACGTCCGCGTGGTGCGAAAGAGCCGTCTCCTTCGCCTAACGCGCCGCGACCTGCGTGACCTGCTGCACGACCATCCGGACCTCGCGGTGTCGCTGCTGCGAGGAACTGCCGCTCGACTCCGCTGGCTTGTCGAGTTGGCGGTGCATGACGGGATCCCCGACCCCCATTCCGTTAGTGCTCCGATCACCGACCGAAGTCTCGAACAACAGGCACGGCCACGATGAGACACTCCATTTTATTCAGCTGCGCGCTCGCTGCCGCGGCGCTGCCCGTGGACGTCCTGTCGTCTCAGGATGGGAACATCGGGATGCGAGCGGCTCGGATCGAAGCGTATCTCCGGGATAGCGCGCTCAAGCCGGTCGCGTCTCAGGGCTCGAGATTCAAGGGAGACCGAACGGAGCACGTGCTGCTCGCGTTCAACGACACGACAGCGATCGAGGTGAAGTGGGCGGTCGCGCCTACGGGCGGCGAGGCGTTCAACAATCAGCCGCGTTATGAGGCGGCCGCCTACGAGCTCCAGAAGCTCTTCCTCGACGAGCGTGATTACGTGGTGCCGCCGACGGCACTTCGGATGGTTCCGCAGAGCGTGTTCACCGCGTCGGCGGGACTCAAGGGTGAGCCGACGTTCGAGGATTCGCCAGCCGTGCTGGTGGAACTGCAGTACTGGACAATGGGGGTGACGCCGGAAGGTGTCTTCGACTCGAAACGCGCCGATCGCGACTCGGTGTACGCGCGTCATCTCGGCGACCTGAACATCCTCACGTATCTCATTCGCCACCGGGACGCGAACAAGGGCAACATGTTGTTATCGGCGGACTCGGCGAACCCGAGACTGTTCGCGGTGGACAATGGCGTGGCGTTCGCCAGCCCTCCGAGTAATCGCGGGACGGACTGGGAGAACATGCGCGTGAAACGCGTGTCCGCCGCGACGGCCGCGCGGCTGCGGAGCATCAACGAGGCGAGCCTGGCGACCGCGCTCGGAGTGGTGGCGCAGTTCGAACGTCGCGGTGATGACTACGTTACGACGCCGGCGGGTCCGAACCTCGACGTGGACAAAGGGGTCCGTCGGAAGGGATCGACGCTGCAGCTCGGCCTCACGACGTATGAGATCGATGGCGTGCGCGACCGGCTCAAGTCGCTCCTCAAGGACATCGACCGCGGGCGTATCAAGACATTCTGAAATACTGTGTCATCCCGAGCCGGCAGGCGCCTGCCCAGGGGAGCGCCAGCCGCGAAGGGCCTGCCCAGAGGAGCGCCAGCGACGAAGGGAGGGATCCTCCGGGTCCCGTTAAAGGGCCCTCTGTCGGGACGATGAGGATCCTTCGCCTGACGGCTCAGGATGACAAGCCGCTCGGGATGACAACAGGGCTCGGGATGACAGCCTTATGCTGAGCCGGTGTGGGCGACGCGCCGCACGAGGGCGAGCAGCTGATCGCCGTCGAACGGCTTGCGCAGGTACCCGTCCGGGCCGGCGCGACGCTCGAGCTCATCCGTCGGGACCTCGTCGTGCGCCGTGATGAACACCACGGCGACCGCGGAGCCGGAGGCGAGCAGCCGATCGTGCAGGTCGAACCCGGTCATGCCGCCGAGGTGCACGTCGAGCACGAGACACGCGGGGTCGCGGTCGAGCGATGCGCTCAGGTACTCATGGGCGCTCGCGTACGTCTCGACGGGGATGCCGGCGGTTCTCAACACACGAGCGAGCGCAGAGCGCACGGAGGGGTCGTCATCGACGATGGCGACCCAGCGGCTCTGCGGCTCGGGCGGTATGCGCTGGACGGGCTTCACGATGCCATGACGTAAGCGTATCGCCGCCCGTAGCGGCGATCAGTCAACGCGTGCCGTTTGGCGTGCGCCGGGATGAGAGAACAGGGTGTACGCGGGAGCGGAGTGACGAGCGCCATCGACGACGGCGGTCAGCGGGACCGGCGAGTCGGTGCGTTTCGGTCGGCTGCTAAGACGACGGAACAGGTCGATCGAGCGGACCAGGTCCGCGAGCGAGTCCGCATTCATCTTTCGCATAACGCGAGACCGGTGGACCTTCACCGTCTGCTCGCACATCCCGAGCTCGGCGGCGATCTGTTTGTTGAGGCGCCCGGCCACGACGCGGTCGCAGACCTCGTGCTCTCGCGGCGTGAGCGTCTCGTAGCGCCCGCCGATGGCAGCAACCTGGTGGGTCTCCTGCAATCGAGCGCGCTGGCGCACGATGCCTCGCTCCACCGCCTCGAGCACGGTGGTCTCATCGAAGGGCTTGAGCAGGAAGTCCTCGGCACCGCTCTTCATAGCCTGAACGCTGATGGCGACGTCGTCGTGACCGGTGATGAAGATGGTGACGATGTCGCGGCCCATTCTCGAGAGCTGGTCTTTCACCTCGAGGCCCGTCATATCCGGCATGCGGACGTCCATCAGGAGAACGGCTGGTTGCTCCGGCGGCCGGTGCTCGAGCATGTCCATCCCGGAGCTGAACGTCGCCACGGAGTAGCCGGCCGAAATGAGCAACCAGCGTAGTGAACGTCGTACAGACTCGTCGTCGTCGACTACGAGGACGAGCGGTTGAGCATCATCCATGATTTTGCTCCCGACGGTGGCGAACATGCGAAGGCCCTGGGAAATCCTGCCGCCGGCGGCGTGGCGCTTCGCCTTTCGATTAGGACAACCCACAATGGCCTGACTCACCAACCGGAGCCATGTGCCAAAGGTGCAACGTGCAGTTAATTGTCGAGTTCGCTAATCGACGGAGGAGATCCCGGTAGGTCTCGCTCAACGACCCGACGCGGGTGACGACGGCGTCGGGGTAACCGCCGGGACGTCATCGCGGTCGTACATCCGGCGGCCGCGAATGGAGTACCGCAGTCCGACCGTGATCAGCGTGCGGCCGACGTCCCGCTCCGCCACACGCCGGACGTCGGCGGTCGCCGACCAGAATTGTCCGCCTCCGATGCGCCAGGAAACGCCGGCGCCGAACTGCAGGCCGCTATGCCGACCACCAAGGCTGTCCTTTGCCGACGGGTCATCGGGATTCGTGCGAATGGAGTGGACGGCGACGCCGGCCGCGACGTGGAGACCGAACTGCCGTTGCGCAAAGGCGTCGTAGCGGAGGGACGCGACGCCGCCCGCGCCCTGCATCGACCCGCCTACTCGCTCACCAGACACTTCGCGATCGATGCTCGAGCCGAAGAAGTCGATGCCAAGCGTCGTGCGCAGTGCCGGGATGAACGCGTAACCGAGGTCGGCCTCGAAGGTGGCCGATGAGCCGCCGGCCTTCGCATCGGCGACGCCGCCGCGCGCTTCCAGCCCGCCGAAGCCGAGGAACATCTGGGCGGTCAGGGCGCGGCAGGCGACCGCGCTCGCGAGCACAGGCGTGGCGCAAAGAACCGCTGCGTGTCGCATGGCGTGACCTCGCGTTAGGCAGCGAGAGACAGCACGATCACTGCCATCGGCGTAGCGTCGCGCGGGAACTCGCGATCCAACATTGGACTTTCGTGCAGCGGGGAGCACGCTCGACCGCAGCGCGCCCCCGCCGGTCAGAAGCGCCAGACTCGGCTCAGGTCGACGCCCCATTGTCGAGGTGTTATCGCCGTGTTGCGGCCGGATGCCTGGTTGGCGCACCCCGCGCCAACCGTGGACGGTGCCGAGCTCACCGAGCCGTGAACGCCGCGGCGGAACCGGTAGTCGAGCGACACGCCTAACGTTTGGCCGAGGTCGGTCGACGTCGTGCCGCCGGTGAGCGCGCACAGGCCGGCGTCCACGGTGAGGAAGAGCCGGTTCGAGAGCTGCTTGCCGACGCCCAGGCGGCTCGACGAAAAGGCGTCCGCGGCGGTGGACTTGTTGTCCTTCTGGTCGGTGGCGGAGCCCGGCGTCACATTCACCACGTCGAACATCCCGCCGGCCAGGCGCTGCGCAAGCGCGCCAGTGGCGCTGGCAACGAGCTCGCTGGTGAGGACGGATTCGTCGACCGCATTGCCGAGCGCCGCGTTCGCCTGCCCGGTGACGAGATAGCTCATGAGCTCCGCCTGCGTGAGCTTGGAGTCGGCGCTCGAGAGCTTCAGGACCGGACGCTCGAGTGTACCGCCGAGGTGCGCGCGCACCTTCGGCATGCGTCCCGAGGAGGTTGCGGTGAGGTCGTCGGAGCCCTCTCGTGAGTAGATGGCGTTGATGTCGAGCCGCGGGTTGAGCTCCGGCTCGCCCGTGAACTGCACGGATCCCTGCTCGAGCTCGAACGATCGCGTGAACGCGCCAATGTTGAGGCGGTAGTTCCCGCGCTGCGTCACGAGGCGGCCACGGAGCGCGAACTGACCTTCCTTCACATCCGGCCCCGGGGCTGCGGCCTCGAGGCTGATCGAACCACCCAACTGCACGCTGGCCTCGGCCGACCGAATCCAGACGTTAGGCCCCATCGCCACCTGCACATCGCCGATCGAGAAGCGCTCGAGCGGGGTTGAGGCGCGCTCGATGCGCGCCGGAGCCAGACTGTCCACCAGCTGCACGAACGCGGTGTCATCGACACCGACGACGCCGGCGCGCCCCATGTCGGGGAGTCGAAGCACACCGCGATCGACCGTGATTCGCCCGGACAGCGTCGGTTTCGCGTACGGTCCCACCAACTGCAGGTCGGATGTCACGTCGAGGTCCGCCGTCTCGGGCAATCGCATGACCGGCAGCGATGCTGTGCGAAGGTGCAGCTCGACCCGGCCGCTGTCCGCCAGCGCCACGGTTCCCGTGAGGTCGGCACGACCTTCCGGGTCCTTCCCGGCGCGGACCTCCATTTTCTCGATCGTGATGCGGTCGGTCGCGAGCTGCAGCGAGGCATTCGCGTCGTGAAGTTGAACGCCCAGGGCTTCGATGAGCGCCGCGCCGCCGTCCAGGGATGCCGTCCCGACGGCGCGCGGCTGTTTGGCGGTGCCTGAAAGTGTGAGGTTCGTTCGAAGCACGCCGGCCGTTAGGCGAGCGCCGGGGACGATGCGGGAGATGTCCGGGAGGTAGAGGCTGTCGATGGAGAGCTGGCCGGTCACCGGCTCGTCGAGCAGGGCGGCCTTGAATGGCGAGAGCGATAGCTCCATCGGGCCATCGACCCGACCAATCAGGACACTCCGCGTGCGAGCGTGCGCGTTGATCGTGGCCTGAGCGCGACTGTCCGCGTAGGCGACGTGCACGACGACGCTATCGATAGGCAGCGAATCGTCCTCCGCGACGTGGGCGCGTATGTCGGCAGTGGCACGTGGGGCCTGCGCGGTTCCGTCGAGGTGCACGGCGCCATCGAGCAGCAGGCGCACGGAATCGCTGGCTCCGCCGGGCCCCGGGAGGAATGCCGGCGCGTTGGCCAGGTCGACCGATGCGGCCACCGACCCGCTGTCGTGGTAGACGCCCGACGCGGTGATCACGGCGCCGCGTGTGCCCTGAAGCTGCAGCGTGTCGAGGACGATGGAGCCGGCGGCGCGCCGGAACCGTGTGGGCCGGAGAAGTCGGAGGTCCGTGCCGGGAACGCGGACGACGAGCGAATCGACAGCAACGGCGAGTGTATCGCCACGCCTGGCGATCGACGCCGTCGCGTGGCCGCCGGGGCGGTCAGCGGGCGCCGTGCCTAACGTTACGTGCCACGTCTCACCGTCGTCGCTTCGTGCCCCTGCGGTGGCGCTGGCAAAGTGGACACCGCTGGCGGCGAGCGAATCCGCCTGGAGCGACGCCCGGCCGTGGGGCGTCGAACGGAGGCCTGCCACCGACCACGTCGCGTGGGCGCGTTTGGCGTTCGCGAACGGCGACGTCACGCTGTCGGCCACGACCTCCCCTTCGGTGTCGAGCGAATCCAGCGATCCGACGAGTCGCGCGCGTGCCGTCACGGTCCCGCCGAGTGAATCCACCACGCTCGCGGGTGTGCCCGCCGAATCCGGCGTGACGGAGTCGACGACGCCTAACGCGCGCAGCAATGGGGCGAGGTTGGCAAGCGAGGCGGATGCGGTGACCAGCAGCGTGTCGCGGACGTCGCGATGCAGTCCGAGCGCACCTCGCGCGGTGACGGAGCCCGCCGACGTCGCGACGACGACGCTCTCGGCCACGACCCGCGAGTCGGTAAGCGCGAGGCGCGCGAGCGAGGAGTCGATCGTGATGCCCGAAACCGTGCCGGCGAGGTTCGTCAGCGCGGCAGAGCCACGCAGCGTCTTGAAGTCCTTGCCGGCGAGATCGACGCTAAAGTCCGCCGCGAGCTTCCCTGTGGGAACGTCCGCACGTCCGGAGGCCGAACGCGGATCCACATCGTGCACCTTCCCGGTCGCGCGGATGGTGACGCCCGATGCGTCATTGGTGTAGTGACCGGCAAGCGCCGCCGACCCCGAGACACTGGTGGTGGTCGTCGCGAATGTCAGGTCCTGCGCCGATCCACGAACCTCGATCCGACCCTCGATCGCGGGGAGCGTCGCCAGGTCCGGATAGCTCTGTGCGATCGCCGCCGGCGAGAACGGGTGCGCGCCCAGCGCGACGTCGAAGCGCGGCACGTCGCCAAGCACGATACGGCCGCTCCCTGTGACACGAAGCGGAGCGGCCGAGCCTTCGGCGTAGCGAAGGTCGGCGTCGCTGAACCGCAGACGCTCGAACGTGGAATCGAGCGTCACCCTGCCAACGAGGCGTCCGCTCAGCGGGGCCAGCGACGGGACGATTCGCACGACGGTGCGCGCGTCCACGGGATCGAACGCGACAGCAAGCCGCGAGAAGGAGACCTCGCCCCCAGCGCCTAACGTCAGCGAGCCGCGCGCGGTCACGCGGCTCACGCTTCCCGGCACGGCCTCGTCGGTGTAGCGCGCGACTAGCGTGTCGACGCGAAGCGCTCTCCTGGCGTCCCCACGGACAACCACGCGACCCGTCAGCCCGCCGCGCAGCTCCGGCGGGAGAGCGCCCGGCACAAGGACTTTCAGGAGCTCGGTGTGAAGGGGAGCGACGTCGAGCGCAGCGTCACGGATGGTCAGGTCATTCGACTCGGAGAGGTCGATCGTCACCCCACCGCGTACGACCGAGCGCGTGGTCTCGAGATCGGCGTCCGACACGGCGTACTCGGTGGGCGACGAGCCACCATCGGTCTTCATTGTGAGCCGAAGACGGCCTCCGCCCGAGCTCGGGAGGTTCGGTACGAACGAGGAGAGGTCCGCGAACGCGAGCGTATCGGCGACGACCGTCGCCTGGATTGCCGGCATTCCGGCGGCGCTCCAGTCGGCATGACCACGCGCACTCGCTGACGATGCGTTGAACGTGACGGTCGGAAGCTCGAGATCGACACTCGACCCAATGAGCGTGACGCGGCCGGCAATGCGGTGGACCGCGACCGCGGGATCGACCGAGGCGACCGCCAAGCCGTTCAGCTGGGCGATCGCCGTCGTGTCACCGATCGCGGTCCGCACGAGCGCGGCGTCGATCGAGATGCCGCTGAACTCGCGGCGACGCAGCAGGGCGTTGCCGCTACGGCGGATGATTGGTACGCGTCGCGCGAGCGCGGAGTCGATCGCGCGATCGCGGGCCGCCCCGCGCAGCGAGTCCGGAGGCGCCCACGGAACCTCGAGCACGACGGCGCCTCCCGTGAGGCGGATGGGACCAACCACCGCCACAGGCGCCGGCCCGCCGGTGCTCGGCTGCGGCGGTGACGTGTCCGGCTTGATGGCGCGCGACCAGTTCCAGGTGCCGGACGGCAGCTGTCGGACGATCACGTTAGGTCGCGCGACGTCGAGCGATGTGACGACCAGTCGACGGTGCACGAGAGCGCCGAAATCGCAGGTGGCGCGCGTCGGTCCGAGCGACACGAGCAGCGAGTCGTCGGGATCGCGCAACGCCGCCGAGTCGATCGCGAGCGCACAGCCCGGCCCGAACCGCAGCGCACCGAGATGTAATGAGCCGATGAGGTACCCCGACGCCACGCGGACCGCGACCTGCCTGACTTGTTCTCGCCCAAACGCCGACTGTGTCACCAGCACGAGGATGAACAGCAGCACGCCGATGAGCGTCGCCGAGCCGATGCCCGTCCACACCACGCCGCGAACCCACCATCGACGCGCCATCAGAATGCCTGCCCGATCGAAAAGGTCAGCGTTAGGCGATTGAAGAACCCTGTCGGCCGACTCGGCTTGTACGACGAGGGACATGGCCCTTCCGCCTGGACGGGCGGAATCGCCTGGCCCTGCGCGTCGGTCAGGCCAAACCCGGTGACGGGCAGCGTGTTGCCGGGGCTGACGCAGTACAGCGGAGCCGACGAGTACCGCTGCCCTTCCTGATCGACCACTGGCGTATCGCGATAGGCCGGGCCGGGGGTCGGTGCGTACGAGTTATACGCGAGGTCGAGCCTGACGGGGCCCACTGGCGTCGACACCCGTAACCCGATTCCCGGGGTCACGAAGACGGGCGTGTTGTTGAACTCATCGCCCTCGTTCGTCCAGATGTTTCCCATGTCGATGAACGCAACGAACTGAACGAACTCGGTGAGCACTGTTGGGCGCCAGCGCAACTCCACGTTGCCAACGGCGGCGAGTGTGCCGCCGGTCGGGACAGCCCGCCAGCCCGTACTGTCCGGCGGAAGCGCCGAGACGAGGGTGTCACTCCCCTGCACGTGGAGCCGAACGCTGTCCGCGAGATAGACGCGCGTGCCGATCTCGTTCTGACGAAAGCCGCGTACCGAGTTCGCGCCGCCGGCGAACAGCCGTTCGCCCTGCGGGATGAACGAGGCGCCCGGCAGCGTGGTGACGACGCCACCCTGGGCGCGAAGCGCCAGGACCGTCCGCTCCGCGATGGGATAGTAGACAGCCGCATTGAGGCGAGCGCCTGCAACCTGTTGCCGGACCGCGGTCCCGAGCCACTGCGGCGCGATCCGGATCTCCATGCGCAGCGATTTGCCGTGCGTGGGATCGAGCGGTACGTCGGTGTTGTCGAACGTCGTGAGGATGCTCGCGAGGCCGAAGGGGAGGGCTTCGGTGAACTGCTCGCGGTCGGCCGCGAGGCAGGCTGAAAATGTCGCGCACAGGACAGCCGGCTCGGCCTCGGTGCGCGCGTAGCTCAGGTCGTAGGAGAGCACGCCACTCCAGTGCCCGCCGTACGAGCGGCTGAGCGATGCTGATCCGCCGAGATAGGTCGTTTTGAGGTACGCGAGAAACTCAGAACGGCGCTCGGCATAAAGCGAGAAGGCCTTGGCCCAGCGACTGTGGCCTAACGCCGGGATGGCGTACGTGCCGCCGACATAGTAGTTGAGTCGCTGGCTGTAGGGGTCGGCCTGCACGTCGCTCGAGCAGATACTCGGCGCGAAGTCGAGCGGTGCCCCGACCGCGATCTTCGACAGATTGAGAGTTGCCTCGAAGCGGCCGGGCTTTTCCAGCACGGCCGCGCGGCTCGCCTGGAGCTGAAGCCGGAAGCAGTCGAGCGTGCCGTAGCCGACCTTCGTTCGCAGCTCGTTCGACGTTCCCTCGATGACCGCCACGTTCACGTTGGTGATGCTGTCGGCGTCGGAGCTCCGCGTGCTGTCGAGCGAGATGCGGATGTCGTCGAAGAGCCCGACGGCGTCGAGGTTGTGACGGGCGTCCGCCAGCTCCTGCGTGCCGAGCACGGCACCGGGCTCGAGATGCGTTAGGCGCGCGACTCGTTCAGGTGAAAAGCGCGGCTCCGTGCTGTCGAGTCCCCGCGCGTCGACGCGCACGTCGCCCACACGGAGGCGCGTGCCCATCTTCACGTCGAACCACGCGACGGCGTGGCGTCGTGCCGAATCCGCCTGTTCGCCAACGCGGGCGCTCCCCGCGAGGTAGCCTGCCCGGCGCAGACCGGCCACGATCGCGGCAGCCGACGCCTCGAGCGAGAAGCGATCGAGCGGATCGCCGGGCTGCAGCTTGATCGCGCGCCGGATCCGGGACCGAATCGCGGAGTCGGCCACGCCGCGCACCTCGATGGAGTCCACGACCAACGGGTCCTTCTCACGAATCCGGAACTTCACATGCAGCGCGTGCGTCGGCATGCGCTCGAGGGCGGTGTCGACGGCGGCGCGCGGGTAGCCTTTACGCCGATAGAACAGCATGAGGCGCGCGACGTCACGGAGCAGGGCCCCCTGTGCAAGGCAACGACGCGTGCCGAAGAACCGGGTGAAGCGCCGAGCGCCTGACGAGGGTGCCGTCTCGACGGTTGCCTCGAGTGTGGTGGAAGGCACGGCCGTGTTGCCCTCGAACGACACCTTCGCCACCTCTGGCGCGGACCCCTCGCAGCCGTTGGATTGCGCGAACGCGCGGCTCGGCGCTGCAAGCAGCACGAGAAGAATTGCCATCGCGAGCGCCGCGTGGCTCAGTCGCCTCCGCGGGCACGCTGCGCCATCGGGCATGAACACGCGTCTGGGCGGCCGCATCGACCTGGGTCGTCGGTAGGTTGGCCTCGAGCGACGCGGTGGGCCCATTGGTCCAAGGTATACTGTGCGTCGGTTTACCGTGCGGCGCATGGTGGGAGGGACCACAGCCGTTTCCCGCTGAGCCATGTTCCGAGCTGGCCACCTGCTGACCCACGCGATTCTCTTCGCGACGGCTTGCGTCCTTGCGCCCGCAGTCGCGAGCGCGCAATCGAGCCAGAGCCCACCGCCTGCGCGAGGCAACGCCTCGGCGACGACCGTTACCACGGTCCAGGTACAGCGCGAGGACATCTTCGACCGTTCAGACAGCGCGTCCTGGATCGCACGCGGCGCGAACCTGCTGCACGTCGTGACGAAACCTCACATCGTCGACCGCGAGCTGCTCATTCGCGAAGGGCAAGCGTACGACTCGGTCACGGCCGCAGAGACGGCGCGCAATCTTCGCAAGCTCGGAATCTTTCGGGCGGTCTCCGTCGACAGCGTCCGCGGACCGGACGGACTCGTCGAGCAGGTCACGACTCGAGACTCGTGGACAACACAGCCGTATGTGAGCTTCAAGTCCACCGGCGATCAGGTGACCTGGGGCGTGGGTCTCACCGAAAAGAACCTGCTTGGCTACCAGACCAAGCTCTCGGTTCGCTACACGAAGGACCCCGACCGCTCGACGACGAATTTCGAGGTCAACGTCCCACGCGTGCTATGGAATCGCGTCGGATTCACGGGCGTGGCCAATCAGCTCTCTGACGGCCGCAACGCGCGGGTGACGATCGCATCGCCGTTCCTGTCGCTGTCGTCGCCGTGGTCGGTGACGCTGGATCTCAAGCACAACGACGAAGATGTGCTCCGGTTTTTCGGGGGTGAGGACGTGGCGAGCGACACCGTGCGTCACACCATGCAGAAAGGCAACGTGAACGGTGCGTGGGCGGAGAAGGCGTCGCCGTTAGGCTTCATCAGGGTCGGTGGCTCGCTCCAGCTGCGGTACGAGGATTACGCGAAAGAGGCGATCCCCAGCGGAGAAAAGTCGTTCTTCGGTGAATTCGAGGTCGGCGTGGACCTGCTTCGCTCGAACTTTCTCGTGGCGCGCGAGTTCCGGAGCCTCGGTCCGCAGGAAGATGTCGACCTGAGTCCGACGCTTCATGCCGGAGTGTGGTTCGCCCCAAAAGCCTGGGGGTACGCGCGAGGCGGCTTCGGTCCGAATCTCACGGCGCACGCCGGGTGGGACATCCCCTACGGGTTCACGACGTTCGATCTCCGCGGCTCGTCGCTGTTTACCAGCAAGGGACTGGACTCGGGCAGCGTCGCGACGCAGGTGACGGCGGCGCTGCGTCCGGTGCCTCGCCACTCCGTGATCGCCAATGTCAGCTTCGGGATGCAGAAGAACGGATATCCCGGCGAGGAGTTCGACCTGGGCATGTCCTTTGGACCTCGCGCGTACCCGCTGCACTCGTTCACCGGTGACCGTGCGTACTTCACGAGCGCGGAGTACCGGTGGGTGGCGATGCCGGACGTGCTGAACCTGGGTCTTCTCACGTTAGGCGTGGCCGCCTTCGCGGACTACGGCGGCGCGTGGTACGATGGATCTCCCAGGCGAACCGGCAAGGACTTTGGCGTCGGACTGCGCTTCGGTGGGCTCCGATCGGCGTCCGGGAAAGGCGCGACCCGCATCGACGTCGCGCGACGGTACGCGAACGACGCAGTCACGTCGGCATGGGTCATCTCGATCGGGAGCGGGTTCGCGTTCGAGAAGATCATCAAGTGAGCGCGTGATGCGGTGGTGGTTCGGCAGGGCGCTCATTCTGACAACAGCGGCATCGACAGTTCCCGTCGCCACGAGCGGTGCGCAGGCGACGCCACCGGCTCGCACCGACTCGACCGCCGCGGTGGTGACGTCCGTCCAGATTCATCGCGAGAACGTATTCGACCGAGCGGAGAGCTCGTCATGGGTATTTCGCGCGGCGAACAGCCTGCACATCGTGACGCGCGAGCACATTGTGCGGCGCGAGCTCCTGATTCCCGTTGGCGCGACGTTCGATACGGCCACTGCCAGCGAAACGGCGCGCAATCTTCGGAAGCTCGGCATCTTTCGAAAGGTGCAGGTCGACAGCACCGCGACGGCGTCCGGCCTGGTCGAGGACGTCACCACTCACGACTCGTGGACGACGCAGGTGCAGGCGAGCTTCAAGTCGAGCGGTGACCAGGTCACGTGGACCGCGGGGCTGGCCGAAAAAAACCTGTTCGGCCGGCAGATCAAGGCGCAGGTGAAGTACACGAGCGACCCGGATCGCTCGACGACACAGTTTTCGGCGAGCTTTCCTCGCGTCTGGCAGAACCGCGTCGGTATCGATGCGGGATATCGGCAATACTCCGACGGGGAAAGCGCGGACTTCACCGCGTCCTCGCCGTTCCGAACGCTCGCCACCCGGAACGCGGCGACGCTGGACGTCGACTACGCGGACCGGAGCGTGCTGCGCTTCTTCGAGGGCGAGGAAGTCGCGAGCGACACGCTGCGCCATCTTCTCACGAAGGCGGTGCTCAACGCCGGGTGGGCCTCGCGGGGATCGCAGGAAGGCTACCTGAGGTTCGGCGCGAAGCTTCAGCTCCGCCGCGAGAACTACGCCGATCTCGGAGCTCCAATCGACGACCGGACGTTCTTCGGTGAGCTCGCCGGCGTCGCCGAATGGAGTCGCTCGAACTTCTCCGTTGTGGAAGGGTACCGCGGGCTCGGGGGCCCGGAGGACGTAGACCTGAGCGCCACGGTGCGCGGAGAACTGTGGGTCGCGCCAGCGCAGTGGGGATATGGGCGAGCCGGCGTCGGGCCAGCGCTCCGAGCGAACGTGGGGAAGTCGCTGCCTAACGGGTTCACGACGTTCCAGTTGCGTGCGTCATCCCTCTTCACGAACAAGGGACTCGATTCGGGAAGTGTCACCGGCCAGGGCGTGCTGACGCTGCTGCCGGCGCCGCGACACACGATCGTGTTCAACGCCCAGGGGGGTCTGCAGAAGAACGGGTATCCGGGCGAGGAGTTCGATCTCGGCCTGAACTTTGGTCCGCGCGCGTATCCGGCGCATGCCTTCACCGGCGACCGCGCGTTCTTTACGACGGGCGAGTATCGCTGGGTGGCGTTTCCGGAAGTGTACAAGCTGGTGGCGATCGGCGTGGCCACTTATGTCGACTATGGCGGCGCATGGTATGCGGGTTCGCCCACACGCGTGGGCGCGGATGCCGGCGTGGGGCTGCGTCTGGGCTCGACCCGGGCAGCGTCGGGGAATGGGGCGACCCGCGTCGATCTCTCGTGGCGGTTCGCAACCGAGGAGTTCGACAAACGATGGATCCTCTCAGTCGGTACAGGTTACCCGTTCGACATCTCGCGTTGACCGCGGTCTCGCTGGTCGTCGCGGCGATGCTGGTCGTGGCTTCGCCGGTGCGAGGCGGTGTCTCGGCGCCTGCCGTCGCAGCTGGCGTTAGGCATCGCGCGGCGATCGAGGACTCGGCTGCCACGGTCCTGCGTGACGCGGCGCGTACCGGGACACTGTCCGGGATTCGGTGGCCGCGCTTCCCGTACTACCGAGATGAGCTCACCGCCCTGTATTCCGGTGTCGGGTGGCAGCCGGTGTGGACCAAGGATGGGCGCCCGACGCCGGCGGCGCGGAGTGCGGTCGATGTTCTGTCGAACGCGGAGGAGCGGGGCCTGCACCCCGCCGACTACGATGCCGCGCTGCTGGGCCGGCGACTCGAGGCGCTGGAACGGGCGGCGACGCCGTCGCCGCGCGACGTCGGCTGGGTCGACGTCGCGCTCTCCGTCGGCGTGCTGCGCCATGTGTCGGACGCTCACATCGGCCGCGTGAACCCGAAGAATCTCTCGGTGGGCATCAACGTCGAGCGGAAGAAGCTCGATCTCGCGAAGGTGCTGCGAGACGCCATCGATCACGGGAGCGTGACCGAGCTCGTTGCCAAAGCGGAGCCCACCTTTGTCCAGTACCGCAACCTGAAAACGGTCTACGCCCGCTACCGGGCGCTCGCGGCCGACTCGACGATCCCGACGGTCAAGGCGTCGGCCACGCTGCATCGGGGTGACGCGTTCGCCGGTGCGTCCGCGCTGCGTCGCCGGCTCGCTGCGTTAGGCGACCTCTCGCCCGAGCCGGTGGCGGGGACTGATACGTACGACGATGCCCTCGCCGCCGCGGTTGCGCGATTTCAGGCCCGCCACGGGCTGCCACCGGACAGCGTCCTCGGGCGGGCGACGCTCGCAGCGGTGAACGTGCCGCCCGCCAAGCGTGTCCGGCAGCTCGAGCTCGCACTCGAACGGATCCGCTGGCTGCCGGCGCTGGATAAAGGCCCGTTCGTTGTCGTGAACGTTCCGGGCTTCGAGCTCTACGCGTTCGACACACTGAACGCCGATGGCGCGCCGGCTGTGACGATGAACGTCGTGGTCGGCAAGGCGGAGGTGGGACGCCAGACGCCGCTCTTCGAGCGCGACATGAAGTACATCGTCTTCCGTCCGTACTGGGTGATCCCTCCCGGAATCCTGCGGAAGGAGATCATGCCAGCGGTCCGGCGCGATCCGGGCTACCTGGCCAGTCACGACATGGAGATCTACAGCGGATCGGGGGATACCGGGCCAGCGCTTCCAACGACGTCCGCGAATCTCGCCCGGGTGTCTCGCGGCGAGCTGGGCATCCGTCGGCGTCCCGGCCCACGCAACGACCTCGGGCTCGCGAAGTTCATCTTCCCGAACGACGACAACGTGTACATGCACGGCACGCCTGCCCAGGCGCTCTTTTCGCGGGCGCGGCGGGACTTCAGCCATGGGTGCATTCGGCTGGAGGATCCGGCGCGGTTCGCGGTCTGGGTGCTCCGCGATCCTAACGAGTGGTCGCTGGCCCGGGTGCGGAAGGCGATGGACGGCCCGCAGTCGCGCCGCGTGGACCTGGCTCGCCCGCTGCCGGTGCTGATCCTGTACACGACGGCCGTGGTGCACCCGGATGGTAGCGTGGCGTTTTACGACGATGTCTACCGGCACGACGCTCGTCTGGAGGCGGCGCTGGCGAAGGGGTATCCGTTTGATCCATAGGCGACGGGCGACTGGTGGCTGGCGACTGGCGACTGGCGACTGCGGGGACGGACGACGGACGAAAGAGCGTGTCATCCCGAGCCGTCAGGCGAGGGATCCTCAGGCTCCCGGTAGAGGGCTCTCCTCTCTGTCGGGACGATGAGGATCCCTCGCTCCGCTGCGCTGCGCTCGGGATGACACGCCTGCCGCCGGTCGCCAGCCGCCAGTCGCCAGCCGCCCGTCGCCCGTCGCCCGTCGCCAGTCCGTCAACCGCCCGCCGAAAGTCCAATGGTCGCAGGTCGCGCCCGGGGCGATGCTGAGCCGCGGCAACCAAGCACAGGAAAACCCGACGTGGCGAGGGGTTGCAGGCATCGCGCGTCGCCCGACCGGAGGTAAAGAGAATGATGCGAATGAAAGCCATGACGCTCGTCGTCGCACTGGCGGCGGTGTCGACTTCCGCGGCGGCTCAGGCGACCGCGGCGTCGAGCGCAGCGTCGAATGTGGAGAAGGTCGCGCAGTACAGCACGGACCAGCTCAAATCCGAGCTCAACCTCACGGCCGACCAGGTTCCGAAGGTTCAGAAGGTCAACGTGGCGACCGCGAAGTCGCTGCAGCAGCTCATCGACAAGTACGACGCGGACACGAGCGCCCAGGCGGCTTCGGCCCTGACCAAGGGATTGGTCACGGCCGTTCGGACGAATCAGACCGAGCTCAAGAAGATCCTGACACCCGCTCAGTGGACCCAGCATCAGGGGAACAAGGCGCAACGGCTGGCGATGTCGCAGACCGAGGTCATGGCGTCCAACCTCGACCTCTCGCGCGAACAGATCCTCGACGTGCAGCGAATCAACATGGACGGCGCGAGCAAGTTGGTTGCCGCGCTCGACAAGCCGATGGCTAGCGGAAAGCCCACCCACACCGCGTTGCTCGAAGCGGCCAAGCCGGCAATCGACGCCCGAGACGCCGAGCTCCAGAAGGTCCTCACGGTCGAACAGTGGAAGCACATGCAGACGACCCGAAAGGCCTTCCGCTCCCTGCTGGTAGATCAGGCGAGCGCGCCGACGCCTGCGGCAGCCGCCGCTGCACCGAAGCCGAAACCCTAACGAGCTGGATCCTGTCCGACACGCCGTCGCCCGTACCTCACGACCATACTCCCAACCGTCAACTGCTCAATCGGAGGTTTGTGATGCTCTGGCTCACTCGACATGCAGGCAGCCCGCGAGTCTCGGCTCGCCGACCCGAGGTTCTGCTTGCCGTCGCGGCGCTCGCGTTGGTCGGCTGCATGGGAAGCTCGATGAAAGTCTCGACCGACTACGATCGCGCGGCGAACTTCGCGCCGCTCAAGTCGTATTCGTGGCGTGTGGAGCAGCAGCTGCCCAATCCGCTCAACGCACAGCGACTCGTGGATGCGATCGACGCCAACCTCAAGGCGAAGGGGTTCACGAAGGTGGAAAGCGGCGGCGACCTCACGGTGACCTATCACGCCGCGACGGACAAGTCGGTGGACGTCCAGTCGTTCCAGAGCGGCGGCCCGTACTCGTGCTGGGGTGGCTGTACGACGTCGACCACGGTCACGCCGGTGACAATCGGGACGCTTATCGTGGACGTCGTCGATGGGAAAACCAACAAGATGCTGTGGCGCGGCAACGCAACCGACACGGTCTCCGGCGACCCGAAGGAGAACGAGGCGAAGATCCAGGAGGCGGTGCACAAGATGTTCGAGAAGTTCCCGCCCAAGGCGTAAGGTCGCTCGGAGGCGGTCGTGACGGGTGGGGCACCCCCTGCCGAGTCGCGGTCCACGGCGGCGACGTTGCCGCCTAACGTATCGGAATCGACGCTGCTGGCCGTGGACCGCACCCGGCTAGCCCACGAGCGAACGCTTATGGCCTGGGTGCGGACCGCCACCTCGATGATCAGCTTCGGCTTCACGATCGCGAAGCTGGTCCCGAACCGCGACCGCGAAAGCTGGGTCTTCGACACCCACACGTTCGCGTCCATCATGATCGGCATCGCGCTCGTCGCGCTGACGTTTGCGGCAGTCCAGCACCGCCGCGAGATGCGGACGCTGCGCGCCCACTATCCCGACCACGTGCCCTACTCGAACGCGATGTTCGTCGCGTCGATGGTCGCCGGCTTCGGGATCCTGGCCTTCGTCGGGGTGCTCATCGGGCGTTAGAAGAGCTGGAATCCGAGCAGCACCTGGTTGTTGTGTCGCGATGCGACGCCCGTGTTCCGCCGCTGGCCGTAGACATATTCCAGGCCGATCGTGGTGTACCGGCTCGTCCGAAGCAGAAGGTTCGCCGACAGGAAATCGCTCCGCTCGAACGTGTCGGGGCCGGCGTAGGCCGGCGCATCAGCG
>Ga0070681_10000608_pt1 | contig 29517 bp, 37 predicted proteins | sample KBSC83BmetaG_FD_65650 | JGI IMG/M metagenome (GOLD analysis project Ga0070681, IMG submission 65650) | Corn rhizosphere microbial communities from Kellogg Biological Station, Michigan, USA - KBS C8-3B metaG | ecosystem: Host-associated > Plants > Roots > Rhizosphere | place: USA: Michigan...
CCGGCGTGCCAGCTCAGCAATTCCGGCTCGCCCCGCCCGGCCATTACCCGACTTCGGGTTGATGATCAGGTATGGGCGCCGGAAGCGCGTCGCCGCCTCCTGGACGTAGCGACGCCGCGTCCGCCAGTACTCGTAGCGCAGCAGCCCAAGCAGTGCCACGTACACCACTGACAAACCGGCCAGTGCCGCCGCCATCCGCCAGTTGTGCGTGCCATGTACGAACCATACTCCGCTTAGCACGAGACCAGCCAGACCGAGCAGCAGCAGGGGCCAACCAAAGCGCCGATTGGCCGTAAAAAGCAGCCAGACTGCATAGATCGTAGCGGCGGCGCTCAGTCCGACTAGCAGTGCCAAACCGAGGTTGTGCACCAGCAACCGTACCACTGCGAGTACCAGCACCACGTACACGAGCAGCATCCCCAGAGCGAGCACACGCCACAGGAAGCTTATTCGCATACGCAGCTACCTCCTTCTATAATCCATAGTAGCCTCCTTAGGACTGCAAACCTATGAAACGCATCACAAACTCGTCCTGGTTCTACCCCGACTTCACCGTTCGCTCGGTGCTCGACATTGATGCCGCCACCCTCCGAGCTGCCGGCATTACCCATCTCGTTTTCGACCTGGACCGCACGCTTGTACCGAGGCACGCCGAGGCACTCACGTCAGCATACCGCAAACATATTTACAGCCTGCAACAAGCCGGTCTGACCATTCTGATCGGCACCAATTCAAGGCGTGACACTTCACGGCTCGCCGAGCAACTCGGCGTGATTGTAGTCCGCCCCATAGGGCTATCGATGAAGCCCCGCCGTTCGTTTTATACACGCCTCTGGCAGCAGACACACACTACGCCAGAACACATCGCCATGGCCGGCGACCACATCATTAACGACGTTATCGGCCCGAACCGTGCCGGCTTTACCAGCATCCTGGTTGCGGCGCTCACTCACCGGCCAACGCCGGTCCAGCAGTACTACCAGAGGCGTATCATCCGTCGCTTCCGCGGAGCACGCTCAGACGAGCAGGTCTCCACTACTCGACCACGAGGTCACGGCGCTGAAACGCCACAGCACCAATAGCCGCCAGGACGACACCACTTACCGTCAACAGAGCAACCGTCGACCATTTCGGCTCAGCTGCCGGCGTCAAGGCAATCTGGTGTAGCAGCGAGGTGTTGAGAGCGGCCTTACTGAGCTTCATCACCGAAGCCACAATATCGGCCGTAAACGACCAGGCCAGCCACACATACAGTACCGGCGTCACCCAACGCGGTCGCAGACCGTACAGCAACGTGCCAGCGCCGAGCAGCAAGATTACCGGCCCCAAGACATTCAGCCCGCCAATTACCAGTTTCGCTTCGTCGACACTGACGCCCTGCGCGGCCGCCACCGCCCAGACAGACAAACTCGACAGCAGACAAATAGCTACTGCGGCAGCGGCCAGCAGTACCAGACGGCCCGCGAGCCAGCGGCTGCGGCTCACAGTGCCGACTAAGAAGTTATCGAGCCGGCCGCGGCCCTCTTCTTCACGGACCGCCCCGAAGCCGGTAATAACCATGACCATGAGAATGGTGGCCGTAAAGTAACCGCCGATACTTAAGAAAGCGGTCGCTAGACTAGCCGTAGTGCCGCCCGACAGTTTGGTCACCGCCCCTGACAGCGAGCTTGAATCGGCTAATGACTGAGCGGCCGTCTTGGCCACCCCGGCAATGATGGCACTCATGGCCACACTACCAAGCAGCCAGCCGAAAAGTGTTCCCCGGCCCATCCGGAATGACACACCTAGCGGCGAGCGCAGTAGGCGGTAGCGTGGCCGAGCCGTCGCCGTATCAGCAACCAGACTTTCGCCAAGATCACGCCGGCCCGCGACATAGAGCGCCACGACCATACAAAACGCCGTAGCGAGTACGAGCGGTACGAGCCAGATCGGCCGCGGATCTACCAGCGGGTGCAGCCGGTCCACCCAGCCGAATGGCGTCACATCCTTTAACCACGCCAGGCCCCTAGCTACGTTACCGATAGCTCGTAGCACATACAATCCTACCAGCGGCAGTAGGCCGTATAGTACCGCTCGGCGACGTGTAGCCGCCAATTGGCTCGTCAGCGCCCCAATGGTAGCGAAGAGCACTGCGCTGATGAGTAAGGCCAGGCCGTAAAATAAGCTGGCTGTCAGCGATATGCCGATTTTGTTCGATGCCCCCGCAGTAGCGATAATCGCCACCGCCACCAGATAGGCCGCGCCGATCGCCAACCCGATACCGAGTAGCGTGTCGCGGGTTGCTCGGCGAGCCGTGGTAGCGCCGGTCAGCAGCACTTCCCAGCGGCCGTCTTCTTCTTGGCCGCGCAGCATCCGTGTTGCCGTCAGCAAACCCCAAACGCCCGCCACCACCGCGAGTAGTGCTGAGGTACGATACACCATGTAGCCCGCCGTGGAAGCGATGTTGCTATGTGCATCACCATACAACACGCCGAGCGCCGGGTTGCTCGCGAGATCATGTACGATCCGCTCCCGCTGCGCCAGGCTCGGATAAGCAGCCGCGATACCAAAGCCTTGCAGCACATTCTCAAGCCCCGCAAACAGTCCCAAAATAAGCGCCCCCCGAAGTACCCGGCGGTACGTGAAGCGGCCAATTACCGACCGGGCGCCTTTCACGGTACTCGAACCCTGCTCAAGTGCGCTCACTTGGTTCTAACCTCATTGTTACCGTCGTACAGTGTCAAAAATAGCTCTTCGAGCGATGGCTCGCGGCTCAGCAGTGTCAATGGATGCGCTTTGGAGAGCACGCTGAGCAGGGGCGCCACCGGGCCATGCACTTGGCATTTTAGGTGGTTGGCATGCACTTGAACACCACTGACGCCGGTAATATGGTCTACCGCGGGCGGCACTGTGGCAAAAGTCGCTTCAACCGTCAGCGCCGACAGGTGGCGCAGCTCGTCTAAAGTCCCCTGTTCTACCAGCTTACCGGCCTTCAGCACCGCTACGCGATCGCAGAGCGCTTCTACCTCCTCCAGGATGTGCGAGGATAGGAAGACCGTCTGCCCATTACGCTTCGCTTCGGCCACGCTCTCCCGGAATACCTGCTCCATCAACGGATCGAGACCGCTGGTCGGCTCATCCAGGATCAGCAGGTCGGCCCGCGTCGACAGCGCACCAATCAGCGCTACTTTCTGCCGGTTGCCCTTCGAGTAAGCCCGGACTTTTTTACTCGGATCAAACTGGAACCGCTTGATAAGCTCGTGACGATAGTCAGTATCAACTTTGCCGTGCACTTGGGCCAGCAAGTGCAGCGTCTCTTCGCCAGTTAGTGAAGGCCAGAGGTTCGCTTCGCCCGGCACGTAGGCCAGCCGTTCGTGAATGGCCTGCTTGTTCTTTTCCGCATCTAGGCCAAAGATAGTCGCCCGGCCGCTGCTCGCCTGAATCAGCCCCAAAAGCAAGCGGATGGTAGTAGTCTTACCGGCACCATTGGGCCCCAGGTAGCCGAGTACTTCACCACGGCGCACTTCGAGATTCAGATTATCAAGCGCCGTGAATTTGCCGTAGCGCTTCGTAAGGTTGTGAGTTTGGATAGTAACGTCCACTTGCAGGGCACTCCTTGAGAACAAAGTTGTTATGTTTATATTTTACTATCCCACACTGGGCGGCCGCTCACAAGTCAATCGGCTTTTAGGCAGTTCCTCGGGCAGCGCTACGACGGCGTCACCAGAAAACTAGCCTCCATAGTCGCCGACGTGACCGTCTTGATCGCCCGGCCACCAATACTTGCCGTTGTCTGCCGTTCCGTAAGACTTGTTGTCATCACCGCTGCGCACTTGGTACAGGTTATTACGCCAGGTGGACCCCTTAGTCGTGCCACCCCAGAACCCACCGTAGTACGGTCCATACACCGATTTGAGCTCTGCCGAGAAAATATTACCGGTCATAGTGATATTGGTAGCGTTATTAATCGTGCCGATACTGACCGCCAGCCCCCAGCCAGAAATGTAGTTATTCGTGACGCTAATGTGGTCGTATACTCCTTGACCCTGCAAGGCAATGCCGTTGGTATTACCTAGCGAGGCAATCGTGTTATGGTCAATCACCATCGGACCGCCGTTACCCTCGCTCTGCGGGCCGATGCCGTCGTGGTGGTACGGCGTGGAGTTGGCTGGACCATTGAAGGTACTGGTGTCGTTGTCGGCCATATCGTGGATGTAATTATTCGTCCAGGTTGACGGATTCCCTGGGAAGCCGGTGGTCATTTCCATGCCCGCATCGCCCCAGATGTCGTTGTGGTCCATATGCGCCACCGCCTCTTTCACGGTCGTCAGCAACTGCCACGACTGGCTGAAGGGAGTACCTGGTGCAGTATGCGACGAGCTGACCGTACCGTTATTGCCTGGCGGCATGGCGTAGCTGCTTGGCTTAAACGTGTCATACAGCATGGTCAGCTTTGTATCTTGGTAAAACTGTACCAGGTTATCATTCGGATCAGTCCCCTCAAACAAACAACCTACGAACGTCAGATTATCACCGTACACATATATCTTTTGGCCAAGGAAGTGCTTGTACGAAATGACACTGTTGTCTGGAAATGTCAGGGATAGTGCCTTGGTAGTACTCATACCGGACGCGTAATCGGTCAGGCTGCCCGGGTAAGCCGGCAAGCCAAGACCGCCAGCGTTGGCCGGCGTGTGCTTGTAGCCGGTGTTGGAAAAATCAGGCCAGTAGCCCGAGCCGTCATTCGGCCGTGCCGTCAGCGCGGTGGCCGTTCCGCCACCGGAAGCACCGAACTTTACGGCGTTACCATTCGAGGCCGAACTATCGGCTACCAGTGCCGCCGCGCCGCTCACCGATCCTTGCTCTGCCTCAAAGGCGGCCGTCGGCGTACCGGCGTGACTGGACATTAAAAAGTACGTACTAGTAGCAGCGAATAGCGCAACTATCGCTACGCTGGCTAGCTTTTGCCGTATTGCTTGTCGTCCGATCATGTCGCTCACACCTTCGCTACTACTGAAAATACCGGCTGCCGTCTCAGATAAGGCCGTGCACGGTATTGGCATTTCTCTTTTTGATTCTGCAACTAGCCCCTCATTCCGGCCGCCGCAACCTCTAACTGATGTTAGTGTACCCGCTTATGGCTCGCTTGCGCAAGCGTGGCAATCTACTGATAAATGATGAAGCATCGGCATAAAAAAGTCGTACGGGCAATGCGGGCGGAGAAAAAGCAAAAAGATGTGAGGAGCGGCGGAGCCACTCTGGAAAAATTATGCCTTAGGTTCTCAAACGCGGTTTAAAGCGCAGTGCTCATACGACTCTTCAGCGAACTGGCGGCGTCCCGGGCGATGTAGCCGGGCATGAATGGCGCCAGTATCGCAGTGTTCTCAGTTGTGGAAGCAGATGAGCGAACAGCTCGATCCGCTGGAGCCGGACTTGCCGTCCGAGGTTGACTTGTGCGGAGCGGCCTTCTTGGGGGTGGGGTTGGACTTGTGCGGCGTGGTCACGACGGTGCTGTGGTGTGCTGGTGGTGTGCCTGAGCCATCTTGACTCTTCACGGCCGCGAAGACCATCACTGCCGCCAGGATCCAGAGCCATCCGTTGCCGGAACGGCTGCTGCCCGAGGACCCAGAGGACGCCTGTCCGCTCGACCGGGAAGCCACCTTCTTGCCACCTGAGAACAGGAGCCAGACGAAGGCCACGCCGCCGAGCAAGCTCCAACCGTAGCCAGCGGAAGTGGTGGGTTGGTGCGGCAGACTGCTGCTCGCCAGAACAAACGTATGCATGTTCGTTCCCTTTCCGGGAAGTTTGCCAAAACTGAGCAATTATTATTTTATACTATTTCTAAGATTAATGCAATTTACCGGGCCCATAGGCATACTCCCGGCGCATCTGGTGTGCCCAATAGATACCGTCCACATGGCGATACTCCACCGACCCTGATGGCGATTGCCGAGTTTTTCGGCTGGGAGCCGCCTGCTTCGGCTCGGCAGCAACCCCTACCAGACCCCTGCTGCGTCCACCCGGCCCTAGCGGCACCACCGGCAGCACGCAGTCAATAGCCAACTGCCGTGGCCGCAACACTTTCGGTCGCTGCGCGAGTATCGTCAAAGCCGGCAACTGGGCGGGCGAAAAGTGACGTAGGCGCAGCCACAACTGCACGAATAGCGGCATTAATGTCCAAAACAGCAGAATAGCCGCCACGCCACGCACCCCCAAGTTGATAAAAATGTGCAACTTGCCGCGACCTTCCAGCCCCATCACCCTAGTTAGATACGATATCCCTAGCCACACCGTCAGCGTGATGGCGGCGGCGTACAGAAAATGGCGCAGCACGAAACGCGCCCCGTGGATCGACCGGTGACGTATCGTCCGTACTAGAAACGCAATCGGCATGTAAAAGGCCAGCAATAGGTAAAAGATGATTGATATACCAGTACCGGTAAACCCGTTTGTCATATGCCTAGTGTCCTTTCTCGTACACCGTGAAATGGCGGCGCAGAATTATCTCAAACCACACCGCTTTCAAAAAGATAAAGCCATTCACCACTCGTAAAACAAATAATGCCGGGAAGCTGGTGAGCGCCCGCACCACCTCTCGCCGATGTATGGCTACCATGAGCGTCGGAATCATCAGTACCGGCGCATCAATCACATAGCCCAGCAAGAACCAGGGCGTGATAAAAATGGCCAACACGGGCAGCATAGCCACGTAGATAACCGAGCTCATGATGGCGTCGGACAGCGACACCGCCATGGCACTGAACAGAAACGGCAAGCGCATCACGTCCTTACGGTGCAGGATTACGTTCTGCAAAAAGGCCGCCGACCAGCGCTTAAGCTGCTTGTGCATCAACCGCAAGGTGTGCGGCTCAATCGGGTAACAGACCGCCGACGGCACGAAGCGCACCTTGCAACCATAGCTGTACAGCGTCCAGGTCAGATCCATATCCTCAGCCAGGGTGCGCTGCGACCAGCCGCCGGCCCGCTTAAGCAGCTCTGTCCGATACATCGATAGACATCCCGACGAGATGAGCGGCTTCCCGAAGTAATCCTGCACTTGCTTGTAGAAGCTAAACGAGAACAGGTACTCGATATAGCGGCCACGCTCCCAAATGGTCCGCACCCGCCGCGGCAGCACAAAGCCACAGGCCGCCGCTACCTGTGGGTCTTCGAACATCGGTAACATATTCTCAATAGCGTTCGGCGCCAGCGAAGTGTCAGCGTCGATTATCATCGTCAGCTCGGTGTTAATAAACTGCAAGCCAAAATTCTGCGCCCCAGCTTTGGAGCCGGTGTTAGCCGGCGGTCGCACCACCCGCACGCCCGCGTAAGCTCGGGCCACCTCTCCGGTGCCGTCCGAGGAGTAATCGTCCACCACGATGATCTCATCGGGTGGCGCCGTCTGCTGCTGCAAGGACTGGAGAGTCTCTCCCACACACGCTTCTTCGTTATAGGCTGGCACAATTACCGTTACGCTCGCCATGTTCACCCTCCTGACTTCCTGCTTGCAGCCGTTACGTATACCTTTTTATGCCGTCGCGGTAGAAGAGTCTGTTAAATAATCGACACCGTGTGCCCAAACGTCCGCGCCTTGGTTGACATGACCCCTGTTACATACGCGCCGGACAATATGGCGCCAGACTTCGAGGTTCCAAAAAGGAGCCCGGACAGGCTCCTTTTCATATATCTTCACGCAGCCCCGCCCTTACCCGGTCACCGCCGAGATGCGCTGACTGCCAGAAAGCATACGGCGAACTGTTGCTGCAAAGGGAAACCGTGCTCTTAGACGAGGGCGGCTTTAATCCGGCGGATGCCCGCCGAGCTCGACTCTTCCTTCAGGATCTTAAAGCGCTTGCCGTCTTCGAACAGTTGCAAGGTGTGGTCAACGTGCGGCCCGCCACAGATCTCGAAGCTGAACGGCTTATCCGCGCCGTCAGCGATCATCTTGTAAACTTTCACGGTGTCGCCGTAGCGGTCACCAAAGGCGCCAAGAGCACCCATCTCGCCACGGGCGACATCAGTCGGGTACTCGGCGAAACTGACCTTCAGGTCCTTACCGATCTGCTCGTTCACAATGTCTTCGACTTGCTTGATCTGCTCTGGTGTCAGTTTGTCGGGGTGGGAAAAGTCGAAGCGCAGACGTTCCTCGGTGATGTTGCTGCCGTGCTGGATGACGTGCTCCCCGAGTGTCTGGCGTAGTGCTTGGTACATGAGGTGGGTCGCGGTGTGGTATTTCTTGTGCTGCAGTGTCTGGCCGCCCAAGCCTCCCTTAAAGACACCCTTGGCAGCGGTCTGCGAACGGGCCCGCTGTTCTTGCATTAAGCGGTTAAACTCATCATCAGCATTTGCGGCAATATCAACATCTTTCTTGAATGCTTCTTCCTTACTCAGCTCCACAGGAAAACCGTATGTATCGTAAAGCTTAAAGAGGATTTCACCAGTCAATTTATGTTCATATGATACCGGCTCGCCTTCTCGCTTAATCTCCAACATCAGGAGCTTATCGAATTCCTGTAAGCCCTTGCGCAGTGTCTGGCGGAAAACTTTCTCTTCTTTCACGAGCGTCGCAATGATGTCATCGCGGTGCTCCTTGACTTCCGGATAGTCAGCCTCGTACATATCGGCGACAACTGGCACGATTTGCTCTAGGAAATTCTGTTCGACCCCGAGGTCAAAGGCAAAGCGCACGGCCCGGCGCACCAGGCGGCGCATCACGTACCCCTGCTCCTTGTTGCTGGGGCTCACGCCATCGGCAGCCAGGAAGGCGGCGCCACGCAGGTGGTCAGCAATCACCCGCATGCTGTTGGTGTGCGTGTCGTAGGTCTTGCCGGAAATAGTTTGCAATTTGTCGATAATCGGCCACAGCAGGCTGATCTTAAAGACATCCGGGTCGTCCAGCGCGGCCGCGGCGATGCGCTCCAGGCCGGCGCCCTGGTCGACGTTCTGCTTGGGCAGCTTTTCAAAACCGTCCCCCAGGCGGACGTATTCCATAAAGACGTTGTTACCGATCTCCATGTAACGGCCACAGTCGCAGTTCGGGTGGCAGAGCTCGCCGTACTGCCGTTTCTCGGCCTCAGAGTGTTCGGAATCGTCAAAGCGGTAGAACATCTCAGAGTCCGGACCGCCCGGTTCGCCAACCGGCATGTCGGCAATTTTGCCGCCGCGGCACCACCAGTTCTTGCTGGCGTCGTAATAGAAGATGCGCATACCGTCCGGTGTCCCGACCTTGTATCCGTCCGCCTCGGATCCGACTTCAATTTCGCCGGCCTCAACACCCTTGCTGGCAAACAGCTGCTTCCAGATTTCGCCGCTCTCGGTATCTTTTGGAATACCGTTGGCTTCGTCACCGATGAAGCAGGTCACGTAAAATTTGTTGATGTCGAGCCCCACGACGTCAATCATGAACTCGAACATCCAGGGCAGCTGCTCGGCCTTGAAATAGTCGCCCAACGACCAGTTGCCTAGCATTTCAAAGAACGTGGTGTGCCGATTATCACTGACCTCTTCAATATCCTGTGCCCGGAAACACGGCTGGCTGTCCACTAGACGGGTGCCGTCCGGGTGCGGCTCACCAAGCAGGTACGGCATCAGCTGCTGCATGCCGGAGCCGGTAAACAGGGTCGTCGGGTCGTTTTGCAGTACTAGCGGCGCACGCGGAATCCGCACGTGGTCACGCTGTTTGTCTGTGAAAAATTTAAGATAAGTATTTCGTATGTCTTGGGCGTTCATCGTACCTACTATAACAGAGGTGAGCTCGCTTCAAAATATTGACTAATACTTATATTTGTAGTATAATAATCTAAAGTTCGTCAGTGTGATGAATTCGAGGCATTCGCCTCCTGCACCTTGGGAGTACATCATGGGCGCACAGCCCACCAACAGCGACCGTGCCTGCACCATCGAGCGCGCCGACCGTCTTTCTATCAGCGGCATCGGCAGCATGCTCTTGGGCGCTATCAGCCTACTCGCCTACCTGGGTGGCATGGGCTACGTCGTCTACCGCGAGCACGTCGGGCAGCCTGTCGGTCCCCTGGGGATCTACACGTTCGCCGGACTGCTCATCGTCGGACTCGTTCTGACCCTGTTCGGCTTCTACCTCATCAAGCGAGCACATCGCCTGCGCCAGAGCGTATCGCCGGCCGCCAGCGACCAGACCAACTAGCTGCACTCCCAACGAACGAAAGCCCCGGCTACACACGCTGGCTCCACGTACATCACGTGACAGAGCAAACCGGGCAAATGAAAGCCGTACAGACGCCGATTTTCGAGCACCGCACCGTTGTTTCCGAGCGCTTCCCCGCGTTCCACCCTGCACTCCTCACTTCGACATCTCTAGCGGCTTTTTTCATATCCAAACAGCTGCCCTCTCTTTGCGCGAGCGGCACTTGCGCCGATAGCAAAACCCCCGGTCATTCCAGACGCTTGGGGATTTTTTGATTGCTGGGCGTACTTATCTCACTGCTAAAAATCGGCAATGACTAGTTTGTGCATCTGCATCATCTTGGCAAAGGCGCCGGGCCGGCTCATCAGTTCTTCCATATTGGCCGGTATAATTTGCCAGCTCAGGCCAAACGTATCCTTACACCAGCCGCACTGCTCGGCCTCCGGCACGCTAGACAGCTTGTCCCAATAATAGTCGATCTCGTTCTGATCTTTGCAAGTCACCGCAAACGATACCGCCTCGGTAAACTTGAACTCCGGACCGGCGTTAATAGCCGTGAAACGCTGACCACTCAGTTCAAAATCAATGGCTAGTTCCTTACCGGCCAGGCCTTGCTGAAAATCCGCCAGCCCCTCGCTGGCATCACCGGGATAATACGAAGTCGCCACCACCCGCGAATCGGGGAACACGCTCACGTAATACTCAACCGCTTCTTTGGCGTTGCCATCGAACCATAAGTTTGGGGTAATCTTCTGTGCCATTGTCATATCCTTCGTTTACGTTATCGCATGCCATTAAGCGGGCGCGCGGCGACAACTTAGTTATCTTGTGCCAGTAGTTCGCTCAAGCGGTCCCAGGTCTGACCGACACCTTCGGCCACACCCATGGCAAGCGTTTGCTCGTAAGCCTCCCGGCTGGCGAAGACACTCGTGGACCGCACTTTTGTGCCTGTCTCAACCGCTGCAAACTCCATAGTAATGTCCATGGTAGGCATAGTGTCATTTACCGTACCGTTCTCGTCTGTAAAATAATCGGTGTAACTGAATGAACGCGGCTCATCAATTGTTTTGTATGCGCTCTTCGCCCACTCCGTGCGGCCGTAAAAATTACCCTGAGCAGGATCTTCACAGGTCATGCCGTACAGCAAATGGCCGCCGGGCCGGAAGTCAAATTCTTTCACCGTCGTGACCCAGCCACGCGGACCCCACCACTGCGCAAGCTGCTCGGCCTGAGTCCAAGCTGCCCACACTCGCTCATGTGGCGCCGCGAACACGCGCTCAAATATCAAGGTGTTGTTCTCGGCATCCGTAATAACGTTCATGTCACTCATATGCATCTACTCCTCGTTTAAATACGTTTCTAAGCGGTCGAACCGGTCGGCCCACATCTGCTCATACTGCTTGAAATAGTCAGCCGCCCGACGCATCGTTTGGGGATGCAGCGATACGATCTGCTCCTTGCCGCGTCTCCTTTTACGGATGAGCTTTGCTTGCTCCAGAATTTTCAGGTGCTTGCTGATGGCTGCCAGCGACATGTCATACGGTTCAGCAACCGACGAGACATTAAGCTGTCCTGTCTGCAGGCGTCCCAAAATATCACGCCGGGTCGGGTCCGCCAGCGAGCCGAAAATACCATCGAGCGGTAAACTATATTCAACCATACGGTTAAATGTTAGCGCACTCCTTTTCCGCCGTCAAGAGGCGCTTCATCGTAGCGCAGGAGTTAGTTTTTTTACATACTTCCGGCGCACTTTTCGTTACCATACACAATTGGTAAGTAGGAGGTATATATGCCTGAATCAGACCACCCCTCTACCGCGCAGGTTTCCCCGCCGCCAGAGGAAAGTCGCACGCTGACGGCCGAAGAATCACGCCACGAACTAAAACAAGCCATTCAAGGCTCCAACCAGGTGCTTTTTAGCGCTTCGACGGTACTGGCTATTTTTCCCGACAGCATGACGATTGACCGCGCCAAGGTGACCATTACGAAACGGTCGTTTTACCGGATGGCGGACGTGATGAGCATGCGTATCGAGGACGTCTTGAACGCCACCTGCACCGTGGGGCCGATCTTCGGCACCGTCACCATTGTCAGCCGTGTCATGAACGAGGACCAGACATCTTCCATCGGTCGCTTCTGGCGCTCGGACGCCAAGCGCTTAAAACGCGTCATCCAGGGCTATGTCATTGCCCTGCAACGTGGCATCGACTGCCGGCAGCTGGGTACCCGCGAGCTAGCCAAGATGCTCGAACAGCTCGGCGCCGACAATCACCAAGAATAACGGATTACCGCCACTGGCGGTTGAGATAACAGTCAAGAAAGGAGTTCCCCTATGGGTATATGGAACGCCGCCGATGAAGTCGGCAAAGCGATTCAACATAAGCGTGAGCTAGATAAAAAGGTCTCCGAAAGCACCGAGCAGACTCAGCAGGCTGCGGCTGACGCCGAGAAGCGTCACGAGGAGAACAAAGAACAAGGCATGCTTTAGGCCGAGCTGACTGGAGACTATCGCTTCGATAGCTAAAGAAATACCCCTGCTGACGCAGCAGGGGTATTTCTGTATGCGGCTCGGTCTCAATGCCGGGAAATACGTGAGTCAGCACCCTGGCGCTGAGCCTTGTGCTGCCACTTCAGTTCGAAGTTTGTCAGCACGCTGTGAAGCTCCTCGTCCGAACGCGGACTCAGGTTAAGCTTACGTGTGGTGTAGTCGTCAAATCGATTCATAGCGTACATCCTCCTCGACTGCTCCTTGATAGTGGTTATAGTTTACGAGTTACAAGAGGAACGCTCTGTAAAAAATTTTACGTCTGGCTGATTCAAGAGGCGTCGGAGTCAGTCCCGTCCATTTCATCGCCGATTTCACCGATGGCTTCACTGTTTTCATCGGTATCCCGCTCATCTTCCATCAGGCGCCGGACTTCCTTTTCCGAAAGTTCGCCCGGAGCATACCCATTGCGGCGCAACCACTCTTTTTGGTCGTTTGTCAGCTCGTTGTACGTGTAATCGTCGGCCGTGGGCCGGGCATCATCATCTGGTGGCATAACAATTCGTCCTTTCGTTACTTATGCTGGTTGCGGCGATCGGAGGGCGCCAACTAGCGCCGAACAGAACATCGGCAGGTCGTCAGGGCGACGGCTGGTAATAAGGTTGCCGTCAATCACCACCGCTTCATCAATCCACTTGGCACCAGCGTTCCGCAAGTCATCTTGGATGGTGAAGTAGCTGGTCATCTTTTTGCCGTTCGCTAGGCCACTCGAAATAAGCAGCCAGGGTGCATGACAAATTGCCGCCAGCGGTTTACGAGCCTTCATGAGCGCCTGCGCCCATTCGCGGGCCGCCGGCACCATCCGCAAATTGTCAGCGTTGACCGCTCCCCCGGGCAGTACTAAGCTGTCGTAGTCGGCGGGGTCAACCTCGTTTATCAGATAGTCCGCCTGAAAACTGTCAGCCAGACGCACATGGTTGAGTCCCCGTAACTCTCGCTTGCCAGAAGCAGAGATGACATACACCTCTGCCCCGGCTTCTTTGAGAGCTTGCACGGGTTGTACGAACTCAGCCTGTTCGAAGTAATTATGAACCACGAAAGCAACTTTCTTGTCGACTAATTCCATGCGCCCCTCCTTGCTCTAGACGTTATGATGCGGGCGGCCACGGAAGGCCCGCACAATAAACAGCAGGATTACCGCGCCCAAGATAGCCACGATCAGGCTACCCAGGTTGAAACCAGTGACTCCCGAACCACCGAGTGCTTTTACTATCCAGCCACCGATAATGGCGCCGATAATGCCGACTATAATGTTGCCGATAGCACCTTGCTCACGGTTAGTGCCGGCGATCATCGAGGCGATCCAGCCGGCTAACGCACCGAATAATACCCACAAAACAATGTTTACAATCATAAAACGAATCCTCTCGCCAGTTACTCACTTACCTTTTACTTGCTGCCACCCTTGCGGCCGGCAGCCCGTGCCCGTTCCGGATCATTCTTAAAATTGCCAGGGCTCATGCGGCCGCCAAGCCGTCCGGCGGCGGCAGCTCGCTTGGGGTCGTTGCGGAAGTTACCAGAGCTCATCATGCCGCCTTTGCGGCCGGCGCGGGCGTGGCCCACGGAATCACCGTGCCACCCCTTGCCACTGGTTTGCGCCATATGCATATCTCCTCGTGTTACATGTCCCTTATGGTACGGCCTTCGCAGCGAAGCATCTATGAGATATTTCACTGAGCTTCTGACGGCTTGACGAACAATACGTTAGCAACTATACTGTTTAGAGACTAAACTATTTGAGTCGCACCTATGGATCGTAATACACTCATTCAAACGCTGTACGAAAACATGAGCACGCTTAAAAGAGGCATGCACGGCCACTTTCAGGCCGCCTCCTTAAGGGTGCCGATTTCCCGCTCTCAGCTTGAGCTGTTGTTTACCATTCGCCAGGCCCAGCCGGTGAGCTCCAAACTCTTATCCCAAAAGCTCTGCTTGACGCCAGGCGCCGTCTCACAGCTGGCCGAGGGACTGGAGTTGCACGAACTCATCACCCGGCGCGCCGACGAGCGTGACCGACGCATCCAGTGCCTGGAAGTCAGCCCCCAAGGTACAGCCTTGCTCCAAGAAGTCGAGACCAGGCGGCGCAGCGCCATGGAGGCCATCATCGCCGACCTGACCAATGAGGAGCTCGAGATATGGCTGCGTGTCCAGCAAAAGATGCTTAACCATTTTCAAGCAGAAAACTTAGAACCAAGCAAACAGGAGAATAAATAAAACGATGCTATTCAACAAACTACGCCGTAAACCGGCCCGGCCACGCCTCATGGCGGCTCAGGCGCCTGCCGCAGCCAGCCTGACGGCGGCCGCACCAGAACACTCCGAGGAACGCAGTCACAGCGAAATCATGGTCGTCATCAGCGCTCTGATGCTAGCCATGCTTTTGAGTGCCTTGGACCAGACGATTGTCTCTACGGCCCTGCCCAAAATCGCCAGCGACCTGCACGGCCTCAGTAAGTACTCCTGGGTCGCCACGGCTTACCTGCTGACCAGCGCCGTATCCACGCCCCTGTACGGCAAGATCAGCGACATGTTCGGCCGCAAAAAAATCTTCCAGATCGCCATCGGCATCTTCTTAATCGGTTCCATGCTCTGTGGCGCCGCCCACAGCATGAACCAGCTGATCTTCTTCCGCGGACTACAAGGTATCGGCGCCGGCGGTCTGATGGTACTGGCCATGGCCATCGTCGGCGACATCGTGCCACCGCGCCAACGTGGTCGCTACCAAGGCTACTTTGGTGCTACTTTCGCCGTGTCCAGCGTGATCGGCCCACTGCTCGGCGGCTTCTTCGCTGACACTTCCAGTCTGCTCGGTATTGCCGGCTGGCGCTGGATTTTCTACATCAACCTACCGCTTGGCATCGTGGCTCTCTCCGCCATTGCCGCCCGGCTGCACCTGCCGGTCAAACGCTCACCGCACAAGATTGACTACGCCGGTGCCGGCCTGCTGGCCATCAGTGTCGTCAGCCTGCTGCTCGGCACCGTCTGGGGCGGCACCGACTACCCTTGGGTGTCAGCTCAAATCATCGGCTTGTTCAGTACTGCCGTCATCGGCGCGCTGTTATTCGTCTGGCGTGAGCGCTACGCCAAAGAGCCCATCATCCCGCTGAGCCTATTTAAGAACAGCATTTTCTCGGTCTCAAGTCTGCTCAGCTTCATCATCGGTATCGTCATGTTCGGTGCGCTGATCTTCCTGCCACAGTACCAGCAGTTGGTGCGCGGCGACTCAGCCACGAAGTCCGGCCTGATGCTACTGCCGATGGTGGCCGGCCTGATGGCTGCCTCAGTAACCTCTGGGCGCTTGATCTCCAAGTCCGGACACTACCGCCGTTTCCCAATTGTCGGTACCGCCGTGGTCACCCTGGCTTTCTGGCTATTCAGCCACATCGCCGTCGATACGAACCGGGTTATTTTGGGAGTCTGGATGGCAATCCTCGGCATCGGCATCGGTATGGTTATGCCCGTCATGACCCTGGCCGTCCAAAACGCCGTGGAGCGCAAGAACCTCGGTACCGCCACCTCATCGGTCACCTTCTTCCGCAGTATCGGCAGTTCGCTCGGTGCCGCCATCTTTGGCGCCATCCTGACCTCTCGGCTCAGCCACCACATCATGGAGAACGTTGGCGGTGCAGCCGGTGCCCAAGCCGCCCACGGCCTCAGTAGCAGTGCGGCCAGCTTGCACAGTTTGCCACCAAGCGTCCTACAAGAAGTCCTGACCGCTTTCGCCAGCTCTTTCCACGACGTATTCTTGGTCGGCATTCCGTTTGCCGCCCTGGCCTTCCTCGTCGCCCTGTTCCTAAAAGAAACACCGCTCCGAACTTCCGCTAAGGAAGAAGCCGCCGGCGAGGGGCTTGAGGTCTCCCACAGTATTTAATGAGCCTGCAGTCCGCCATTACCGTTTCCAACCTTACCAAGCGGTTTGGCAAGGTGACGGCTGTCGACGACATTAGTTTTACGGTCCAGCCGGGTGAACTCTTTGCCCTGCTGGGCCCCAATGGTGCCGGCAAAAGTACCACCATCAAGATGCTGACTACCCTGCTGAAGCCTACTGGCGGCAAGCTGACGCTGGCCGGGCACGACGTCGCCCATGAACAAGATAAGGCGCGCCAAGCCTTTGGCATCGTCTTTCAAGACCCTAGTGTCGACACCGAAATGACCGCTTACGAAAACATGCAGCTGCACGCCGCGCTCTACGGCGTGCCCGGCGCCGCTGCCCGGCAGCGCATCGAAGAACTGATGACCCTAGTGGAACTATGGGATCGGCGCGACAGCCTGGTCAAAGAATACTCCGGCGGCATGAAGCGGCGGCTGGAGATTGCCCGTGGGCTACTGCACCATCCGGCCGTCCTGTTTCTGGATGAACCGACCCTGGGACTCGACACGCAGACCCGCAATTTGCTCTGGGATTACGTACGACGCCTGAGCCGCGAAGAAGGCATGACCGTTTTCTTCACCACCCACTACCTCGAAGAGGCTGAAGCAGTCGCCGACCGGATTGCCGTTATCGACCACGGCAAGCTGATCGCCCTCGGCACGACACCAGAACTCACCGAGCAAACTAAAACCAAGACGCTGGAAGCCGCCTACTTGGCGCTCACCGGTCGGACCGTCCGCGACGAAACGCCCAGCAAAGGTGACGAGTGGCGTGCTCGCCGGCGAGCGAGGATGATGCGATGAATGTTATATACGTACTCTGGTTGCGCCAAATCAAGCGCTTTTTCCGCGCCAGATCGCGCATCATCGGCGCCATTGGCCAACCATTGCTATTCTTGATCGCCCTGGGCTACGGCATCGGCTCGGTGTACAGCAAAGCCGGCCAAGGTAACTACATTGAGTTTCTAGTACCTGGCATCATGGCTCAAACCGTACTGTTCGCCGCCATGTTTTACGGGGCCATGATTATGTTCGATAAACAGTTCGGTTTCCTAAAGGAAACGCTGGTTGCCCCGGTGTCGCGCTTTAAGATCATGCTCGGCGGGGCGCTGGGCGGCGCCACCACGGCGACGCTGCAGGGCTTGCTGGTGCTCTGCATTTCCCTGTTTCTCGGCTTCCGGCCGCACGACTGGGCGCTCGTGCCGCTGGCTATTATTATCTTAGGCCTGCTGGCGGTGGCTATTGCGAGCTTTAGTTCCGGCATCGGTTCTTTCGTGCAGGATATGCAAGGCTTCCAAGCCATCAACCAGTTCATAGTCTTCCCGCTGTACTTCTTAAGCGGCGCACTGTATCCACTACAGCACGTACCGGGCTGGCTGCGCTTGGTGGCCGAGTGCAATCCCATGAGCTACGCCGTCGACGCGCTGCGATTCGTCCTGATCGACCAAACGCATTTCGGCCTCGCCAAAGATATGCTTGTACTGGTTATTTCCGTCTGCGGACTGGTGATGTTCGGCGCGTATCGCTTCCGTCACATCGAAGCGTAATGTTTTTACGCTAGTTGATATCGATCCGCACAAAGCCTTCGGCGTAGGGTGCGCCGACTTTAGCACCCAGCCGCGTCGCCCAAGACTTTACCATTGTGAAGGCCGCTTCCGGGTCGGGTAGTTGGCTGGCGTGCGCGCCAAGCGCTTGCAGTTTCGTTTCCATATGGGCCGAGATATCAACGTAAAAGTTTTCCTGACCGAAGTGACTCAACAGCACCGTGGCTACCTTGTGTGGCTCCAACCCCTCGTCCAGCAGCTCGGGAAAACTCAGGTGGTCGCGGGCGAGCGGATAGACGGCGTCAAGCGTCGCCTGGCCGGCCGCCCGGTGGTCGGGGTGGTTAATGAAACCCCGCTCTACGTTATAAATCATAGTGGGATCCATGGTGAGCACCACATCCGGCTTGACCATGCGGATTACCCGGGCAATGTCGCGTTTTACGTCCATGGTAACTTGCAGACAACCGTCGTCGTAGTCGCCAAAGAAGACATTACTCAGGCCTAAAATCTCCCCCGCCGCCCGCTGTTCGGCTCGCCGGATGTCGCGCAGGGTATCGGGCTGCATGCTGCGGTCGCTGCTACCTTTATTGGCATTGGTCAGGATGAAATAGTAGCCCTTGGCGCCTTCATGGATGTATTTGGCTACCGTGCCGGCCATGCCGAATTCGAGATCATCCGGGTGGGCCACCACGCCGAGCACTACTTTGGGCTTCAGGGGTGTAACGGGAGTAACTGCCATAGTAACTACAGTTATAACTTAGGCCAGACAACTTTGGCAACAATGTGGTGCGCCTGTACCCAGCCGAAACTCCGGCTATCAGTGCTGGCGCTCGGGTTATCACCGAGCAAATACAGCAAGTCACCTTGGCTCCGCTCAATGCGTTTAATTTTCTCCAAGCCCTGGTGACTGACTATGACCACATCTCCGGGCCGTAGATCGTGAGTCTGGCGACCGACCACCAGTTGACCGGCCGCCAGACTCGGCAGCATGCTATCGCCCTCTACTTGCCGTACGATGAGCCGCCTAGGCTTTCTTCGTGGCCCAGAAGATTTCGGCGATCTCATCGATCATATCCAGTAGTTTTTGGCCTTCTTCGGGCTCGGCGTGGTGCTTGCACTCGCCGGCCTGTTTGGTGGCGCGCCAGAATTTGTCGTGCAGATCAGGGTACTTTTCGAGATGCTCAGGCTTAAAATAGTCGGTCCATAACACCCAGAGATGGTGCTTCACCAGCTCAGCACGCTCTTCCTTGATCATGAGCGCCCGCATCCGGTCGTCGCCTTCAAAATTTGTCATTTTGTCTTGAATAGCTTTGACGCTCTGAGCCTCGATCCGGGCCTGCGCCGGGTCATAAACGCCGCACGGCAAGTCACAGTGGGCATATACTGGTTTGATAAATGGTAGCTTCATAGCCCCTCCTCTTACACTTCGTATCAGTCTTAGTATACCGCGGCTCTTCAAAGCGGCCATACCAGTTTTACGCCTTTTTAGCATGCTCGGCACGCCACTTGGCGATTTCAGCGTGGTGGCCGTTTAAGAGCACGGCCGGCACTTTCTCGCCGCGGAATTTCTCGGGACGCGTGTACTGCGGAAACTCAATGTTTTCATCATCGTCCTGGAACGATTCAATCTCGGCGCTTAGCTCGCCACCGAGCACGCCTGGCAGCAAACGCACCACGCTATCAATCATAGTCATGGCCGGTAGCTCGCCGCCGGTCAGTATGTAGCTACCCAGGCAATACAACCGGTCCACATAGCCCACGATCCGTTCGTCATAGCCTTCGTAGCGTGGGCAAACGATGATCAGGCCACGGCCAGCGGCGGCGAGTTCCTTGGCATCTGACTGCCGGTAGACCTTCCCACGCGGCGTCGGTAGCAACACCAGGGCGTCAGGGTCATTCTTGCGGGCCAGCTCGATAGCCGCTACCACCGGTTCGGGCTTCAGGAGCATGCCGTCGCCGCCGCCGTAAGGCGTATCGTCCACCTGACGGCGCGGTCCTAGGCCGAACTCACGCAAGTTGATGCACGAGTACTCCACGATGCCCCGGTCGCTCGCCTTCCACAGCATGCTGTTGCCGAGCACTCCCTCAAACATTTCAGGGAACAAGGTGATGATCTGTATTTTCATAGCTGCTTTCATTATAAACAAAAACACCCCTGTTAAACAGGGGTGTTTTTGCCACATAAAGCTCCCACCGAAGTGGCTCGCATGAGCTTTACCATTGTTTGTTTTGAAGTACCGCTTCTTAAACGGAAGCTTACCTCTTACTATACCGTATCGCTTGTGCTAACACAAGTCATGCCAAAGCCGGCCGGAATAGTACAGTAGAGGTGGCGCTCACGGAGCGGTCTAGCTTGTCGAGCGATTATAAGGATAAGGGGGTCAGTCGGTATAAGCGTGGACAGCGCCACGTGCAATGCGGTCAGGTACCTTAAATTTCGAGGTCGTCGAGGTCAGCCAGTTCGCGGCGAGTGCGAGCAATCGTGTCGCTATCTGCCGAACTGGCAGTAGTCGCCTCGTTGTCGTCATCATCGTCAGAGCCAGCGCCCATAGCTGAACCCATCGATGAAGTATCGCCCTCGGGGCGGTCAACATCAACGATTTTCAGATTGTAGCGAGCTTCGTTCTTGGTGCCGAGCGCGCGTAGCAGCGTGCGCAGGCTCTGCGCAGTAGCACCACGCTTGCCAATGACCCGTCCGAGGTCCTCAGCGTCAACGGTCAGCTCCAGTAGCACTCCCTTTTCATCGATCCGGCGTTCGATTTTTACCCCGTCAGGGTTGTTGACTAGGGATTTAACAATAAATTCGACGAATTGCTGGTCAATGCTCGTAGCCATATCAGTCGATGCCTCCTTGTTGGGTTGCTAAGTGCGCATTATAGCAAAGCCTAATGCGCACTATAGCCTAATATTTTACATTTTCACCAAATGCTTTTTGGCGAGGTTGTTAATTAAGCTTCAACCGTAGATTCTTCGGAGGGGGCGGCTGATTCGGCTGGTTCGGTCGTTACTTCTTCTTTTGGCTGGTTGCGGCGAAGCTTTTCTGGGTTACGGATGATGCTAGCCTTCTTGGCTGGCACCTTCACCCATGTTGGCAGTTCAACACCTTCGCTCTGCAAAAGCATAACGACGCGTGGACTTGGCTGGGCACCGTGGGTCAGGTAGTGCGCAGCACGTTCTTTGTCTAAGTTTATTTGTTTGCTGTGTGGGTCGTAGGTGCCAACTTGGGCAACAATCTTACCACTAGTAGGGGTCCGGCGTGAGTCTTGGACGACAACGCGGAATTGAGCGTGACCTTTACGTCCGGTACGCTGCAAACGAATTACTAACATCCCTGTTTCCTTCTTTACGTTAACTTAGTTATTTTATACCGAGCGACCTCTGTTGTCAAACAATTGTCCAGCAGCGGCTACTGGTACTGCTGCAGTGCGGTCGTAGCCGCCGCTACCTGAGCGGCCTGCTTGCTCGGGCCGGAGCCCTGACCTTTGAGCGCCGCGTCGACGTAGACACCGACTGTAAAGGTCTTGTCGTGGTCCGGGCCTTCCTCGCTCAGGACTTTGTACTGCGGCGTACTGCCGCCCTGGCTCTGCACTACTTCTTGCAGATGGCTCTTCGGATCCATCCAAGAACCGGTCTTCAGGATTTCATCGAAGGTACTCAAGATGTTAGCCGTAATGAATACCTTAGCCGCTTCGTACCCCTTATCGAGGTACAGCGCACCGGTCACCGCTTCGAAACTGTTAGCTAAGATCTGCGCCCGGGCCCGCTCGGTACCGCGCTTTTCACCGCGCGAAAGACGCAGCAACGGCTCAAAACCCAGCCGGGCGGCCGCGGCACCAATCGATTCGGTGCGTACCAGACTGGAGCGCCAGTTAGTCAGAATGCCTTCCGGCTCGTCGTAATTGCCGTACAGGAATTCGGTCACCACCAGCTCGAGTACCGCGTCGCCCAGAAACTCCAGGCGTTCGTTGTGTTCCTTCACGGTCGAGCGGTGTTCGTTCACGTAGCTGCGGTGTGTCAGCGCCGTGATCAGTAAGTCTAAATTAACAAACTCCCCGCCCAATTTTTCTTTGGCAAGTTGTTGGTAAATGGAAGTGTCCATAGGTTTTAGTTGTAGCGGTTGGTAGTCAGCAGCTAACGATTAGCGGCCACCTACCAAACACTAGGTCGTGTGTAAGGCTATTCCTTTCATAGCTTATGTTCTCTAATTTTTCGCATGCCGAGCAGCATCAGCTTGCCGATATCTTCGTAAGCGATACTCTCTACCGCTTTGGCGGCCGGCAGCCACTGGATGTCACTCAGCCAGTCCTCGGGGTGCAGTCGGTCGGTGTTGCCCTGCCCCTGCACCAGGTAAATGTGCATGGTCATCAGCACCAGCGTGTGGTTGCGGCGGTACCGGAAGTTGACCTTGCCGAGCCAGTCGTGGACTTTCATTTCCTGCAGACCCGTCTCTTCGCGGATTTCCCGCTCGGCAGTGTCTTTTGGCTCTTCGCCTTCTTCGACATGACCCTTCGGAATGGTCCAGCGATTCTTGGCGTCTTTAATGAGGAGAATCTCTAGTTCCCCCGTTTTGGCCCCGCGGCGAAAGATGACGCCGCCAGAAGTGGTTTCGTGCACCACCTCTTCGATAGCCGGACGGCGCGATACCAGCATCCGGAAACCTTCAATCGGCTTCTTGATACCTTTGACTTTGGCTTTGGCTGCACCCTTCGCGGCGTCGATTGGTCGCGAGCGGCGTTTCATGGCAGCCATGATATTACGCCGCCTCTTCGACTTCCGTCTTGGCGGGACCTTCGCCCTCACCGGTTTTATTCTTGAGCGCCGTACCGAGTACGCCGTTCACAAATTTGCTGGAATTATCACCGCCGAAAGCCTTGGCCAGTTCGACGGCTTCGTTGATGACCACCTTTGGCGGTACATCGGTGCCATATTCCAATTCGTACAGCCCCATGCGAAGGACCACGCGGTCCATGCGGGCGATTTGCTCGATTGGCCACTCCGGAGCCAAGGGACGCAGAATGTCATCCAGCTCGGACTCGTGCGCAGCCACGCCTTGCACCAAGGCTTCGATGAAGTGGACATCGTCGACCGTCGACTCGTAGCGCGTGATATTGCGCTTGAGAACTGCGGTGAGATCAAATTTAGCGTCACCGGCTTCGCGGCGAAAATCCTGCTCGTACAGAGTCTGCAGAGCAACGATACGACCAAGGTGGCGATTACTAGCCATAGGTAGAAACCCTCTTTCTAACCCTGGTGGCTACTTAACGCCACTAAGCGTTTTACCACTTTCGCGGCGCGTCGTGTAAGCCTTCACGGAAGACTTCTTGTTGACGGCGCGGGCCAACTTTACTACTAAGTGGCTACGGCGAGCACCGGTAGCGCGAGGACTGGTTCGTTTCTTTGGTTTACCCATAGTATGTGCTAACTCCTTATCCGAGTTCAGGATTATGATTTTATGATTACGCCCTATTATACCCTGTTAGGCGCGGAATCTCAACCGATTTTCATCGGTCGGCCACCATGGGCAATCTGCCGGACTTGCCTAGCGGACCACGAAGTTCAGTAACTTATTGGCCACGTAAATGGTCTTGACCACCTGCTTGCCATCTAAATTGGCAGCAATTTTAGCGTCAGCGCGGGCCAATTCGGTGGCGGTCGCTTCGTCGGTGCCTGTCGGGGCACTTACCGTGCCGCGCAATTTGCCGTTGACTTGTACGGCAATGGTTACCGTAGCTTCAACCAAGTACTGCTCGTCGTAAACCGGCCAGCCGCCGATGTGTACCGAGCCGGCTTCACCCAAGACCTCCCACAGCTCATCGGCAATGTGCGGCGCAAACGGCGCCATCAGCTGCGTCAGCGACTTCAGGGCAAATTGCCAGGCGGCATGACTCTGGAAATGATCCTGCTCTTTCAGCTTGTACAGCTCGTTGGTTAGCTCCATTTGGGCGGCGATAGCGGTGTTGAAATTTAGGTCTTCCAAGTCACGGCTGACTTTTTTGATCGCTTTGTGGGTCGCCCGAGTGACAGTCGCCTCATGCTCCGTTGGCGCGTCAGCCGCCGGGGATTCTACGAATTCTTGTACCAGCGTCCAAACTCGGTTCAGGAAGCGGTAGGTGCCGGCCACACCGCCCGGGTCCCAGGCAGTGTCCTGTTCGTATGGCCCCATAAACAGCTCATAGGTGCGCAGAGCATCGGCACCATAGCCGCTATTGATGACCTCCAGCGGATCGATGACGTTGCCCTTGCTCTTGCTCATCTTAGTGCCGTCACTGGCGTAGACGTAGCCGTTATAGACCAACCGCTTAACTGGCTCCTTAAAGTTCAGCAGACCTTGCCCCTCAAAGAAGCGGGTCCAGAAGCGGACGTACAGCAAGTGGGCCACGGCGTGGTCACCACCGCAGTAGAAGTCCAGCGGAGCCCAGTAGTTGGCCTTAGCCGGATCCCAAGCCAGCTGATCATTGTGGGCGTCGGCGTAACGGAACAAGTACCAGCTGCTACAGACGTAGCCGTCCATGGTGTCGGTTTCGCGGGTCGCCTCGCCGCCACAGGTCGGACAGGTGACATTCACCCAGCCCTCGGCTCGGGCCAGCACGCCCTTGCCACTACCATCCGGTTCGTACTCAGCCACTTCCGGCAGCAACACGGGCAACTGGTCGTCCGGCACCGCCACGGCGCCGTCCCGTGGACAGTGAATGATCGGGATGGGTGCACCCCAATAGCGCTGGCGGGAAATCAGCCAATCACGAATCTTGTAGTTGACCTGCTCGCGGGCGACGCCTTGCGCCTCCAAGTCGGCTACGATTTGCTCGCGAGCTTCGCTGGTAACCAAACCGTCGTACTTTCCTGAATTCACCAGCCGGCCTTCGGATGCCATTGGCAGTGCTTTCCCGGCCGCCAAAGCGTATATCTCTGGCGCGCCCGCACCGGTGCACAGGGTCGCTACTTCCTCAGGCGTAGCCCATTTTACCTCTTGGGCGGCCTGCTCTTCTGCGCTAATGGCCGCCTGCCGCAGTGATGCTAATTCAATCACTATAGTATGAGCGTACGATATGCGGTTCTGTTGTTTATGCTGGGCATAGTACTCAGAAACGAGGACGTCGTCGAGCACGCGCAAATTACGAATGTCATCGTAGCCAGTCTCTTCGCGGAGTTCTCGACGAGCAGCAGTTTCGACGTCTTCACCCTCATCGATACCGCCCATTACCGGCGCCCAGTACTCACTACCGGTCGGCTTGGCAATTAAAATCTTATCCTCGGCGGGGTGTTTCACCACCACGCACGCCGAATTACGGGCCACCACCGGCGCCTCCGGACGATGCGGATTGTCAGTATGCATGAAACGCTCGGCAATAACCTGCCTGCTTGGTAAGTTGAAGGCCTCGGCAAATTCGTGGTCGCGTTCGTCGTGACCCGGTACCGCCATAATGGCGCCTGTACCATAGCCCATCAGCACGTAATCGGCCGTCCAGATCGGCAAGCGTTCGCCGCTGACCGGATTGATGGCGTAAGCGCCAGTAAATTCACCAGTCTTTTCCTTGTTTTCCTGGCGCTGGATCTCACTCTTCTTGATGGCCGCGTTCTTATAAGCCAGCACCGCGTCTTTGCGTTCGTCGGTGGCCAGAGCCTCAACCAAGGGGTGTTCTGGTGCCAGAACTAAGAACGTGGCGCCGTACAGCGTGTCCGGGCGGGTGGTAAAGACGGTGATCGTTTCGTCGTGGTCGTCAACGGTGAAGGTCACTTCGGCACCGCGGCTCTTGCCGATCCAGTTGCGCTGCATGGTCTTGATCTTTTCCGGCCAGTTCAGATCCTCGATACCGTCCAGCAGTTCGTCGGCGTAATCGGTGATCTTAAAGAACCACTGCTTCATCGACTTCTTGATAACATCGTGGCCGCAGCGCCAGCATTTGCCGCTTTCGACCTGCTCGTTAGCCAGCACCGTCTTATCGTGGGGGCACCACCACTGCAGGCTTTCCTTTTGGTAGGCCAGGCCGGCCTTGAACAGCTGCAGGAACAGCCACTGCGTCCAGCGGTAATACTCCGGATCAGTGGTACTCAGTTCGCGTGACCAGTCATAGCTCATGCCTAAACGCTGCAGTTGCGCCTTGAAGTTAGCAATGTTCTGGTTGGTCGAAATGGCGGGCGCGACGCCAGTCTTGATGGCATAGTTTTCGGCCGGCAGACCAAAGCCATCCCAGCCCATGGTGGTCAGGACATTCTGCCCGTTCTGGCGCTGGAAGCGGGCAATGGCGTCAGTGATGGAATAGTTGCGCACATGGCCGACGTGCAGGCCAGCCCCGCTTGGGTAGGGGAACATGGCGTTGACATAGCGCTTTGACTTGCCCGGCTCGTCACTGACTTCGTACAGTTTGGCATCAGCCCAGGCTTGTTGCCATTTCGTTTCGATTTCGTTGGGGTTATATCGTTTCACGGATTGAAAGCTCCTCGTCTCAGGAAGGATTAGTTTACTGAAAATTATACTGGAATAAGAAGTAAATGCCCTAACGGGCGAGGAGGGTGAGTGTTTGACGGATACTCATAGTTAAGTTCTATTATATCACAGCAGCTCGGGAGCGGGACCAAATTGCTTGGCCTTACGAGCCAGCCATGACGGACTCTGGCGCACTAACCGCTCGGCGTCGGTCGCTTCGGCCAGCAACGGCTTCAAGGCCTCTTCGGCAAAGACGCCGTTCTGCGACCCCTTGGCGAGTACCGCCGCACCGGCCTTCATCTTGCTGGCTACATAGACGCCGGCGTCGTACGGATTCATAAAGCTGTGCACCGTGCAGCCACGCTGGCGAGCCGCTGGAGCCAGCCATTTTTTGGCGTCTACGCCAATCGTGACCACCACATCCAGCTTCTTCGGATCGCAGTAGTCGCCGACTTCGTGGTGCGCCTCGCGGGAATACTCGCCGAGTTCGTTCATGCCGCCAAGGATGGCAATACGCTGCGGAACGCGCGGCGCCGCGTACAACACATCGAGCGCCGCCTTAACGGCCAGCGGGCTGGCATTGTAGGTGTCGTCGATCAGCGTCGTGCGTTTGATACCCGTCAGCACCTGCATACGGCCGGCAAACGGCATCAGGCTCCCGAGCCCCTTGGCAATCACCGCCCGCTTGACACCGAGCAGGTGAGCCACGGCAGCCGCCGCCAAGGCCGACTTGGCGCCTTGGCGGCCAAGGTAGCAGATCTGGGCCGTCAACGAGCCGCGTGGCACGGAGATTTCGAGCGTCTGGCCATGCAAACCTTGCTGCGTCTGGTGAGCGCGGTACTGGGCCTGCTCGCTCGTTAGGCTGTACTCCAAAAAGTCACGGCCCGCCAGGTAGGCACCGGCAATATCATCGCCGTTCACCAACACCTGCTTGCTGTAGTCAAAAACTTTCAGCTCCTCATCAGCCACCTTGTCGAGCGTCTCAAAGTACTCCATGTGCTCCGGTGACACCGCCGTTACTACCGTCAAGTCAGGCTTCAGGTAAGCGAACTGTTCGAGCTGCCCCGGCCCATCAGTACCAAGCTCCACCACCACGACGTCGTAAGGATAGGGCAGCGAAATTTCGGACTGGCTAACGCCCAGCGCTTTAATCCAAGCAAACACGTTATACAGGCTCGGCTCGGCCAGGCCAAAGAACACCAGCGGGACAGTCACGCGGTCATTGTAGTTGCCGGCCTGCCAACGCACCCGCATGGTTTGGCCCAGCAAATCAGCGATTGCTGCCTTGGTGCTCGTCTTACCGACCGAGCCAACCACGGCCACCACTTTGAAGCGGTGACGCAGACGTAGCTGACGCACCTGCCATTCAAGCACCGTGCAGACAGCCGAGCGGGCGGCAGCCTTCGGGTGAAGCAGTGACCACAAAAGGCTTCGCAGCCAAGCCAACACTACCACCACGTGTGCCCACACTAACGGATACGACAGCAGCAGGGCCACGCCAAATTCCCAGGCGCCAGTCGTACCATAGCGTGCCCAGTCAACCAACAGCCCGATACCCAGGCCTACCTGCGCCAACATGGCTAGTCCTAAAAATACTGCCGCCGAACGCTGCACTTCACTTAAGTTTCGCGTATTGCGGTAGCTGTTGGTGTGCCAAAACCAATGTAGCAGCCGCCAACCAGAGTAGCGTCGGGCTTTGAGTTCACCGACGAGGCTCGCGCCAAGATTAGGGTTGTAGAGGCCGAGCACGCTGCGAAAGTCCATATGCTTGGTATTGTTTCATTTTTGGTAGCCGAGTGCAATTGATGTACCGCGCCGCAAGTCGGCAGACACAAGCATTTTGCAGAGACACGCCTTTTTGCGATACACTGATGCGTACTAACCCTTTGTTTACCTCCCATGCAACACCCCGCTAGCCGCCCGTTCCTCCTCAGCAAATTCGAGCTGTGGTGCCTTAGCCTCAGCTCGCTTGGCCTACTGATTGTCGGCAACGCCAGGCTGTTTTTAGAACGCTATGGACTGGTAAGCTCCTCGCACGTCGTCGGCCAGGAGCTCTCCGGGCACTTTACTAGCGGCCTGGGCGTACTCGACTCCTTCAGCATCACTCCCGGCTTGGTCACCCTCATCGTCTGGGGCGGCATCGGCATGATCATCTTCAGCCTCACCCAAGCGATTATGCGAGCTTCGGCAGCCGTCAGTTACCAGCGCGAGCTCAGCTCCAACCGCTTCGTGCACCCAGCCGGCTTCGACCGCCAAACATACTGGCGGCAAATACTGAAACACACCGCGCTCTCATTTGGCCTGCTCGCCCTGCTAGCCCTCGCGACCGCTTTGTACCTGTTGTTCGTCATCCCAGTGAGCTTCTACTACACTCAGACTTTTTTGCTGGCTGTCAGTCTGAACCACCTTCCGAGTTTACTGGTAGGACTATTCGCTGCCCTCGTTGGCACCACCGTGCTGTACTACATCGCCAAGCTGCTGCGCTGGCAGCATTACTAAGACCACGCGGACACTAGCATTTATCCGGCGCATACGGTATACTCCTCTCTGTTCTGGGGCTGTAGCTCAGTTGATTAGAGCGCTGCCATGGCATGGCAGAGGTCCAGGGTTTGAGTCCCTGTAGCTCCACCAAATCGGATTTTATTACCACATAATGACCTCCATAACAGAGGTCATTTTGCTTTTTTAGTGGTCCGTTCGCTCGTTCGCACATTAGTCAAGATTATGGCTTGCGACCGAATAACAGCGTGGTTCGAGTAACGTCCTATAGGGTGTCTTGCAGTCTTTCTTACAGCCCAATAATGTTATAATAGGCTCGGGACACTTAGGTGTCAGGTACGTTCACAGCTCCTACTGATCGACCGATTGCGACATGGCAGCTATGCCATAAATAGTCGCCCTTTCATGGTGTTCTCTTTAGCGTGCGCGTTCGCATGCTTGGCCATCATGTAGACGACTACCGTCTCCGACCTATCGACCTATGTCATACGTC
>Ga0070681_10000612_pt1 | contig 29342 bp, 27 predicted proteins | sample KBSC83BmetaG_FD_65650 | JGI IMG/M metagenome (GOLD analysis project Ga0070681, IMG submission 65650) | Corn rhizosphere microbial communities from Kellogg Biological Station, Michigan, USA - KBS C8-3B metaG | ecosystem: Host-associated > Plants > Roots > Rhizosphere | place: USA: Michigan...
GCGGTCGGCGGTGAAGTCGCCGGCGATCCACCAGCGCTCGACGGCATCGAGCAGCGCGCCGACCTGCGGCCCGGGCTTCAGCCCGAACTTCAGCGCATCGCCGCCGCTCACCGGCAGCTCGGGCGGCGTCCAGCCTCGGGCGAACGCCAGCGCCGCGCGCCAGTCGCCGGGCATCTCGACGGCCAGCAGCAGGCGGTCGACATAAAGGTTGGTGCCGAGGCGATAGATCTCGGCGCGCCAGGCCGCCGCGCCGCCGGCGACATCGACCGCGGGCTCGCGCGCCAGCATGACGTCGAGCCGCAGCGCCTGCTGCGTCGAGAGTTTCAGCCGCTTGCCGATCGCCGTGGCGTCGGCGCCTGCCGGCAGGACGGCGGCGAGACGGCGCAGCGCATCGGGCCTGTCCTCGCGCGCGACCAGCGCCCGCAGGCGCGTGCTGCCGTCATACTCGGGCAGCCAGCGGTCGAAGGCGCCGGCCTCCTTCATCGCCTCGACCGCGTCGGCCGGCGCCGGCGCCTCGAGCAGGCGCAGCAGCTCCTTGGCGACCCGCTCGCCCGACAGGCCGCCCAGCGCGCCGGCGTTGCGGGCGCAGGCCTGGAAGCCCGCACCATCGAGCGGCGGCTGCCCGTACCAGGCGTGGAAGCGGAAGAAGCGCAGCACGCGCAGGCGATCCTCGGCGATGCGCCGATCGGGATCGCCGATGAACCGCACCCGGTGTTGGGCGAGATCGGCGCGGCCCTCGAACGGATCGTAGAGCGTGCCGTCGGCGTCGGCGTAGAGGGCGTTGAAGGTGAAGTCGCGCCGCGACGCGTCCTCCTGCCAGTCGTCGGTGAAGGCCACGACGGCGTGGCGGCCATCGGTCTCGACATCGCGCCGCAGGGTCGTGAGCTCATACGGCCGGCCCTCGACGATCGCCGTCACCGTGCCGTGCTTCAATCCCGTGGGGACGACCTTGATCTTCGCGACCTTCAGCGCCGCCATCGTCGTCTCGGGCGGCGAGGTGACGGCGACGTCGATGTCGTCGACCGCGCGACCCAGCACGGCGTTGCGCACGCAGCCGCCGACGAAGCGCGCGCCGATGCCGGCCGCCGCCAGCGCCGCGAACAGCCGCACCGTCGGAGCGTCGCGCATCGGCTCCGGCAGGGCGATGGTGCCGGATGCCTTCATACGGGCAGCAAGCCACCCACGCCGTGGCTCTGGGTGAAGAACATCACCAGGAAGCCGATGATGGTGCAGGCCAGGCCCGCGATCCCGAGCCATGTCAGCGGCAGGTCCTGCCACTCCGGCAGGGTGCCCGCGATCTTGCGCTCCTGCTTCATCTTCACCGCCCACGCCCACAGGAAGAAGGCGACGGTGGGCAGGCTGACCAGGATCAACACCAACAAGACAATGCGCAGCATGGCTGCCTTCTCCTCAGCGCCTTGACGCTCTTCCTCCTCATCCTGAGGCGCCGCGCAGCGGCGTCTCGAAGGATGGGCAGCACCAAGACTGTATCCCACCCTTCGAGACGACGCGCTTCGCGCGTCTCCTCAGGGTGAGGTCTCACTTGTCAGAATAAACACCAGGTTCTTCAGCATACCGGCGGTTGCCCCCCAGATGTAGCGCTGACCGTAGGGCATGGCATAGAACCGGCGCTCGCGCCCGTCGGCCATCCGGCTGTCGATCCGGTGGTTCTTCTCGTCGAGGAAGTGCGCGAGCGGCACTTCGAACACGTCGGCGACCTCGCGCGGATCCGCACGGATCGTGAATCCGGGCGTCACGATGCCCACGATCGGCGTGATCTCGTAGCTCGTGCCGGTGCGATAGTGGTTGTAGGAGCCGATCACCTCGACGTAACGCCGGTCGATGCCGACCTCCTCCTCGGTTTCGCGCAGGGCGGTGGCCACCGCGTCGGCGTCGCGTTCCTCCCGCCGGCCGCCGGGAAACGCCACCTGCCCGGCGTGGCTGGGCATGTCCGCGGTGCGCTGGGTGAGCAGAATCGTCACCTCCGACGCGCGATTGACGATCGGCACGAGGACGGACGCCGCCCGGTACTTCTCGGGCACCGGCACGATGCCGTTCAGCGAGAAGTCGCTGCCGACCGGCAAGGCCGGCACGGGCAAGCCGGATGCCAGCCGGGCGCTGCGCTCGCGCACCCGGCGCACAATTTCGTCAACCAGCATGCCCTTGTTCCGGCCTCAATTCTGGGCTTCCCTCAGCCATATTCCCACTCAATCAGGAGCGCCACGTGGCCCCCGACACTTCGACCGCGTCCGACGCCGACGCCCAAGCCGCTCTGGCGGACATCGAGCGGCTGGGCGGTCAGCTTCGGGCCGCCCGGACGGCCATCAGCCGGGTCATTTATGGCCAGCAGGACGTCATCGATCAAACGCTCGTTGCACTTCTCTCGGGGGGCCATCTGCTGCTGATCGGCGTGCCGGGCCTCGCCAAGACGCTGCTGGTCGAAACCCTGGGCGTCGTGCTCGGCCTCGAGGCCAAGCGCATCCAGTTCACGCCCGACCTGATGCCCGCCGACATCCTGGGCTCCGAAGTGCTGGAGGAGACCGACGCCGGCCGCCGCTCCTTCCGCTTCATCCAGGGTCCGGTGTTCGCCCAGCTGCTGATGGCCGACGAAATCAACCGCGCCAGCCCGCGCACCCAGTCGGCACTGCTGCAGAGCATGCAGGAGCGCCACGTCACGGTGGCCGGCAAGCGTTACGACCTGCCCGCGCCGTTCCACGTGCTGGCGACCCAGAACCCGCTCGAGCAGGAAGGCACGTATCCGCTGCCGGAAGCCCAGCTCGACCGCTTCCTGCTGCAGGTCGACGTCGGCTATCCCGACGAGGCGGCCGAGCGCCAGATCATGATCGCCACTACCGGCGCCGACGTGCCCAAGGCCGTGCAGGCGCTGTCGCCCGGCGACCTGATGGCCGCACAAGCGCTGGTTCGCCGCCTGCCGATCGGCCAGAGCGTCGTCGACGCCATCCTGAAGCTGGTGCGCGCCGGCCGCCCGGAGACCACCGACCTCGACATCGTGCGCCAGCGCATCGCCTGGGGCCCCGGCCCGCGCGCCAGCCAGTCGTTCATGCTGGCGTGCCGCGCCCGCGCCATCATCCAGGGCCGCCTCGCGCCGTCGGTCGACGACGTCGTGGCGCTGGCCGGTCCCATCCTGCGCCATCGCATGGCGGTGAACTTCTCGGCCCGTGCCGAGGGCATCACGGTGGAGACGGTGATCGCGCAGATGTGCGCCCGTCTCACCTAGCAACGCCCCTTTCCCAGTCGTCACGCCGGAGTCGATGGTCCAGGCCTCCACCCTCAATCGTTCGCTCGAGCTCGCCGGTACCTTGCCGGCGCTGATGGTGGCCGCCGACCGCGTCGCCGCGACCGTCATCCAGGGCGTGCACGGCCGGCGCCGTGTCGGCCAGGGCGATGCCTTCTGGCAGTACCGCCCATTCCGCGACGGCGACAGCGCCAACCGGGTCGACTGGCGCCAGAGCGCGCGCAGCCGCCATCTCTTCGTGCGCGAGACCGAGTGGGAGGCCGCGGCCAGCGTGTGGCTGTGGCGCGACGCCTCGCCCTCGATGCAGTACGCCTCGCTGCGCGGCATCGACACCAAGGCCGTGCGCGCCGAGTTGATCACCCTGGCCCTCGCCAACCTGCTGACCGACGCCAGCGAGCGCATCGCGCTCCTCGGCACGGGCATGCGGCCGACGACGGGCAGGATCGCCGTGCGCCGCGTGGCCGAGGCGATGTTCGCGGAAACGCACGCGGTGGAGAGCCAGGGGAGCAGCAAGACGCCGCCGCTGGCCAGCCTGCCGCCGCTGATGCCGCTGCCCGCGCACGCCACGATCGTGCTGGTCTCCGACTGGCTCGATCCGCTCGACAGGATCGAGGCCGTCGTCCGCTACTACGCCAGCGCCGGCGTGCGCGGCCACATCGTGCAGGTGCTCGATCCCGCCGAGGAAGACCTGCCGTTCGACGGCCACGTGAAGTTCGAGGGGCTGGAGGCCGAGGGCCAGCATACCGTGCGGCGCGTCGAGACGGTGCGCACCGCCTACGGCGCGCGCCTGGCCGCCCAGCGCGACGGCCTGCAGCGCCTGGCCCGCCCCGCCGACTGGACCGTCCATCTCCACCGCACCGACCGGCCGCCGCAGACCGTGCTGCTGTCGCTCTACCTGGCGATGGCCGACCTGCGCCGGCTGAACGCGGCGTGATGACGTTCATTTTCATTGGACCGCGGGCTTCCAGCCCGCTCATGAGCGCGCAGGATGCGCGCGGTCCACAGACATGCTGAGTCTCGGCGCGTTCGCGTTCGCAGCGCCCGGCATGCTGGCGTTGCTGCTGGTCCTGCCGGCGATCTACTGGCTGCTGCGCCTGATCCCGCCGCTGCCCAGGCTGGTGCGCTTTCCCGCCATCCGCCTGCTGATCGGGCTCGAGCCCAGCGAGCAGACGCCGATGAAGATGCCGTGGTGGCTGCTGCTGCTGCGCATGCTGCTGGCGGCGGCGCTGATCCTGGCCGTCGCCCGGCCTCTCCTCAATCCGCAGGCCGACCTGCCCGGCAAGGGACCGCTCCTGCTGGTGATCGACGACGGCTGGTCGTCGGCGCCGGGCTGGACGACGCGCCTCGCCCATGCCGAACGCCTGATCCAGCGCGCCGAGCGCGGCGGCCGCCTGGTCGCGCTCATGGGCACCGCGCCGCAGCCGCTCGACGCGCCGGCGGTGCGACGCGGCGCGCTCAGGCCCGAGGAAGCGCGCACCATCCTGCGCGCCTTCCGCCCCAAGCCGTGGCCGACCGATCGCGCCACCGCCGCGGCCGACATCGACCAGATGCAGATCGATCCCGGCGCCTATGCGGTGTGGCTGAGCGACGGGCTGCAGGATGCCGGTACCGACCGGCTGACCGAACGGCTGCGCCGCTTCAGCGGCCTCGAGGTCGTGCTGCCCGACCAGGCGACCACGCCGTTGCTCCTGCTGCCGCCGCTGGCCGAGGGCCGCGACCTCAAGGTCCGCATGTTGCGCCCCGTGGCCGACGGGCCGCGCAAGGCCGCCGTCCAGGCATCCGACGACCAGGGCCGCGCGGTCGCCCGCATCGAGGTCGACTTCCCGGCCAACGACCGCCAGGGCGTCGGCGTGCTGCCCACGCCGCCCGAGCTGCGCAACCGCATGGCGCGCCTCGACATCGAGACCCAGGGCGGTGCCGGCAGCACCGTGCTGCTCGACGAGCGCAACCGCCGCCGTCCCGTCTCCGTGCTGGGCGAGCGCGAGACCGCGGGCGGCCAGCCGCTGCTGCAGGAGGTCTACTTCCTCGAGAAGGCGCTCGACCCCTATGTCAGCCTGTCGATCGGCGACCGCGAGCAGGTGCTGACGCGCAACACCGCCGTCCTTTTGATTCCCGACAGCGCCGCGCCCTCCGCCGCCGACCGTGACGAGATCGCCAAGTGGATCGAGACCGGCGGCGTCGCCGTGCGCTTCGCCGGTCCGAACCTCGCGGCGGCCGGCGACAGCCTGGTGCCGACGCCGCTGCGCCTGGGCGACCGCTCGCTGGGCGGCGTCATGAGCTGGGGCGAGCCCTCGGCGCTGGCGGAGTTCCCGGCCAACAGTCCCTTCGTCGGCATTCCGATCCCCAAGGACGTGCGCATCTCCCAGCAGGTGCTGGCCGAGCCGACGCCCGATCTCGCCGACAAGACCTGGGCGCGCCTGGCCGACGGCACGCCGCTGGTGACGGGCGAGAAGCGCGGCAAGGGCTATCTCGTGCTGATCCACACCACGGCCAACACCAGCTGGAGCAACCTCGCGCTGTCGGGCCTGTTCGTCGACATGCTGCAGCGGCTGGTACTGCTGTCGCGCGGCGTGGCGGGCGACGGCATCAACAAGGCGCTGAAGCCGTGGCGCACGCTCGACGGCTTCGGCCGCCTGGGCGCGCCGCCGGCCGGCGTGCAGATGCTGCCGCCCGACGCCCAGCAGAGCTTCAGGCCCAAGCCGACCACGCCGCCGGGCTTCTACGGCGACGAGAACGCGCAGGTCGCCTTCAACATCGGCGATCATGTCGCGGCACCGGCGCCGCTCGTGCTGCCGGCGGGCGTGAAGACCGACCGCCTGTCCGAGGGCGGCGAGACCGACCTCGCGCGCTGGTGCCTGCTGGCCGCGGCGCTGATGCTTCTGGTCGACCTCTTCCTGTCGCTGTGGCTGCGCGGCCTGCTGCCGCGCGCGCTGCGCCTGGGCGGTGGCTGGCGGCGCGATGGTGGCTCGCGGCGCGGTGGTGGCTCGCGGCGCGGTGGCGCGGCATCGGCAGCGCTGCTGCTCCTGATCGCGGCGACGGCGGTCGGCGGCATTCCCGAGGCGCGCGCCCAGACGCAGGCGCCCGCCCCGACGCAGACCCAGCCGCCCGCGCGCGGACCAGCCGCCGCGACACCCGGCAAACCCGAGGCGCCCGCGGCGCCGGCCGCTCCCGTCCTCTCCGAGCGCGAGGCGCTGAAGGGCGCCCTCGACGTGCGGCTGGCCTACATCGTCACCGGCGACAAGGACGTCGACGACATCAGCAAGGCCGGCCTCGAGGGCCTGAGCGAGGTGCTGCGCAACCGCACGTCGGTCGAGCCGGCCGACCCGATCGGCCTCGACCTCGACCGCGACGAGCCCCGCCTCTATCCGCTGATCTACTGGCCGATCACCTCGACCCAGCCGTCGCTGTCGCCCAAGGCGGTGGCCGCCCTCGACCGCTACCTGCGGACCGGCGGCATCGTCTTCGTCGACACGCGCGACCAGCAGATGAGCTTCGACAAGCCGGCCAGCGGCAATCCCGACCTCAAGCGGCTGCTCGGCGGCATCGAGACGCCGCCACTGATCACCATGCCGCCCGATCATGTGCTCACCAAGTCGTTCTATCTGCTGTCGGACATGCCGGGGCGCTGGCAGGGCGGCAAGCTGTGGATCGAGGCGGGCAACGGCCGCGTCAACGACGGCGTCACCACCATCGTGATCGGCTCGAACGACTATGCCGGCGCCTGGGCCGTCGACCAGCGCGGGCGCGGCCTGCTGCCGGTGACTCCGGGCGGCGAGACGCAGCGCGAGATGGCGTTCCGCGTCGGCGTGAACCTCGTGATGCATGCGCTCACCGGCAACTACAAGGACGACCTGGTCCACATCCAGGACATCATGCAGAGGCTAAGGCGATGAGGATGCGGCGATGAACACGACGTCCGCCGCGTCGATTGCCCTCGACCCGCTGATCCCGTGGGAAGCGCTCGCGGTGATGGCGGCGATCGGCCTGGTGCTGGTGCTGCTCGGCCTGCGCGCCGGCGCGCGCGGCACGATGCTGCGCCTGGGCGCGGTCGCCGTCGTGCTGGCGGCGCTGGCGCGGCCCGAATTGATCGAGGAACAGAGAAAACCGATCGCCGATGTGGCCCTGATCGTCGTCGACGACAGCGATTCGATGGCCATCGGCGAGCGCCGCCAGCAGGTCCAGGCGGCGCGCGAGACGCTGAAGCGCCGGTTCGCCCAGCAGGAAGGGCTCGAGATCCGCGAGACCGTGCTGCCGCCGGCGCACATCGCGCTGGGCAGCGAGCGGCCGGGCGGCACGCGCCTGATCGAGGCGATGCGCTCGGCGCTGGTCGACGTGCCGCCGGAGCGGCTGGCCGGCGTGGTGCTGCTGACCGACGGCCAGGTCCATGACGTGCCCGCCGCCCTGCCGCCGGAACTGGGCGGCGCGCCGCTGCATGCACTGATCGCCGGCAAGAAGAACGAGCGCGACCGGCTGATCGTGATCGAGCAGTCACCGCGCTACGGCGTCGTCGGCCGCGACGTGACGGCCAAGTTCCGGGTCGAGGATCCCGCCGGCGGCACGGCGCCGGTCACGATCACGGTCGGCGGCGAGATCGTGAAGCGCATCGACGTGCCCGTCGGCAAGTCGGTCGAGGTGCCGATCACGGTCGCCAATCCCGGCCCCAACGTGGTCGAACTGGAAGTGGCGCCAGGCCAGAACGAGCTCACGCTCGACAACAACCGCACCCTTTTCACCATCTCCGGCGTGCGCGACCGGCTGCGCGTGCTGCTGATCTCGGGCGAGCCCTACCAGGGCGAGCGGGCGTGGCGAAATCTGCTGAAGAGCGATCCCGCCGTCGACCTCGTGCACTTCACCATCCTGCGCACGCCGCAGAAGGACGACTTCACGCCGGTGCGCGAGCTGTCGCTGATCGTGTTCCCCCAGCGCGAGCTGTTCGAGCAGAAGCTGAAGGAGTTCGACCTCATCATCTTCGACCGCTACGAATCGGGCAACCTGATCACGCGCGAATACTTCCGCAACATCGCCGAGTACGTGAAGGCCGGCGGCGCGCTGCTGGTCTCCGTCGGCCCGGCGTACGCCACGCAGCGCTCGCTCTATCGCACGCCGCTCGGCCCCATCCTGCCGGCGGCGCCGCTGGGCGACGTCCTGGAGACCGGCTTCAAGCCCAAGGTCACCGACATCGGCCAGCGCCATCCGGTGACCGCCAACCTGCCGCAGGAAGGCCCGCCCGGCGGAGAGCCGACGTGGGGCCGCTGGTTCCGGCTGGTGACGGCGCGCACCGAGCACGGCAACGTCGTCCTGTCGGGCGCCGAGGATCGCCCGCTGGTCATCCTCGACCGCGTCGGCAAGGGCCGCGTGGCCCAGTTCATGTCCGACCAGCTGTGGCTGTGGAACCGCGGCATCGACGGCGGCGGGCCGCAGCCCGAGCTCGTCCGCCGGGTCGCGCACTGGCTGATGAAGGAGCCCGATCTCGAGGAAGAGGCGCTGCGCGCCACGGCGGTCGGCGGCCATATCGAGATCACGCGGCGCACACTGGCGACCACCTTCCCCAAGGTCACGATGACCTCGCCCGGTCCGGCCTCGCCCGCTCAAGGCGGCGGCAACACCGGTGCCACGCGCACTCTCGACCTGCAGCAGGTGGCGCCCGGTCTCGGCCGCGCCGTGGTCGACGTCGACAAGCCCGGCCTCTACCGCTTCGACGACGGCACGCTGCGCACGGTGGCGGCGGTCGGCAATCCCGACCCGCTGGAATTCTCCGACGTGCGCGCAACCGACGCCAAGCTCAAGCCGCTGGTCGAAGCCTCGGCCGGCACGCTGATGTGGCTGTCCGACCAGCCCGACCCCGAGATCCGCGCGGTCCGTCCCGGCCGCTCGGCCGGCGGCTCGAACTGGCTGGGGCTGCGCCGCAACGAGGGCTACACGGTGGCCGGCATCCACCAGACGCCGCTGTTGCCCGGCATCCTGGTGGCCCTCGCCTTCCTGATGGCCATCGCCGCCGCCTGGTGGCGCGAAGGCCGCTGACCCATCGCGGCGGCGCCACGCCTCGACAGGCTCCCTGCCGAGGCGTAGCCTGACCGACAGTTCCCGTTCAGTTGCGTGCTTCTGTGAAAAGAAACGCACGGCTCCAACGAGCCGGCTCTCTCTCTTGGAGGAGCTGAATCATGGCTGCAGCCATTGCGACCGGGACGAATGTCCCGTGGTGGAAAGAGCCGACAAAGGATCAGTGGTACGCCTACGTCGCCGCCTGGCTCGGGTGGACGCTGGATGCGTTCGATTTCACGATCTTCCTCCTGATCATGGTGCCCATCGCCAAGGAGTTCGACGTGCCGCTGACGGCGGTGACGGCGGTCTTCACGATCACGCTGTGGCTACGCCTGGCGGGCGCCACCGCGGCAGGCTGGATGGCCGATCGCATGGGGCGCAAGGCGCCGCTGATGATCTCGATCCTGTGGTACTCGATCTGCAACTTCATCGCCGGCTTCTCGCCCAGCTTCGCCTTCCTGTTCTTCTTCCGCGCCCTGCTCGGCATCGGGATGGGCGCGGAGTGGCCGGCCGGCGCCGCATTGGCGATGGAATCCTGGCCGATCCGCTCGCGCGGCTTCATGAGCGGCCTCCTGCAAGGATCCTGGGGCATCGGCTTTGCACTGTCGTCGTTGGCCTATGGCTTCCTGTTCGACCAGATCGGCTGGCGCGGCCTGCTGTGGATCGGGATCCTGCCTGCCCTGGTGGTGGTCTGGATCCGGTTCTACGTGAAGGAGCCGGAGGTCTGGGTCGAGAACAGGCGCCTGCAGACGGAGAAGAATGCCGAAGTGCGCGCGCCTCTGCTCTCGATCTTCAAGCGCGGCCTGCTGTTCAACACCTTGACCGGCATCCTGTGGATGGCGGCCGCCTTCTGCGTCTACTACTCGATCTGGGCGCTGTTCTCGAGCTACCTGCAGAAGGAACTGCACTGGACGCCGCTCATGGTGGCGACGCCGCTGTTCTGGGCCAACATCGTGGTCTTCGCCGGCAGCTGCATGTGGGGCGTGGTGGCCGACCGCTGGGGCCGGCGATGGGCGATCATCATCCCGGCGGCCCTCGCGATCCTCGTCACGCCGCTCTATCTCTGGACGCGAGACCCGACGCTGATCATCGTCGGCTTCATTGCCCAAGGCCTGTTCGGCGGCTCGATCTACGGTCAGAACCCGAGCTATCTGTCGGAACGCTTCCCGACCGAGGTGCGGGCCACCGCCTCGGGCTTCGTCTATCATCAGGGCGCGATCTGGGGTGGATTGATCGCGCCGGTGCTGACCTACTTCGCCATCGAGATGAAGATGGGCTTCGCCATGCCCATGCTCATCAGTACGACGGTATCGCTGGTCGTTGTCATCATCGCTGTGTTGTTGGGACCCGAGACCAAAGGCAAGAAACTGACGGCGGATCTGGAGATCGGCGGGGTGCCGGCAGAGTAGCCGCCCTGTCGTGCCGCCTCTCCCTTGCGTTTCCCGGAGTCATCGCTCTCTAGGGATTCTTGGGGTAGTTCGGAATTTCCGCCGGGAATCCGACCCACGCGTGCTTCGTCTGCGTCCATACCGTGCGCGCCGGCGCCGGGAAGTCGCTGTCGGCGAAGGCGCCCACGGCGACGTTGACGATGTCGGGCAGCCGCGCGTTCTCCCAGAAGACGTTCGAGCCGCAGGTCGGGCAGAAATGGAAGACCAGCCAGGCGCCGCTGTCGCCCTGCCGGCGATAGGTGCGATGCTCGCCCGCCGTCGCCACGACCTGGTTTTTGGCGAAGAAGGACGAGGAGCCGAAGACGGCTCCGGTGCGCCGCTGGCAGGCCTGGCAATGGCACGACGAGACGAGCTGCGGGGCGCCCGCAAGCCGCAGGCGGAGCTGGCCGCAGTGGCAGGCCGCTTCGCGATCGATGGATCGGGTCATGCCGTCAGGCTATCCAGGCCCTGCCCCGCTTACCAACCGGAAACTTGATCCCCTGCGCCCAGGCGCCATTTTGGAGCCAAGAGGTAGACACCATGATCGAACTGAGACCCTTCGAGAAACTCGGCAAGTCGGACCACGGCTGGCTCAAGGCCAACTTCCATTTCAGCTTCGCCGACTATCGCAACAACGACCGCGTGCACTGGGGTGCGCTGCGCGTGTGGAACAACGACCGCATCGCGCCGCAGTCCGGCTTCCCGCCGCATCCCCACCGCGACATGGAGATCGTGACCTACGTCATCAAGGGCGCGATCACGCACAAGGATCACCTCGGCAACGAGGGCCGCACCGAAGCCGGCCAGATCCAGGTGATGAGCGCCGGCAAGGGCATCCAGCACGCCGAATACAATATGGAAGACGCCGAGACCGAGCTCTTCCAGATCTGGATCCTGCCCAACAAGGAAGGCGTGCCGGCCCGCTGGGAGACGGTCGCGTTTCCGGCCGAGGGGCGCGACGGCAAGCTCGTGCCGCTGGCCTCGGGCCGCGGCCACGACGGGGCGATCCCGCTCCACGCCGACGGTGCGCTCTATGCCGGCAAGCTGCGCGCCGGCGAGAGCCTCCACCAGAAGCTCGACGGCAAGCCCGCCTATCTCGTGCCGGCCAAGGGCAAGATCGAAGTGCGCGGCTCCGACGGCAAGCCGGTGGCCGCCAACGCCCGCGACGGCGTGGCCATCGTCGACCAGGACGAGGTGACCCTCACCGCGGTCGAGGATTCGGAGATCGTTCTGGTCGAGACCGACAAGTTGAACTGACGGCGATTCCCTCTCATCCTCCTCTCCCCCTGTGCCGCTTTCGCCTTCGGCGAAACGACTACGGGGGAGAGGGACATGAATTGAGGGGACGACCATGGCCTACAAGGGCTTCGATCTGACGGGCAAGGTGGCGCTGGTGACCGGCGGCAACGGTGGCATCGGCCTCGGCATGGCCGACGCCATGGCCGAGGCGGGCGCCGACGTCTGCATCTGGGGCACGCGCAAGGAAAAGAACGACGCCGCGCTGGCCCAGCTCGGGAAGCACGGCCACAAGGTCCACGCGCAGACCGTCGACGTCGGCGACGAGAAGCAGGTCGAAGCCGCGTTCGCAGAAACGCTGAAGGTGATGGGCCATGTCGACAACTGCGTCGCCAACGCCGGCGTCTCGGGCCGCGGCAAGGGCTCGATCCTGGAAATGGACGCGGACGAGTGGCGCCGCGTGCTGCGCGTCAATCTCGACGGCGTGTTCTTCACCTTCCGTGCAGCGGCCCGGCACATGGTCGAGCGTGGCAAGGGCGGATCGCTGGTGGCGATGGCCTCGACCGCGGCGATCGAGGGCGCGGCGCGCTCCAGCCACTACGGCGCCAGCAAGGGCGGCGTCACCGCCATGGTGCGCGCCCTCGCCGTCGAGCTGGCGCGCTACAAGATCACGGTGAATTCGATCCTGCCGGGCTGGATCGAGACCGAGATGACGGCCAACGCCGTGGCCAATCCGAAGTTCGCCGGCAACGTGATGCCGCGCATCCCCGGGCGGCGCTGGGGCACCGGCGCCGACTTCGGCCCGATCGCGGTCTATCTCGCCTCGGGCGCGACCGGCTACACCACGGGACGCGACTTCGTCATCGATGGCGGCTATACGTTGTTCTGACCGGACGAACCGTGGAGCGCCGACCATGACCAGGACAATTGCCGTCTGCTTCGCCCTCGCCATGTTCGTGGCCAACGGCGCCTCGGCGCAGATCGGCCAGCCGACGGGCAAGTCGGCCGGCGAGGATCGCTACGTCGGCTACTATTATCCGAAGCCCAACAACGTCGAGACCTACGCGTCGACCCTGAAGACGATCGACGGCGTCGACCGGCCCCAGCGCGTGCAGTTCGTCACGGTGATCGCGCAGGGCACCCTGCAATCGTCCTATCGCGTGCCCTACGCGGTGTTCGTGAAGGGCGAGAAGGCCGACCGGCTGATCATCGTCGGCCTGCAGCAGGGCGAGCTCAACACCATCTATCGCCAGCGCGCGCTGCTCGCCAACCTGACCACCATGGCCCGCCTGTCGCCGTTCTTCCAGGAGCGCACGGTCGCCGAGGACGCGACCTTCTTCGACCTGCTGAAGCTGCTGGGCTTCGCCTCGGTCACGATCACCGACGGCGAGAAGATGACCCATCAGGTGACAATTAAATAGCGCCGCAGGCGCCATTTAATCGTCACGGCGGGCGGCAGTGGCTGCAGCGTAGCGAAGCCGCGAGAGCCCGCGCGGTGCAGAAAAGACAAGAATTCGAAAGCGCGCTTCAGCACCTCGGCTCTTTCTGCACCGCGCGGCGCCCGCGCTTCCAGAGGAGCGCTACACGCCGCCCACGCGGAGATAGATGCTGCGCTACAGCGCAGCATCTATCTCCGCGTGATACCACCCCAGCGCCTTCTCGAACTTGCCGAAGGTCTGGACCGTGTTGGCGCCGCTGCGGAAGTTGGCCTGGACGCCGGCGCCGACGGCGAAGTCCTCCGCCAGGGCCGCGAGGATGAGATCCTGGTTCTTCTTCCAGTAGGCTTCCGGCTGGGTGGCGCGCACCGCCGGGTCGACGAGGATCGAGACATTGATCAGCGACTCGTCGGGCGAGACCGGATAGCTGGTGAACACGCCGCAATGGTCGGCGGTGTAGGCCAGCACCGTGTGCGGGAAGAGATTGTAGAGCATCACCGCATGGTCGAGCAGGCGCCACTTCTCGCGCGGTTCCTTGTCGATCTCCAGCAGCGTGGTCTTGGCGACGGCGAAGCGCGAGTGACGGTCGCGGCGCTCGTAGGTCGTGATGTTGTCGAGAAAGAGCGGCGCCACGCTGGCGCCGTGCAGGTAGCGGAAATGATAGAGCTCGAGGAAGGTGTCGATCACCAGCTTCCAGTTCATGCGCGGCCGGATCGGCGTGATGCTCTGCACGTCCCAGCCGGCCATGTCCCACGACTCGAGGTCGGGCCTGACCGAGCCGAGGAGCGCGTCGAGGTCGATGTCGGCGCTCTGGCCCTTCTCGAGGGCCGTCGGCACGACCCAGACCATGCCGCAGCGCTCCGCCACCGCGAGTTGCCTGAGGCCGTGCGCGCTGCGGTCGATGTCGCCGAACCACGCGCCGTCGGTGATGCCCACCAGTTTGCCGGTCAGGTCATAGCTCCAGCCATGATAAGGGCAGACGAAGGCGCGTTTGTTGGCGCCGCACGGCCTGCTCTCGACCGTGGCGCTGCGATGACGGCAGACGTTGAGGAAGGCGCGCAGCTTTCCGTCCAGCCCGCGCGCGACCAGGATCGGCTGACCGGTGTCGGTGCTGGTGACGAAGTCGCCGGGCTTGCGGACCTGGGCGGAGAAAGCCACGACCACCGGATGGCGCCGGAACAGCGTCGCCACCTCGCGGTCGAAACGCTCCTGCGAGATGTAGGCGTCGACCGGGGCGTGGGTGATGCCCGGCGCGTCGTCGCGCCGGTTGGCGCGCGCCATCTCGAGCATGCGCGAGATGTAGTCGAGTTCGTCGGTCCGCTGCATGGGAAGGTTCCCTAGATGGCGTTCATGCCGCCGTCGATCACCAGCTCGCTGCCGGTGACGAAGCGGGACTCGTCGGAGATCAGGTAGAGGATGCCGTAGGCGATGTCTTCCGGCACGCCGAAATCGCCGAGCGGTATGGATTTCCGTACCCGCTCGCGCTTGCGCTCGTCGGCGACGATCGATTCGCCCATCGGCGTCATGATGACGCCGGGATGAACGGAGTTGCAGCGCACCTTGTAGCCCTTGCGCGCGCAGTCGATGGCCACGGTCTTGGTGAACTGCCGCACCGCGCCTTTGCTGGCGCCGTAGGCCGAGAGGTCGGGCGTGCCGAGGAACGCCGCCAGCGACGAGGTGTTGACGATCGAGCCGCCGCCCGACTGGCGGATCGCGGGAACGGCGTACTTGCAGCCGAGGAACACGCCCTGGACGTTGATCGACAGGATCTTCTGCCACTGCTCGACCGTCTCGGTCTCGAAGGCCGAGGGAAACGGCCCCGAGATGCCGGCGTTGTTGACCAGGCCGTGCAGCCTGCCCTCGCGCGCCAGGATGGCGTCGATGATGCGCTTCCAGTCGGCTTCGGCGGCCGTGTCGTGCGCCTCGAACCGGGCCGGGCCGCCGGCATTGGCGGCGCCGATCTGCTGCACGGTCTCGAGACCGCCCGCCGTGTTGATGTCGCTCACGATCACCGTGGCGCCCTCGGCGGCCAGCAGCCTGGCCGTCGCGCGGCCGATGCCCGAGCCTGCGCCGGTCACCAGCACGACCTTGTCCTCAACCCGGCTCATGCGTTCCTTCCCTTAACTTTCTTGAGACGAGGCTAGAAGCGGCGCAGGCTCATGACAAGCAAGGGAGACCCGCCAATGGCCCGGACACTGGAATTCTACTTCGACTACGGCAGCCCCTACAGCTACCTGGCCGACACCCAGGTCGAGGCGATCGCCCGGCGCACCGGTGCGGTGCTGGCCCGCAGGCCGATGCTGCTGGGTGGCGTGTTCAAGGCGACCGGCAATCACTCGCCGGCCGAGCTGCCGCAGAAATCGGCATGGAGCGGCTTCGACATGCCGCTGTGGGCGCGCCACTACGGCGTGCCGTTCCAGCGCAACCCGTTCTTCCCGGTCAACACGCTGGCCCTGATGCGCGGCGCGGCGGCGGCCGAGATCGACGGCGTCTTCGAGCGCTATCATCCGGCGGTGTTCCGGGCGATGTGGGTCGACGGCCGCAACCTCAACGACATCAAGGAGGTCGCCGCCGTATTGGCTGCCGCCGGGCTCGACGCGCAGAAGTTCGGGAACCGGATCCAGGACCAGGACGTTAAGGACCGCCTGAAAGCCACGACCGACGACGCCGTCGCGCGCGGCGTGTTCGGCGCCCCGACGAGCTTCGTCGACGGCCAGATGTTCTTCGGCAACGACCGCCTGCCGTTCGTCGAGCTGGCGCTTAAAGGAGCCCTGCCATGATCAAGAGCCTCGCCCTCGCAGCCATCGCCGCCGGCACGCTGACCACAGGCACGCTGTTTGCCGCACCCGCCTTCGCACAGAGCGTCGGCAACTGCCCGACCGCGGGCTCGGCGGCCAACCCGCAGGCCACCTGGGTGCTGTTCGATCTCGGCAGTGCCGCGCTCAGGCCCGAGGCCAAGCCCACCATCGCCCAGGCCGTGGCGACGGCGAAGGCGCGCCAGGCCGTGAAGATCTGCGTCGTCGGCCAGACCGACAAGCTCGGCGACAAGAACTACAACGCCAAGCTCGCCATGGCGCGGTCGCAGGCCGTGGCCAACCAGCTGGTCCACGACGGCTTTCCGGCAAAGAACGTGATCATCGCGTCCAATCCGGAGGCGTTCGGCAACATCAGCTTCGGCGAGAAGAATGCGCAGGAGAAGGATCGTCGCGTGACGATCGTCTTCCGTTAGGCTTTCGCTAGGCTTCCATCTCGATGACGGCCTTGCCGACCACCTTGCGGTCGGTGAGGGCGGCGAAGGCATCGGCCACCCGCTCCATCGGGAAGCGATGCGAGATGTGCGGCCGCATCACGCCCAGCGCCGCGAGCTTGGGCAACTCGACGACATAGTCGCGGCCCTGCCCGGGAGCGATGCGCAACGGCGTCTCGCCGGCGCGGATGCCAAGCACCGACAGGCCCTTGATCAGGACGTGGTTCGACATGATCCTGCTCGGGCCGCCCGAGGTGAAGCCCACGACCAGCAGCCGCGCGCCGTAGGCCGCCGCCCGCACCGACTTCTCCAATACCTCGCCGCCCACCGGATCGTAGATCACATCGGCGCCCTTGCCGCCGGTCATTTCCTTCACCGCGGCGACGAAGTCGGTTTCCCAGTAGTTGATCAGATGGTCGGCGCCGCTCTGCTGCACGATCGCGAGCCGGACGTCGTCGCTGCCGGTGGCGATCACCGTGGCGCCGAGGTGCTTGCCGAGCTGCACCGCCGCGAAGCCGACGCCGCCCGACGCCCCATGCACCAGCAGCACGTCGCCCGGCTTCACGGCCGCGCGATGGACCAGCGAGTGATAGGCGGTCTGCGCAGCGACGCGGAAGCCCGCGCCCTCGGCCCATGACCAGCCCTGCGGCAGCGCCATCAGGTGGCGGTCGTGGTCGGGCACGCGCACATATTCGGCGAAGGCACCGGGACGGATGCCGAAGATCACGCAGTCGTCCTTGCGCCAGTCGACGACGTCCTTGCCGACGGCGAGGATGCGGCCGGCGCCTTCCATGCCGGGAATGAACGGCAGCTCGGGCTTGTGCTGGTAGCTGCCGGCCACGGTCAGGACGTCGGGGAAATTCACGCCCGCGGCACCGACCTGGACAACGACTTCCTTCGCGCGCGGGCGGGGGATGGGGCGCTTCTCGATCCGCAGCTTCGACGCATCGCCGAGCTCGTTGCAGACCAAGGCACGCATCACGCTAATCGAGCTCGAAGGCGTTCTTGTAGTCGAGCTTCAGCGCGGGATCCTGGTCTTCCTTGCGCAGGAAGCAGTTGCCGATGACCAGCACCTCGATCTCGCTGCCCATGAAGCAGCGCCAAGCGTCTTCCGGCGTGCACACGATCGGCTCGCCGCGGACGTTGAACGAGGTGTTCACCAGCACCGAGCTGCCGGTCTTCTGCTTGAAGGCCGAGATCAGGTCGTGGAACGGCTTGTTGGTTTCGGCGTGCACCGTCTGGATGCGGCCCGAGTAGTCGATGTGCGTGACCGCCGGAATGTCCGAGCGCGGCACGTTCAACTTCTCGATGCCGAACAGTCTGTCCTCGTCGGCGGTCATCCGGCGGCGGCGGCTCTCGACGACGGGCGCGACCATCAGCATGTACGGGCTGTCGGTGTCGATATCGAAGTACTTGGTCACGTCCTCGCGCAGCACCGCCGGCGCGAAGGGACGGAACGACTCGCGATACTTGACCTTGAGATTGAGCGTCTTCTGCATCGAGGGCGAGCGCGCGTCGCCCAGGATCGAGCGGGCGCCCAGCGACCGCGGGCCGAATTCCATGCGGCCCTGCATCCAGCCGACCGCCTTCTCGTCGGCCAGCGCCTGCGCGGTCTGGTCGATCATCTGCTCGGGCGTGAGGCGCGTGAACCTGGCGCCGACGGCGGTGAGCCGCGTGGCGATCTCGTCGTCCTCGAACACCGGGCCGAGATAGGAGCCGGCCATGCCGTCCATGTGGCCGTTGAGCTTGCGCGGCTGGCCCATGAAGCCGTGATAGGCGGCATAGGCGGCACCGACCGCGCCACCGGCATCGCCGGCCGCCGGCTGGACCCAGATATTGTCGAAGATCTTCTCACGCAGCAGCTTGCCGTTGGCGACGCAGTTCAGCGCCACGCCGCCGGCCAGGCAGATGTTCTTTGCGCCGGTGTCCTTGCGCACCGAACGCGCCAGGCGGATCACGATCTCCTCGGTCACGGCCTGAACCGAGGCCGCGAGATCCATGTGCTTCTGGTCGAGCATCTGCTCGGGCGTGCGCGCCGGTCCGCCGAACAGGTCGGCGAACTTCTCGTTCGTCATGCGCAGGCCGGTGCAATAGTCGAAGTAGCTCTGGTCGAGGCGGAACGTGCCGTCTTCCTTGAGGTCGACGATGTTGTTCAGGATCGTGTCCTTGAACCTGGGCTCGCCGTAGGGCGCCAGGCCCATGACCTTGTACTCGCCCGAGTTCACCTTGAAGCCGGTGTAGTAGGTGAAGGCCGAATAGAGCAGGCCGAGCGAGTGCGGGAAGTGGATTTCCTTCAGCATCTCGAGCTTGTTGCCCCGACCGAAGGCGAGCGACGTCGTCGCCCACTCGCCGACGCCGTCCATGCAGAGGACCGCGGCCTCCTCGTAGGGCGACGGGAAGAACGCCGACGCGGCGTGGCTCTGGTGGTGCTCGCCGAACAGCAGGCGCTTCTGCCAGTCGAAGTCGGGCTGCCACTTCTTCATCTCGTCGCGCAGCAGCGTCTTCTGGAACAGCTTCTCCTTCAGCCACAGCGGCATGGCCATGCGGAATGAGTTGAAGCCGCGCGGCGCGAACGCGAGGTAGGTCTCGAGCAACCGCTCGAACTTGAGGAACGGCTTGTCGTAGAAGGCGACGTAGTCGACGTCCGCCATCTTGATGCCGGCGGTGTCGAGGCAGTACTGCGTCGCCTTCTCGGGAAAGGCCGCATCGTGCTTCTTGCGCGTGAAGCGCTCCTCCTGTGCCGCGCTCACAAGATGGCCGTCCTCGATCAGCGCCGCGGCGCTGTCGTGGTAGAAAGCCGAGATCCCGAGCACGCGCATGGAGAAGCCCTTCGCCTCTAGAACAGCGTGTAGATGAACGGCGCGATGGCCGAGCCCTTGGTCAGCACGATCAGGCCGCCGAAGATCACCATCATGATGAAGATCGGCAGCAGCCAGAACTTCTTGCGTTCCTTCATGAACGCCCAGAGTTCGACGATGATGGAGCCCATTTCCTAAGTCCCTTTCGCGATCAGAACTGGTTCTTCATGGATTGCGGCGGCGGTCCCGGCGGGGCGCGGTCGATCCAGTAGCTCTTGGCGTCCTTGTCCATGCGCATGCGCAGGAAGTCCTTGCCGGTCGCCCGCATCACGAGGCCGATCGGCGTGATGGTCACGAAGAACAGCAGCCCCATGATGAGCGGGTTCATCACCTTGTAGAGGAGCAGGCCGATCTTCAGCCACAGCCGGTTGAGCGGATTGAGGATCCTGGGGACGGTGAGCGAGACCACCAGGAACACCGCCGAGGCCGGCAGCGTGTAGTGCCACGCGATATGGCCCTTCCACCAGGAAAGGACGGCCATGAGGGCGAAGAAACCTGCGAAGACGAGGCCAAAGCCGCGGTCCGAACCGGCCTTGACGTGCTCTTCGCGCGAGAAATCCTCATGAAGCTGGCTGGTCGCCATGTCGGTGCGATGCGGTCCTGAATTTGGGGCCCTTAAGTCCCCGATCACCCTCGCCAAGTCAATTGGCGAGGTGGGGACTTCCGCCTCAGGCCGCCGCCTGCATCACCGGATGGGCCAACAGGGCGCCGAGAGTCAGGCGCCAGGCGGCCACGGCACGCTCGAAGCTGAGGTTCTGCTGACGGCGCAGGGCGACCCAGGCATCGAGGGAGAAGGCCGCGCCGATGGCATCGGCCAGGGCTTCCTTGTCGGCGTCGTTCAGGGCGGCGAATTCATGGTCGAAAGCCCGGAAAGCCGCATCCTGCAGGCCGTTCTGGATGACCATGCCGCGCTCGGTCAGGCCGGGATGGCCGACGAACTGGCCGGCGGCGACCCGCAGGGGCACGATCTGCTCATAGAGCTTGGCCATGTTGCGGCTGAAGGAATTGACCCGGGCGGCCAGCGGCAGGGCCTCCGAGGTCTCCGGCGGAACGACCAGGTCCTTGCCGACGCTATCGACGACAGTTACGAAAAGTGACTCAACGTCGCCGAAATGCTGGAAGACCGACCGGACCGAGACGTCGGCCCGCCTGGCCACGCCGACCACGGTCGGGGCCACGCTGGTTTCGGTGATCATGGCCTTGGCGGCCTCGATCACCTTGCGGCGCGTCTCGGCCGCCCTGCGGTTACGTCCGTCGCTCGACACCATCTGATCCACCTCTGCCACGGCGTTGCCGCGCGGCATGACCGCAACTTCACTCATTTTTTCCGCTTCCCGGCCGGAGTTCTGGCGTACGGCAGTAAAAAACTTTGCCCGCCGCCTTTGGAGAGCGTGAGATAGAGGCCGAGTGAGGCAGGAACAAGGTAAAGACAGTCGCAGGACCATGAATACGAGCCATGCAAATACCCCCCGCGCCGTCCTCTGGGACTTCGGCGGCGTCATCCTCTCCAGCCCCTTCGAGGCGTTCCGGATCTACGAACAGGAGGCGGGCCTGCCCGAAGATTTCATTCGCAGGCTCAATGCGCGCAATCCTGACACCAATGCCTGGGCAAAAATGGAACGAAGCGAAGTATCGCTCGAAGCGTTCGTTGCCCTGTTCGAGGCCGAAGCGGCTGACCAGGGCCATAAGATCGATGGCTGGCGCGTCCTGCGCTCCATAAGTGGCGACATTCGGCCGCAGATGGTGGAGGCACTGCGCCGCTGCAAGGCGGCGTTCAAGGTCGCCTGCATCACCAACAACATGAAGTCGGGCGACGGCCCGGGCATGGCGCGCAGCCCGGAGAAGGCCAAAGCCGTCGCCGAGGTGATGACGCTTTTCGAGCATGTCTTCGAATCGAGCAGATTGGGATGGCGCAAACCCGATCCGCGCATCTATCGCCATGCCTGCGACCAGCTCGGCGTCGAGCCGGAGCAGTGCATCTATCTCGACGACCTGGGCATCAACCTGAAGCCGGCGCGCGCCATGGGCATGCGCACGATCAAGGTTGGCGATCCCGACACCGCGCTGGCCGAACTCGAGGCGATGGTCGGCATTGCCCTGAAAGGCTGAAGCGATGAGCTGGCAGAACGAGATCGACGAGCTGCGCCGGCGCGAGGAAATGGCGCGCCGCATGGGCGGCCCTGACAAGGTCAAGCGCCAGCACGACGGTGGCAAGCTCACGGTGCGCGAGCGCATCGAGCGCCTGCTCGACCGGGACTCCTTCCACGAGATCGGCGCCATCGCCGGCAAGGCCGAATACGACGCCGACGGCAAGCTGGCCGATTTCACGGCCTCGAACTTCGTGATGGGCCGCGGAAAACTCGACGGCCGGCCGGTCGCCGTCGGCGGTGACGACTTCACCGTGCGCGGCGGCGCCGCCGACGCCTCGATCTGGGAGAAGCAGGAAGCCTCCGAGCAGATGGCGGGCGAACTGGGCATCCCGATGGTGCGCCTGATCGACGGCACCGGCGGCGGCGGCTCGGTGAAGACCTACGAGACGACCGGCTACACCTACGTGCCGCGCAATCCGGCGTGGGGCCACGTCGTCGACAACCTGTCGCGCATTCCCGTGGTGTCGCTCGGCCTTGGCTCGGTCGCGGGCCTGGGGGCCGCACGCCTGGTCACCTCGCACTACTCCCTGATGGTCACCGGCATCTCGCAGATGTTCGTCGCCGGCCCGCCGGTCGTGGCGCGACTGGGCGAAAAGGTCACCAAGGAGGAACTCGGCGGCACCGAGATCCACGCGCGCAATGGCGCGGTCGACGACGAGGTCGCGAGCGAAGAGGAAGCCTTCGCGCGGACGCGGAAGTTCCTCTCCTACCTGCCCGCGTCCGTCGACCGCCTGGCCGAGCGCGGACCCGCCGCCGACGATCCCAACCGCCGCGAGGCGTCGCTGATCGACGCCATCCCGCGCGACCGCCGCAAGGTCTATCGCGTGCGCCCGATCGTCGAGGCCTGCGTCGATCGCGGCAGCTTCTTCGAGATCGGCAGGATGTGGGGCCGTTCGGTCGTCACCGGCATGGCGCGCGTCGACGGCTGGCCGGTCGCCGTGCTGGCGAGCGACCCCTATTTCTACGGCGGCGGCTGGACGGCCGACGCCAGCCACAAGATCACGCGTTTCGTCGACTTCGCCGAGACCTTCCACCTGCCGGTCGTGCACTTCGTCGACATCCCGGGATTCATCATCGGCGTCACCGGCGAGAAGGCCGCCACCATCCGCCACGGCGCGCGCGCGCTCACCGCCGTCTATCAGAGCAAGGCGCCGTGGTGCTCGATCCTGCTGCGCAAGGCGTTCGGCGTCGCCGGTGCCGCCCACCAGAACTGGCAGAAGTACAATTTCCGCTACGCCTGGCCGTCGGGCGACTGGGGCTCGCTGCCGCTCGAGGGCGGCATCGAGGCCGCGTACAAGGCCGAGATCGCCGCGGCGCCCGATCCCGCCGCCCATCTGGCCGCCATCGAGGTGCGCCTCAACAAGGTGCGCTCGCCGTTCCGCACCGCCGAGCGCTTCGGCATCGAGGAGATCATCGACCCGCGCGACACCCGCCGCCTGCTCTGCGAGTTCGCCAACCTCGCCGCGCCGATGCGCAGGGCCGGCCCGCGCTCCTTCGGCTATCGTCCTTGAAGAAGGCGGGCAACCGGCGGGTCGCGCGGCCGATCACCGCGAAGTACCTGCAGAACGCCGCCACGTTCTATCTCGAGCGCTATCCCAGCACGGCCGAGGGCCTGCGCCGCGTGCTGAACCGACGGGTGCGGAAGGCCGAGATGTTCCAGGCGCCGATCATGGACGACGTCCAGCAGGCAATCGCCGCCATCGTCCAGAAGTTCGTCGACGCCGGCATGATCGACGACAAGGCGTTCGCCCAGACCAAGGCGCGCGCGCTGCACCGGCGTGGCAGCTCGACCAAGCTGACGCGCCAGAAGCTGCAGCACGCCGGCGTCGACGCCGCCACGCTCGCCCAGGCGATGGCCGGCCTCGACGAGGAGCTCCACGTCGATCCGCGCCGGCGCGAGTGGACGGCGGCGGTGGCGCTGGCGCGGCGGCGCAAGCTCGGACCGTTCCGGCCGCACAAGGATCGCAAGGACAAGCGCCTCAAGGATCTCGCCGCCATGGCGCGCGGCGGCTTCGACTACCAGCTTGCCAGAAAAGTGATCGACGCCGGCGATGCCGACGCACTGGACGAAGGCTGACGGCCTCGCCATGGTTCGCGCATGACCGTCACGATCTGGCACAACCCGCGCTGCAGCAAGTCGCGGCAGACCCTCGAACTGCTGCACTCGAAGGGAATAGAACCGGCCATTCGCGAGTATCTCAAGCAGCCGCCCAGCAAGACCGAGGTCGAGGCCTTGATCACAGGGGTCGGCGGCGATCCCACGGAGCTCATTCGCGATGGCGAGCCCGAATTCAAGAAGCTCAACGTGAAGAAGGCCGATCTCGGCAAGGCCGACATCGCCAGGGCGATCGCCGCGCATCCGATCCTGCTGCAGCGGCCCATCGTCGTTTCCGGCAAGAAGGCCGCGATCGGCCGCCCGCCCGAAGCGGTGTTGGCCCTGTTGAAATAGACCATGGTCGGACGGATCCGCCTCGGGTCGGCCTACGTCCTTCTCCTCTACGTCACCCTGCATCTGCTCAACCATGCGGTGGGGCTGGTGTCGCTGCGCGCGCTCGAGCAGAGCCGCGTCTGGTTCCTCTACATCTGGGAGAATCCGGTCGGCCAGACGGCGCTCTACGGCGCGCTGCTGATCCACTTCTCGCTGGCCTTGTGGTCGGTACTGCGGCGGCGGGCGCTCAGGCTGTCGTTCTGGGAGTGGACGCAGCTCGCGTTGGGCGCGTCGATCGTGCCGCTGGCCGCGACCCATGTCGTGGGCACGCGCATCGCGTCCGACTACTTCGCCGTCGACGTCAACTATCCCTGGGTGCTGGCCTCGCTGACGTCGGGCACGTGGATGGGCGTGCTGCGCCAGTTCGGCCTCGTCCTCGTGGTCTGGATCCACGCCTGCATCGGCCTGCACTTCGCGTGGCGCCTGAAGCCCTGGTATCGCCGCTGGCTGCCGACGTTCTACGCCGTGGCGCTGCTGGTTCCGGCGGCAAGCATCGGCGGCGCCGCCGTGGCGCTGCGCGACTTCGCGCGCCTGGCCGAAGAACCGGGTTTCCTCGCCAACCTCTTCGAGCAGCTTCATGCGCCCAGCGCCGCGGGCGTGGCCGATATCTACATGATCGCCGACACACTGGCCGCGACCGCGCTCCTGCTGCTGGCGGCGGCCTTCGCCGCCCGGCCGGTGCGCGACCTGTGGGAGCGGCGGGCCGGTGTCGTCCACCTCGACTACAGCGACCACAAGACGGTGTCGCTGCCGACCGGCCTCAGCATCCTGGAGATGAGCCGCATCGGCGGCGTGCCGCACGCCTCGGTATGCGGCGGGCGCGGCCGCTGCTCGACCTGCCGCGTGCGCGTGGGCGGCGCCGACCGCGCGCTGCTGCCGCCGGCGTCGGCGGAGGAGCAGAAGGTGCTCGACCGCGTCGGCGCGCCCGAGAACGTGCGCCTGGCCTGCCAGCTCCGCCCGCCGCCCGGGCGCTATCGCGTGACGCCGCTGCTGCCGTCGCAGGCGGGGCCGGTCGAGGCCTATCGCCGCCAGCCGCAGGCCCACGGCGGCGAGCGCTACGTCGCCATCCTGTTCTGCGACATCCGCGGCTTCACCTCGATCTCCGAGGGCAAGCTGCCCTACGACGTGGTGTTCCTGCTCAACCGCTACTTCCGCGCCACTGGCCACGCGATCGAGGCGGCCGGCGGCCGGCTCGACAAGTTCATCGGCGACGGCGTGATGGCCATCTTCGGCCTCGACATCGACGCCGAGCGCGCCTGCCGCCAGGCGCTGGACGCGGCGCGGCGCATGGCCCTGGCCCTCGACGACCTCAACGAGGCGCTGTCGGGCGACCTCGATGCGCCGCTGCGCATCGGCATCGGCCTGCACTCGGGCAACACGATCGTAGGCGAGATGGGGTACGAGCGCGCCACCCAGCTCACCGCCATCGGCGACACGGTGAACTCCGCGAGCCGGCTCGAGACCATGACCAAGGAGCTGGGCGTGCAACTGGTCGTTTCACAGGAACTGCTCGATCGCGCCGGCATGACCCTGCCCGATGCGCCGCGGCACGAGGTCGAGATTCGCGGCCGCCAGGGCAAGATGACGGTACGCGCCGTCCTGCGGGCCGACAGCCTCACGACCTTGTCATCTTAATTTCGTTGTGCCGGCCGGTATGTCGGGAAGAATCGACGCAACCAGGAGAATGACCATGCGAGCCATCTTTCGCGCGACCCTGACGGCAGTGGCGTTGAGCGTGTCGGTCCCGGCCTTCGCTGCCGGCGGCGGGGGTGGCGGCTCCAGCGTCGACAGCCCATCGTTCAAGGCGGTCGATCCCAACTACGCCAGCGCCAAGGCGATGATCGAGGCGAAGAACTATGCCGGCGCCATGCCGCTGCTGCAGCAGGTCGTCGCCAAGGATCCGAAGAACGCCGATGCCTACAACCTGATGGGCTTCGCCACGCGCAAGTCGGGCGATCCCAACGGCGCGCTGCAGTACTACAACACCGCGCTCGGCATCGACCCCAAGCACATCGGCGCGCACGAATACATCGGCGAGGCCTACCTGCAGCTCGATCGCCTGCCAGAGGCCGAGCAGCATCTCGCCCGCCTCGATTCGCTCTGCACCTTCGGCTGCACCGAGTACCGCGAACTCAAGGCCGCCGTCGCCAACTACAAGGCGGGGAAGAAGCCGACCAACTAGCGCAGCCAGTTGGTCGCCCTGAGCCAAGTCGAAGGGCCTTCTCTCCGCTCGTCGCCCCTAATGCGCCATGAGCACCGGCACGGTCATGCTGCCCAGCAGGGTCCGGCTGGTCCCGCCCAGCACCATCTCGCGCATGCGCGAGTGGCCGTAGAGGCCCATCACGATCAGGTCGATGTCGTGATCGGCCGCGCGCGACAGGATCGCGGTGCCGACCGCCGACGCCGGCGCGGTGTCGCGCACGAGGGCGGCCTTCACGCCGTGCCGGCCGAGCCAGGCGATGACGCCCTTGCCTGAAGAGCGTTCGCGCTCGGCGTCGGTCGCCTTCTCGCCGTCGATGACCAACATCTCGACCCTGGATGCCTTGGCCAGCAGCGGCAGCGCGCCGGTTACCGCGCGCGCGGCCTCGCGGCTGTTGTTCCAGCAGATCATCACGCGCGCGCCGGGCGGTCGCTGCACGCCGACGTGCGGCAGCACCAGCACCGGCCGGCCGCTGCGCAGCGCCACCTGTTCGGCGAGGTCCGACGGCGTCGCCGACGCGCTGTCCTCCGTGTCGGCCTGGCCCACGATCACGAGATCGGCGCCCAGCGCCGCCTCCGACACTGCCTCGTCGATATAGCCGCCGACCGCGCGCCACTCGCTGAAGATCTTGTCGCCCTGCATCGCCTGCCGGAAGACCGCGGACGCCTCGGCCTCGCCCGCCTTCATCTCGCGGTCGTAGGCCTCGTAGAGGCTGTCCATCGCCATGCCGCCGTCGGTGAACATCGGCGTCTCGAAGCGCGGCCGCACATGCAGCCCCACGACGTGGGCGCCGAATCGGCCGGCGAAATCGGCCGCGACGGCGGCCCGCGCCCGCAAGGTGCGGCTCTTATCGCAATGCAGCAGAATGGTCGTGTAGGCCATGGCGCGTCCTCCCGACGACAGTGCGCCGTACAACGCAAAAAGCCCCCCGAGGATGCCAATTCCGGCTATCCTCCAGCCGATGAACGCCCGTTTATGCCGGCCTGGGAGGGCTTCGCGATGAGCATCACCGACACCTCCATTCCCCTCGTTTTCGGCGACTACGCGCTGGAAGACCGCTATCGCCTGAACAAGGGCCGCGTGTACCTGACCGGCATCCAGGCGCTGGTGCGCCTGCCGATGATGCAGAAGCAGCGCGACGCCGCGGCCGGCCTCAACACCGGCGGCTTCATCTCCGGCTATCGCGGCTCGCCGCTTGGCATGTACGACAACGCGCTGTGGGGCGCGAAGCGGTACCTCAAGGAGAACAACGTCCACTTCCAGCCCGGCCTCAACGAGGACCTCGCCGCCACCGCGGTGTGGGGAAGCCAGCAGACCAATCTCTTCCCCGGCGCCAAAGTCGATGGCGTCTTCTCGATCTGGTACGGCAAGGGCCCGGGCGTCGATCGCTCGATGGACGTGCTGAAGCACGGCAACGCCGCCGGCACCTCGCAGTATGGCGGTGTGATCGCGCTCGCCGGCGACGATCACGGCTGCCAGTCCTCGACCCTGCCGCACCAGAGCGAGCAGGTGTTCGCCGCCGCGATGATTCCCGTCGTCAATCCGGCGACGGTCCAGGAGTATCTCGACTTCGGCATCCTGGGCTTCGCGCTGTCGCGCTACTCGGGCTGTTGGATCGGCTTCAAGGCGATCTCCGAGACGGTCGAGAGCGGCGCGTCGGTGTGGGTCGACCCCGAGCGCATCAAGATCGTCATGCCGACCGACTTCCAGCTCCCGCCGGGCGGCCTCGGCATCCGCAATCCCGATCCACCACTCGAGGCCGAGAAGCGCCTGCACGGACCGAAGATGGCGGCGGTGCAGGCCTTCGTGCGCGCCAACGGCTTCGACAAGACGATCATCGATCCGCCTAACGCGCGCATCGGCATCATGACCACGGGCAAGGCCTATCTCGACACGCGCCAGGCGCTCGAGGATCTCGGCCTGTCCGACGAGCGCTGCCGGTCGCTCGGCATCCGGCTCTACAAGGTCGGCATGACCTGGCCGCTGGAGGTCGAGGGCGCGCGGCGCTTTGCCGAGGGCCTGCAGGAAGTCATCGTGATCGAGGAGAAGCGCTCCAACCTCGAAGACCAGTTGATGCGCATCCTCTACAACGCGCCGGCCGACCGCCGGCCGCTGGTGATCGGCAAGACCGACGAGACCGGCAGGGTCATCCTGCCGAGCGAGGGCGAGCTGTCGCCGACCGGTGTGGCGATGGTGATCGCGGGCCGCCTCATGAAGCACAACGGCGACTCGCCCGAACTCAAGCAGCGCATCGCCCGTCTCGAAGCCAAGGAGAAGCTGCTGAACGCGCCGCCGCCGAAGGTGGCGCGCACGCCGTTCTTCTGCTCGGGCTGCCCGCACAACACCTCGACGCGCGTGCCCGAAGGCAGCCGCGCGATGGCCGGCATCGGCTGCCACGGCATGGCGATCTGGATGCCCGAGCGCCGCACCTCTCTCATCAGCCACATGGGCGGCGAGGGCGTCGGCTGGGTCGGCCAGGCGCCGTTCCACTCCGACAACCACATCTTCCAGAATCTGGGCGATGGCACCTATTACCACTCGGGCCTGATGGCGATCCGCCAGTCGGCCGCCGCCGGCGTCAACATCACCTACAAGATCCTCTACAACGACGCCGTCGCCATGACCGGCGGCCAGCCGCACGACGGCCCGCTGTCGGTGCCTGAGATCACCCGCCAGGTCGAGGCCGAGGGCGCCAAGAAGGTGATCGTCGTCACCGACGAGCCCGACAAGTACCCGATGAACGCCGGCTTCGCCCACGGCGTCACCATCCGCCACCGCGACGAGCTCGATGCCGTGCAGCGCGAGCTGCGCGAGATTCCCGGGCTCACCGTGCTGGTCTACGACCAGACCTGCGCCGCCGAGAAGCGCCGCCGCCGCAAGCGCGGCACCTTCCCCGATCCGGCCAAGCGCGTGGTCATCAACGACGCGGTCTGCGAGGGCTGCGGCGACTGCTCGGAGAAGAGCAACTGCGTGTCGGTGAAGCCGCTCGAGACCGAGCTCGG
>Ga0070681_10000614_pt1 | contig 29218 bp, 32 predicted proteins | sample KBSC83BmetaG_FD_65650 | JGI IMG/M metagenome (GOLD analysis project Ga0070681, IMG submission 65650) | Corn rhizosphere microbial communities from Kellogg Biological Station, Michigan, USA - KBS C8-3B metaG | ecosystem: Host-associated > Plants > Roots > Rhizosphere | place: USA: Michigan...
CGGCCGGCGGTCGCCCAGGATGGCGGCGACATCATTTTCGAAGCCTATGCCGACGGCGTCGTCTATCTGCAAATGCACGGCTCGTGCTCGGGCTGCCCGAGCTCGACCGCGACGCTCAAGGCCGGCATCGAGAACATGCTGCGCCACTACATTCCGGAAGTCGTCGAAGTCCGCGCCGTCTAACTCGCGGCCTCAAGCCGTCGGCGGCATCATGCGCTGCGGCGCATCCGCATCGCTCAACAGCGGATAGCGCTTGGCATCGAACAGCTGATAATGCCACCACTCGTTGCCGTAGAAATCCCAACCTGCGGCGCTCATGAGCCCGAGCAGCAGAAAGCGGTTGCGTTGCGCCGTTGGCGAGATCGCGGTGGAGCCGTGATGCGACAAGGGCGTGAAATCGTCGAACCCCGTTCCCATGTCGAGCTCGCTGCCATCGGCGGAGAGCAGCGTGACATCGACGGCGGCGCCGCGCGAATGCGGCGAGCCGCGCCGCGGATCGGCGAGAAAATTCGGATCGGGCGTGTGGTTCCACAGCACCCATTGCGCTTCGCTGGGACGGAACGCGTCGAAAATCTTGAGCCGGAGCTGCAACGCCGCGGCGAGCGCGATCGCCCGCTCGAGCCGCGCGGCGGCGTCGGGGTTGAGATAGCACAGGGGCCGCGCATAGACCGGGCGGCCGGTGAAGTTGCGCGGTGTCGCATAGGCGATCTCGAGTATGACGCCGTGGCTTTCCGGAGTGATCTCGATCAGCGGCATGGCCTTCCTCCTAGCATGAAAAGCTTAAGGAGGCCGCACTCGTGGTGAAAGTCTTGGGGCTTGATTGCTCGGGCGCGTCCTGCTCGGCGGCGGTCCTTGCCGCAGGCGAGCTCCGCGCGCAGCGTTTCGCGGCGATGGAGCACGGCCAGCCCGAGGCGCTGATGCCGATGATCCAAGCCGTGCTGGCGGAGGCGGCGCTCGGGGCGGCGCAGCTCGATCTCATCGCGGTGACCGTCGGGCCCGGCAGCTTCACCGGGGTGCGGACGGGCCTCGCCGCGGCGCGTGGCCTAGGGCTCGCCACCGGACGCCCGGTGATGGGCGTGACGAGCTTTGCGGCGGTGGCCGAGGCGGTGCGCGTAGAAGCCGGCGGCCGGCCTTTGATCATTGCCCTCGAGAGCAAGCGCCAGGAACTTTTTCTTCAGCGCGTCGGACCCGAGGGTGTAGGCGAGGGTGCGCTGGTGCCGCCCGAAGCGTGGCGCGATGTCGTCGCGGCAACGGCGTTTCTCGCGGGCGACGGCGCCCTTCGCCTCGCCGCGGCGCTCGATCGCCCCAAGGCAGATATTCTCTCGGCGGCACCGATCGATGCCGCGCATGTCGCGCGCCTTGCCGCTCTGCGCTGGCGTGCCGGACTCGAATTGCCGGCGCCGCGGCCGCTCTATCTGCGCGCGCCCGACACCACCGTTGCCCAAACGCCGCCGCCCGCATGACGATGCTGCTGCGCCCGCTGCCGCGCGGCGATCTTGCCGCCCTCGCCGCGCTCCACGCCGCCTGCTTTCCCGAGGATCCGTGGGACGGTGCGGCGCTCGCGACAGTGCTCGGCATGCCGGGCGCGGGCGGGCGGCTCGCAACCGCCGAAAGCGGCGCGGCGCTCGGCCTCATCATCGATCAGCGAGTCGGCGAGGACGCGGAGATCCTGACGCTCGGCGTCGTCCCGGCATCGCGCCGCCAGGGCATCGCGCGCACTTTGCTGAGCGATCTTTTTCGCCGCGCCCGCGATGGCGGCGCGCTGCGCGTGGTGCTCGAAGTCGCCGCCGACAACGAGGCGGCGCGCGCGCTCTATCTGTCGATGGGATTCGCGCGCGACGGACTTCGCCGCGCCTATTATCGCCGCGCGGGCGGGCCGAGCATTGATGCCTGGCGATTGAGTCGCTCCCTCGCGGCATCAAAATCATTCTAATTTGTTCTTAAATCTTCGACCCCGATAACTTGCAGGGGCCGAGAAATATCCATATATAGGCGGCGAGGGCGGCGGAGGAAAACTATAATCATGAGCGATAATTCCAGTCCAAAAGACCTGTTGGCGCTCACGACCGAAATCGTTGCTGCGCATGTGTCGAACAATACGGTGGGCGTCGCCGACCTGCCGCAGCTCATCAATCAGGTTTACCAGTCGCTTGTGAATATCGGCAAAGCGCCGGTGGCGGCGGCGGAGCGCCCGCAGCCCGCGGTTCCGGTCAAGAAATCGGTTCATCCGGACTATCTCATCTGTCTCGAGGACGGCAAGAAGCTCAAAATGCTGAAGCGCCACCTCAAGACGTCCTACAATCTGACGCCCGAGCAATATCGCGAGCGCTGGGACCTTTCGGCGGATTACCCGATGGTCGCGCCCAACTACGCCAAGCAGCGCAGCAAGCTCGCCAAGGACATCGGCCTTGGCACGCGCGGCCGGCGCGCGCGCACCGGCTGAAGCCGGCCAGGATGGTCGCGCGCCGCGCGCCGCGTAGGCGTATAGGATCGCCGGGCCGTTTGCGTTATACTGGGCGTCCCTTGCCACCCCAGAGCGTTGGGAAGACATGACATCCCGGCTCGAGCAGCTGTGTATCGACAAGGGTCTTAAAATGACCGAGCAGCGGCGCATCATCGCGCGCGTGCTGTCGGACTCTGCCGACCACCCGGATGTCGACGCCGTCTATCGCCGGGCCAGCGAGCTCGATCCGAAAATCAGCATCGCCACCGTTTACCGCACCGTGCGGCTGTTCCAGGAGGCGAATATCCTGGCGCGCCACGATTTCGGCGATGGACGCGCCCGCTACGAGGAGATGCCGTCGGATCATCACGACCACTTGATCGACCTGCAATCGGGGCGCGTGATCGAGTTCCGCAACGAAGACATCGAGAAGCTTCAGCGCGATGTCGCCGCCCGGCTGGGTTACAAGCTCGTCGATCATCGGCTCGAGCTCTTCGCCGTGCCGATCGAGGGGAAGAGCGCATCGGACGAGAAAAAGTAGAGGCCATGAGCCGCGAGGTGCTGTGACGGGAATCGTGCGAGAGGTCGGCCAGGGACGTTCTCTCGATCGAATCGTTGATGTCCGATTCGAATCGCTGCAAGTGAGGCTGGCGGAGGACGCGGCCGAGATCGATGCCGCCCAGGCGCTGCGCTACCGGGTGTTCTACGAAGAGATGGGCGCTACGCCCTCGGCCGAAATGGCGAAGCGACGCCGCGATTTCGATCATTTCGACGGCGTCTGCGATCACCTCCTGGTGCTCGACCATTCCGAGGGGAGCACCGAGGTGGTCGGGACCTATCGCTTCATCCGGCGCAGCGTCGCCGCGCGCAGCGGCGGCTTCTATTCGGCCGCCGAATATGATCTCGGGCCCATCACCGACCATCCCGGCGAGATCCTTGAGCTCGGCCGCTCCTGCACCGCCGCCTCGGCGCGCCTCGGACCGGCGGCCAAGCTGATGTGGCGCGGCATCGCCGCCTATGTGTTCCATCACCGCATCGAGGTCATGTTCGGCTGCGCCAGCCTGCACGGCACCGATCCCGATGCCTTGGCGCTGCCGCTCGCCTATCTCCATCATTTTCATCGCGCGCCGCCGGCCTTGCGCATGCGCGCGCTCGACGATCGCTATGTCGAGATGAACCGCATGGCGAAAGAGGCGATCGATGCGACGCGCGCCCAGGCGGTGCTGCCGCCGCTCATCAAGGGCTATCTGCGCCTCGGCGGCTTCGTCGGCGACGGCGCCGTCATCGACCGCCCGTTCAATACGACCGATGTGTCGATCGTCGTGAAGACGGACCTCGTCGCCGGCAAGTATTACCGGCACTACGAGCGCCGCGCCCGCGAGGACGCTGCCGCCGGATGAGCGGCTTCTTGCTGCGCATCAGCCGCATCGCCGGCTATTTGGCGCTGACCTTTTCCGCGATGCCGGTCCAGGCCGCGCTGCTGCTCGTCAAAAGCCCGGCTGCCGCCCGGCTTCCCCTCGCCTATCACCGGCTGTGCTGCCGAATTCTCGGCATCGCGCTCGAGATCAGCGGCGCGCCGTCGCGCAACCGGCCGACGCTCTTTGCCGTCAACCACACCTCCTATCTCGACATCACGATCCTCGGCGCCTGCATCGAGGGCAGCTTCGTCTCGAAGGCCGAGGTCGCGCAATGGCCGATCTTCGGCTGGCTCGCCAAGCTGCAGCGCTCGGTCTTCGTCGAGCGCGCCGATCGCGCCGGCGCCAGCCGCCAGCGCGACGCGATCCGCCGGCGCCTCGATGACGGCGACAATCTCATCCTCTTTCCCGAGGGCACGAGCAGCGACGGGCTGCGTGTTTTGCCGTTCAAGACCGCGCTCTTCGCCGCCGCCGAGGACGAGCGCGTCCTCGTCCAGCCGGTCTCGGTCGCCTATCAGCGGCTTGACGGGATTCCGCTCGGGCGGTTCTATCGCCCGTTCTTTGCCTGGTACGGCGACATGACGATGGCGCCCCATCTGTGGCGGGCCCTGGGATTGGGACGCCTGACGGTCGCGATCCAGTTCCACGCGCCGGTGCGGCTGACGGCTCTGGGCTCGCGCAAGGCGCTGGCCGAGCATTGCCGCGCCGAGATTGCGGGGGGTCTCGGCGCCGCTCTCGCCGGGCGAATGGGCGAGATGCTGGCGCCGCCGGAGGCGCCGGCGCTCGCCGCGCAATGAGGAAGACGACAGGGACCGTGACGCGCAAGCTCTACATCAAGACCTATGGCTGCCAGATGAACGTCTATGATTCGGGCCGCATGGCCGAGGTCCTGGCGCCGCTCGGCTATGCCGAGACCGGCACGGTCGAGGAGGCGGACATGATCCTCCTCAACACCTGCCACATCCGCGAGAAGGCGGCGGAAAAGCTCTTCTCCGATCTCGGGCGGCTGCGGCCGCTGAAAGCGCGCAAGGCCGAGGATGGCGGACGGCTCGTCCTCGCCGTCGCGGGCTGCGTCGCCCAGGCCGAGGGCGGGGAGATCCTGTCGCGCGCGCCGTTCGTCGATCTCGTCCTCGGCCCCCAGACCTATCACCGCCTGCCCGAGATGGTGGCGAAGCTGCTGCGCGGCGAGGGGCCGGTGCTCGACACCGAATTTCCCGCCGAGCCGAAATTCGATTTCCTGCCGCGGGACGAAACGCCGCAAGGCATCGCCGCGTTTCTCTCGGTGCAGGAGGGCTGCGACAAGTTCTGCACCTTCTGCGTCGTGCCCTATACCCGCGGCGCCGAGTTCTCGCGTCCGGTCGCCTCGATCCTCGACGAGGCGCGGCGCCTGATCGCCGGCGGCGCACGCGAGATCACGCTGTTGGGACAGAACGTCAACGCTTATCACGGTGTGGCGCCGCAAGGCGGCGATTGGACTCTCGGCCGGCTCATTCGCGCGCTCGCTGAGCTGCCGGGGCTCCTGCGGCTGCGCTATACCACCTCCCATCCCGGCGATATGGACGATGAGCTGATCGCGGCGCATCGCGACGTGCCGGCGCTGATGCCGTTCCTGCATCTGCCGGTGCAATCGGGCTCGGACCGCGTGCTCGCGGCGATGAACCGCCGTCACAGCGTCGCCGATTTCCGCCGCATCATCGACAGGCTGCGCGGGGCTCGTCCGGATATCGCGCTTTCCTCCGATTTCATCGTCGGCTTTCCCGGCGAGAGCGAGGAGGATTTCGACGCAACCCTGGCGCTCATCGGCGAGATCGGCTTCGCGCAGGCTTTCTCCTTCAAGTACAGCAAGCGTCCCGGCACGCCGGCGGCGCAGCTTCAGGGGCAGGTCCCGGAAGACGTCAAATCCGCGCGGCTGCAGCGCCTGCAGGACCGGCTCGAGGAAGCGCGGCTCGGCTTCAACCAATCTTGCGTCGGCCGGGTGCTGCCGGTGCTGTTCGAAAAGCCGGGGCGCCACCCCGGTCAATGGGTGGGGCGCAGTCCCTTCCTGCAAGGGGTTCATGCCGAAGCGCCGGCGCAATGCCGCGGCAAGGTCTTGCCGGTGCGCATCACCGGCGCCGGTCTCAACAGCCTCGCGGGCGAGGTGGCGATGGCGGAGGCGACGGCGTGACCGAGGACGGCGAGCGTCTGCAGATGCAGTTCGACGACAATTCCTTGTTGCCGCAACTCTACGGCGAGCGCGACCGCCATCTCGATCGCATCGAGCGCGAGCTCGGCGTCTCGGTGACCTCGCGCGGCAACCGCCTGGCGATCGCCGGCCCGCACGCCGATGCCGATGTCGCGCGCAACGCGCTCGCCAGCCTTTACGAGCGGCTGAAGCGCGGCCTCGAAGTCGATGCCGCGGCGGTCGATGCCGCGGTGAAGCGCGCCAGACTCCATTCCGACGAACAATGGGGCGAGGCCGAGGAAATCCGCACCCGCAAGCGCCGCATCTCGCCGCGCAGCGCCAATCAGGCGGCCTATATCAAGGCGCTGCGCACGCACGAGCTGGTCTTCGGCCTGGGCCCGGCCGGCACCGGCAAGACCTATCTCGCCGTCGCGATGGCGGTCGATATGCTGATGAGCGGCGGTGTCGAGCGCATCATCCTGTCGCGGCCGGCGGTCGAGGCGGGCGAGAGGCTGGGATTCCTCCCGGGCGATCTGCGCGAGAAGGTCGATCCCTATTTGCGCCCGCTTTACGACGCGCTCTACGACATGATGCCGGGCGAGCAGGTGATCAAGCGGCTCGATTCGGGCGAGATCGAGATCGCGCCCCTCGCCTTCATGCGCGGACGCACCCTCGCCAAGGCCTTCGTCATTCTCGACGAGGCCCAGAACACGACGCCCGTGCAGATGAAGATGTTCTTGACGCGTCTCGGCGAGCATTCGCGCATGGCGGTGACCGGCGATCTCTCGCAGATCGATCTGCCGCCGCGGACGCGCTCGGGCCTTGCCGACGCGCTCGAGGCTCTCGAGGGCGAGACAGCGATCGCGCGGATCCATTTCAGCGATGTCGATATCGTCCGCCATCCTCTCGTCTCGCGGATCGTCCGCGCCTATGACCGGCGCGACGGCAAGGGACGGCGCAAGAAGGACAATGGCTGAGAAGCGCGCGCCGGCGCAGGCGGTCGCCATCGATCTGGCGGTTCCTTGCGCCGCGTGGCGGCGCGTCCTGCCGCGCGCCGGCGAGCTTGCCATCACGGCGGCGCGCGCGGCGCTGACGAAAGCGGGGGCGCGGCTCCGGCGCGCCGAGCTGTCGCTGGTGCTGGCGGACGATGCGACGGTCGCCGCGCTCAACGAGCGCTGGCGTCACCGTTCCGGCCCAACCAATGTGCTGGCTTTCCCCGGCGGCGGGCGGTCCAATGCCGCGGCACCGCTGCTTCTCGGCGATGTCATTCTCGCTTTCGAGACCGTCGCGCGCGAGGCCGAGGAGCAGGGCAAGACGCTGTCCGATCATTTGCGCCATCTCGTCGTCCATGGCGTGCTCCATCTCCTCGGCCATGACCATGACGAGGAGAAGACGGCGCGGCGGATGGAGGCGCTGGAGACGCGCGTCCTCGCGACGCTTGGCGTCGCCGATCCCTATCGCTTGCGCGAGGACGCGCATGGCTGACGCCGGCGCCGAGCATCCCTCGCGCGAGGAGGAAGGCCCGCTTCAGGGCCTCCTCAACTGGCTGCGCCAATTGCGCGGCGAGCCCGAGCGCGCGCCGAGCCTGCGCGCGGCGCTCGCCGATATGCTGGCCGCGCAGGACGCGGCGCAGCCGATTGATCCGCATGAGCGCAGCTTGCTGGTCAACATCCTGAAACTGCACGAGCAGACCGCCGCCGACATCATGGTGCCGCGTGTCGATATCGTCGCGCTCGATGTGGAGACGCCGTTCCCGGCGGCGGTGCGCCAGCTGATCGATTGGGGCCATTCGCGCGTGCCGATCTATCACGAGACGCTCGACGACATCGTCGGCATGGTCCACATCAAGGATGTGCTGTCCTACACGGTCGATGGCCGCACGGTTCCGCTGAAGGACATCGCGCGCAAGCTGCTGTTCGTCGCGCCGACCATGCCACTGCTCGATCTCCTGCTGCAGATGCGGCTGGCGCGCATCCATATGGCGATCGTCGTTGACGAGTTCGGCGGCACGGACGGGCTCGTCACGATCGAGGACGTGATCGAGGAGATCGTCGGCGACATCAAGGACGAGCACGACGAGGCCGATCAGCCGAAGCTGACGGTCCGGCCCGACGGCACGATGCTGGCGCTCGGGCGCACGCCGCTGAGCGCCCTCGAGGACCATGTCGCGGGCGAGATCGTTCCCGCGGGAATGGAGGAAGGCGTCACCACGTTGGGCGGGCTGGTGGTGGCGCTGGCGGGCCGGGTCCCGGCGCGCGGCGAGATCGTGCAGCATCCGCTCGGCTTCGATTTCGAAATTCTCGACGCGGATCCGCGGCGCGTCAAACGCCTGCGCCTGCGCGGCCTTCCGAGCAATCCGCCGCCGACGCATGGGTAAATCCTCGACCTTCGAATTGCGCGGCAGCGCCGGGCCTGCCGCGCCGCTGCAGCGTTGCGCGCTTTGGCTCGCCGAGCTGCGCGGCTGGCGGCGGCACGCCGTGGCCTTCGGCCTCGGCGCGCTCGCGGCTTGCTCTCTGCCGCCGATCGATCTTACGCCGGTGCTGCTGATCTCTTTTCCGGGCCTCGTCTGGCTCGCCGATGGCAGCGCCGGCATGCTCGGCGCTTTCGGACTCGGCTGGAGCTTCGGCTTCGGCTTCTTTGTCGCGGGGCTCTACTGGATCGCCGCGGCGCTGTTCGTCGACATCGCGCAATTCTGGTGGCTGGTCCCGCTGGCGGTGACGGGTATCCCGGCGGGGCTCGCGATCTTCACCGGCGCCGCGCTTCTCGTCGCGCACCTGCTGCGGCGCCTGCTGCGTCTCGGCGGCACCGGCCGGGTGTTGGCGCTCGTCCTCTGCTGGGCCGGCGCCGAATGGCTGCGCGGCCATATTCTCACGGGATTTCCGTGGAACCTCATCGGCTATGCCTGGTCCGGCGCGTTCCCGGGCGGGCTTGCCATGCTGCAGCTTACGGCGCTCGTCGGCATTTATGGGCTAAGCCTCGTCACCGCTCTCGCCGCGGCCTTGCCGGCGCGGCTGGGCGATTTCTCCGGCAATCGTTGGGCGCCCGTCCTCGCCGCGGTGATCCTCATCGCGGCGCCCGCCGCCTGGGGCAGCTATCGCCTGGCGGAGGGTCATCCGGCCGATGTCCCCGGTGTCTCGCTGCGGCTCGTCCAGCCCTCGATTCCGGAAGCGTCGAAGAACGATCCGACGCAGGTACTGGTCAATTTCCGCCGGCTCTTCGCGCTCAGCACCGCGCCGGGCGCGGAGCATGCGAGCGCGGTGCTGTGGCCCGAGGCCGCGGCGCCGCCCTTCCTCCGGCGCGATGGCGGCGCGCGCAAAGCGCTGGCGGAAGCGGCGCCCGTCAATGGCTATGTCGTCACCGGCACGATCCGCACCGATCCGGCACCGCTGCCGCCGACCCATGTGTGGAACAGCCTCGTCGCCCTCAATCATGACGGCACGATCGAGGCGAGCTACGACAAGTTCCACCTCGTGCCTTTCGGCGAATACGTGCCGCTGCGCTCGATCCTGCCCATGCAGAAGATCACGCCCGGCATGATCGATTTCTCCGCGGGTCCCGGGCCGCGCACCCTCCACCTTCCCGGCCTGCCGCCCTTCAGCCCCCTCATCTGCTACGAGGCGATCTTTCCCGGCGCGGTTGCCGATCCGGCGGATCGACCCGCCTGGCTGCTCAACATCACCAATGACGCGTGGTACGGCGTCACTTCGGGCCCGTTCCAGCATGTCGCGATCGCTCGAACCCGCGCGGTCGAGGAAGGCCTGCCTTTGGCGCGCGTCGCCAATAACGGCGTCTCGGCGATGTTCGACCCTTATGGCCGAGTGCTGGCGCGGCTCGATCTCAATGCGATCGGAGTGCTCGATGAGGGATTGCCCGAGGCTTTGCCGGCGACTCCCTATACGCGTTACGGCGATACTCCATTTTTTGCGGCCCTACTACTTATGGTGGCGATATTGATCGGCGTGCGTGGCCGTCGCACGCATTCCGGTCAAATTTAAGTGTGCCGGGAACCCTGCGGCATTCTCTCGCTTAAGTTGCTGTCGGATCGCGCGGGCCGAAATGCATCGTTTGTTCATTGATCGCGTGATAGTCAGCGCCTACGATTGCGTCGCGCGCTGGCGGGGGTCGTCGGCGGCGTGAGCGACCCGGCCTCTCGACGAATATTGGTGACATGGATAAACCAGGGCGACGGCAAAAAGCGGATAAGCCCAACCCGATCGACGTGCATGTGGGCTCGCGCGTGCGTTTGCGCCGCACGCTTCTCGGAATGAGTCAGGAAAAGCTCGGCGATGCGATCGGCCTGACCTTCCAACAGGTGCAGAAATACGAGCGCGGCGCCAATCGCGTCGGCGCCAGCCGGCTTTACGATCTGTCGCGCGTACTCGACGTTCCGGTCTCGTTTTTTTTCGAAGAGCTGGGTGAGGCATCGCCGCCGAGCGGCGCGAGCGAGTCCGCCGCCGAGCCCTATCAATCGAACCCGATGATGAAGCGCGAGACGCTCGAGTTGGTGCGCGCCTATCTGCGCATCTCCGATCCGCAGATCAAGCGGCGCCTGTTCGAGCTGGCAAAGGCGCTCGCGACCTTTCCCGCCGAGAAAGCCAACGACTGACCCTTGACCGCGGGCCGCTCGCCCTGCCAGACCCCGCGGCATGAGCGCCGCATCGGGCAGCGGAGAGGGACTGCGCCAGCGCCGGCTTTATGGCCGGCGCCGCGGCCGCGCGTTGCGTGCAGGCCAGCGCGCGCTCATCACCGATCTGCTGCCGCGCCTCAGCATCGGCTTGCCGGAGGGCGAACCGCTCGATCCGCGGCGATTCTTTGGCGCCAAAAGCGGTGCGGCCTGGCTCGAGATCGGCTTCGGCGCGGGCGAGCATCTGATCGCTCAGGCGGCGGCTAGGCCGGGCGCGCAGTTCATCGGCTGCGAGGTGTTCGAGCCCGGCATCGCGCGGCTTCTTGGCGAAATCGAGAAGCGCAATCTTCGCAATATCCGGATCTTTACCGATGATGCGCGCCTTCTGGTGGCGGCGCTGGCGCCGAGTTCCCTCGCCGGCGCGTTCATTCTCTTTCCCGATCCCTGGCCCAAGGAGCGGCACAAGAAGCGGCGCATCGTCTCATCGGAGCTGCTCGATGACCTTGCCGCAGCGATGGAAGAGGGCGCCGAGCTGCGCATCGCGACCGACGACGCCGATTATGGCGCGTGGATCGCCGAGCGCCTCGGCGCGCATGCGGATTTCGCCGCGCTCCCCATCGACGATCGTCCGCCGGATTGGCCGCGCACGCGCTATGAGGAAAAAGCCGCCGCGCAAGGCCGCAAGGCGCGGCTTTTCCGCTCTCGCCGGCGCGCCCGTGCCCCGGTTTGAGCCTTGAAGTGGCTGCCGGACACGCTATATTTCGCGCAAACAAGAAGAGTCCCATAGACCCGATACGGCGGGTCGTTCGATCGGTGGGCCGAAGGGCCCATTTTTTGTTATTGGAGCATGGCGGAAAGCTTGTTCGACGCTGGTCACATCGAGACCATGATCGCGCCTTCGCTGGAAGCGATGGGTTACGACGTCGTCCGCGTGAGCTTCACCGGCGGGCGCCGCCCGACCCTGCAGATCATGGTCGAGCACCGCGACGACAGCCCGATGACCGTCGAGGATTGCGCGACGGTCAGCCACTCGGTCTCGGCGCTGCTCGACGTCGCCGATCCGATCGCCACCGCCTATCATCTCGAAGTCAGCTCGCCGGGCATCGACCGGCCGCTGGTGCGCCGCGCCGATTACGAGCGCTTCGCCGGCTTCGAGGCGAAAATCGAATTGCAGCGCCCGCTCGACGGGCGCCGCCGCTTCCGCGGCACGCTGATGGGGCTTGACGGCGACAGCGTCAAGCTCAGGATCGACGACGCGTCCGTGCTTCTGCCTCTGTCCGCGATCGCGCGCGCAAAGCTCGTGCTGAACGATGCGCTGATCGCCGAAACGCAACCGCAAAACCGCAGCTAGACGAGAGCTCCATGGCCACAGCGACTTCCTACCCCCGGCCCGAACTCCTGCAAGTCGCCGACACCGTCGCGCGCGACAAGGGCATCGACCGCGACGAGGTGCTTCAGGCGATGGAGCAGGCCATCCAGAAGGCCGGCCGCTCGAAATACGGGCTCGAATACGACATTCGCGCCGAGATCGACCGCAAGAACGGCGAGATCAAGCTGATGCGGTTTCGCGAGGTGGCCGATCCGGTCGAGAACGAGGCGACGCAGATCGCCGTCGCCGAGGCCAAGAACCTCAATCCCGAAGCGGAAGTCGGCGATTTCCTCACCGATCCGTTGCCGCCGATCGATTTCGGCCGCATCGCGGCGCAGACCGCCAAGCAGGTGATCGTGCAGCGCGTGCGCGACGCCGAGCGGCAGCGCCAGTACAAGGAGTTCAAGGACCGCGTCGGCGAGATCGTCAACGGGCTCGTCAAGCGGGTCGAGTTCGGCAATGTCGTGGTCGATCTGGGGCGCGCCGAGGCGATCCTGCGCCGCGACGAGCTGCTGCCGCGCGAAAGCTTCCGCCAGGGCGAGCGCGTACGCGCCTATATCTACGACGTGCGCCAGGAAGTCCGCGGCCCGCAGATCTTTCTCTCGCGCACCCATCCGCAATTCATGGCCAAGCTCTTCGCGCAAGAGGTGCCCGAGATTTACGACGGCATCATCGAGATCAAGGCGGTGGCGCGCGACCCCGGCAGCCGCGCGAAGATCGCGGTGATCTCGAACGACAGCGGCATCGATCCGGTCGGCGCCTGCGTCGGCATGCGCGGCAGCCGCGTCCAGGCGGTGGTGGCCGAGCTCCAGGGCGAGAAGATCGACATCATCCCCTGGTCGCAGGATCCGGCGACTTTCGTCGTCAATGCGCTGGCACCCGCCGAGGTCGCGAAAGTCGTGATGGACGAGGAGCAGCGCCGCATCGAGGTGGTGGTGCCCGACGAGCAGCTCTCGCTGGCGATCGGGCGGCGCGGCCAGAATGTGCGCCTTGCCTCGCAGCTCACCGGCTGGGATATCGACATCCTGACCGAGGCCGAGGAAAGCGAGCGCCGGCAGGAGGAATTCCGCACGCGCTCCAAGATGTTTATCGAGGCGCTTGATGTCGACGACGTCATTGCCCATCTGCTGGTGACGGAAGGCTTCACCTCGGTCGAGGAAGTGGCCTTCGTTGCGGTGCAGGAGCTGGCGAGCGTCGAAGGCTTCGACGAAGACGTCGCGGGCGAGCTCCAGCAACGCGCGCGCACCTTCCTGCAAGAGCAGAACGAGCGCTTCGAGACGCGGCGCAAGGAGCTCGGCGTCAGCGACGACATTGCGGCGATCGAGGGCGTAACGCCCGCGCTGCTCGTCGCGGTCGGCGAAAAGGGCGTCAAAACCCTCGACGATCTCGCCGATCTCGCCGCCGACGAATTGATCGAGATGGCGGGTCCGACCTTGAAGCTCGAAGAGGAGGAGGCGAACGCCATCATCATGGCGGCGCGCGCGCATTGGTTCGCCGATGGCGAGACCGCCGACGGCGACGCGGCGAAGACGGCGTAGCGCCCTGATGACGGAGCCGGCTCGCAGCATCGCGCCCGAGACCGAGGCCGAGGCCGGCCCGGTGCGGCGTTGCCTTGCGACCGGGACCCTTGCCCCGCCGGCCGAGATGCTGCGCTTCGTCCTTGGCCCCGATGGCCGCATCGCCTTCGATGCGGCGCGCCGCTTGCCGGGCCGGGGTTTGTGGTTGACGGCACGCCGGGATATAGTGGCCGAGGCTGTCAAAAAGCGGCTTTTCGCGCGGGCGGCGAAGGCGCCGGTCGTGGTCGAAGCCGGGCTCGAAGACCGGATCGAGGCCCTGCTGGCGCGGCGCTGCGGCGAATTGCTGGGCCTGGCGCGCCGGTCGGGCGCGGTGCTGGCCGGATTCGTCAAGGTGAGGGCCGGGCTCGCCAAGGGCGAGGTCGCGGTCCTGGTCGAGGCGCTGGACGCCGCCGAGGATGGCCGCGGCAAGCTCGGCGGTGCCGCGCGGGGCTTGCCGATCGTGTCATGCCTTGATGCGCGCGAGACCGGCGCGGCGATCGGTCGCGAGCATGCCGTTCATGTGGCGCTGAAGCCCGGGCGGCTTGCGGAGCTTTTTCTTGCGGAAGCGCGGCGCTTGGCCGGCTTCCGCGCCGGTGCAAAGGTGGATGTGAGTGAGCGATAACACGGAACAGGACAAGCGCCCGCTGAGCCTCGGCCGCACCGGCGGAAAACTCGAGCTGCGCAAGCCGATCGAGACTGGCCAGGTCCGGCAGAGCTTCCCGCATGGCCGCACCAAGACCGTGCAGGTCGAGGTGCGCAAGAAGCGCAGCGTCGGCGCCCCGCCCGAGAAGCCTGCGGAAGTCGCCGCGCCCGCGCAATCCCCCGCCGCCGCGGCGAAGCCCGCGCCGGTCCGCCGCGCCGCGGTGCTGCCGCAAGGGCTGACGGAGGAAGAGAAGGCGCATCGGGTGCGCGCCCTCAAAGGCGCCATCCGCGCCGATGAGGAGGCGCGCCGCCAGGCGCTCGTCGATGCCGACCGGCAACGCGAGGAAGAGGCGCGACGGGCCGAGGAAGAGGCGCTGCGCAAAGCCGAGGATGAAGCGCGGCGCAAGGCCGAGGAAGAGGCGCATCATAAGTCCGAGGAAGAGGCGCGCCGCAAGACCGACGACGATGCGCGGCGAAAGGCGGAAAAGGCCGAAGAGGATTCGCGCCGCGAAGTGGCCGAGCGCGCGGGCAAGGCGGCAGCGGCGAAGGTCGCGGCGCTGACGGCGGCCGGCAAGGTCAAGGCCGTCGAAGAAGAGATCGAGGACGAGCCGGCGGCCCGCCGCGGCGGCCCGCGCAACGCCGCTCCCAAGCGGCCGACACCCGCGCCGCGTCGCGACGAGCATCGCCGCAGCGGCAAGCTCACCATCACCAAGGTGCTCAACGAGGACGAGGGCGAGCGGCAGCGCAGCCTCGCTTCGGTTCGGCGCCATCGCGAGCGCGAGAAGCAGCGCGCTCTGCAGATGCTGCAAGAGCAGACGAAGATCGTGCGCGACGTCGTCGTGCCCGAGACGATCACGGTGCAAGAGCTCGCCAACCGCATGGCTGAGCGCAGCGGCGACGTGATCAAGGCGCTGATGAAGATCGGCGTCATGGCAACGATCAACCAGGCGATCGACGCCGACACCGCCGAGCTCGTCGTCACCGAGTTCGGCCACAAGATCAAGCGCGTCTCCGAATCCGACGTCGAGCTCGGCCTCAAGGGCGACGAGGACATGCCCGAGGCGCTCGAGCCGCGGCCGCCGGTCGTCACCGTCATGGGCCATGTCGATCACGGCAAGACCTCGCTGCTCGACGCGCTGCGCCAGACCGACGTGGCGGCGGGCGAGGCCGGCGGCATCACGCAGCATATCGGCGCTTATCAGGTCGTGCTGAAAGGCGGACAGCGCATCACCTTCATCGACACGCCGGGCCATCAGGCCTTCACCGCGATGCGCGCGCGCGGCGCCCATGTCACCGACATCATCGTCCTGGTGGTCGCGGCGGATGACGGCATCAAGGAGCAGACGGTCGAGGCGATCCGACACGCAAAGGCGGCGAACGCGCCGATCATCGTCGCGATCAACAAGATCGACCGGCCCGACGCCAATCCCGAGCGGGTGCGGCAAGACCTGCTACAGCACGAGATCGTCGTCGAGAAGCTGGGCGGCGACGTGCTCGACATCGAGGTCTCCGCGACCAAGAAGATCAATCTCGAGAGGCTCGAGGAAGCGATCCTGCTGCAGGCGGAAATCCTCGACCTGAAGGCCAATCCCAACCGCGCCGCCGAAGGCAGCGTGATCGAAGCGCAGCTCGAGCGCGGCCGCGGTCCGGTCGCGACCGTGCTCATCAAGCGCGGCACGCTGAAGGTCGGCGACATTTTCGTATCCGGCAGCGAATGGGGCCGCGTCCGCGCGCTGATGGACGATCGCGGCATGGCGATCGACGCGGCGCCGCCGGCGACGCCGGTCGAGGTTCTGGGCCTCAACGGGACGCCGCTTGCGGGCGATGATTTCATCGTCGCCGAGAATGAGGGCCAGGCGCGCGACATCGCCGCCTATCGTCAGCGCCGCCGCCGCGAGCAGCAGGCCGCGGCGGGCGCGCGCGGCACGCTCGAGCAGATGTTCGCGCAAGCCGCCGCGGGCGCCGCCAAGGAGCTGGCGGTGGTGGTCAAGTCCGACGTGCAGGGCTCGCTCGAGGCGATCAACGCCTCGCTCGAAAAGCTCGGCACCAGCGAAGTCAGCGTGCGCGTCCTCCATGCCGCGGTGGGCGGCATCAACGAGAGCGACGTGATCCTCGCCAAGGCCTCGCACGCCGTGATCGTCGGCTTCAACGTCCGCGCCAACCCGCAGGCGCGGGACATGGCGCGGCGCGACAATGTCGAAATCCGTTATTACTCGATCATTTACGAGGTGATCGACGACATCAAGGCGGCGCTGACCGGGCTGCTCTCGCCGACGCGACGCGAGCGCTTCCTGGGCAACGCCGAAATTCGCGACGTGTTCAACATTTCGAAGGTTGGCAAGGTCGCGGGCTGCATGGTCACCGAGGGCCTCGTCAAGCGCGGCGCCAAGGTGCGGCTGTTGCGCGACAACGTCGTCATCCACGAAGGCAGCCTCAAGACGCTGAAGCGCTTCAAGGACGAGGTCCGCGAAGTGCGCGAGGGCTTCGAATGCGGCATGGCCTTCGAGAATTACGACAACATCGAGAAGGGCGACATCATCGAATGCTTCGAGGTCGAGGAAGTCGCACGCGCGCTTTGAACCGCGTCGCCGCCTTGGGGCGGCGCTCTTCCTCGCGCGAGGCAGCCGGCCGATGAAGCCCGGGGCGCGGCCCGGCGCGCCGTCTGCACGAGGCGGCGCAAGCCATCGCCGGCTGCGCGTGGGCGAGGAGATGCGCCACGCGCTCGCCGAGATTTTCCGGCGCGGCGCTCTGCGCGATCCCGCACTTCAGGAGGTGAGCCTCACCGTCAGCGAGGTCCGGGTCGCCCCCGACCTGAAGCACGCGACGGCTTTCGTCATGCCATTGGGCGGGCAGAACGCCGCCGAGACCCTGGCCGGCTTGCGCCGCGGCGCTGCCTTTCTGCGGATGGAAGTGGCGCGGGCGGTCAAGCTGCGGGTCGCGCCGACCCTCACCTTCGCGCTCGACGAAAGCTTCGATCGGGCGCGGCAGATCGAGGCGCTCCTCCATCGCCCCGAGGTCGCCCGCGACCTGACGCCGGAGGAGCCGGACGATGGCGCGTAGGAACCGCCGCGGCCTGCCGGTGCATGGCTGGCTCGTCCTCGATAAGCCCTTGGGGATGAGCTCGAGCCGGGCGGTCGCGGCGGTGCGCCATCTGCTCAATGCCGCCAAGGCCGGCCATGGCGGAACCCTCGATCCTTTGGCGACCGGCGTCTTGCCGATCGCGCTCGGCGAGGCGACCAAGACCGTCGCCTATGCGATGGCGGGCAAGAAGCGCTACCGCTTCGCGCTGCGCTGGGGCGAGGCGCGCGACACCGATGATGGCGAGGGGCGGATCGTCGCGACAAGCGCCGAGCGGCCGAGCCGCGAGGCCATCCTCGCCGCTTTGCCGGGCTTTTTGGGCCGCCTGCAGCAGCGCCCGCCCGCCTATTCGGCGCTGAAGCTCGGCGGCCAGCGTGCCTATGCCCTTGCCCGGAGCGGCGCCGCGCCGGTGCTGGCTGAGCGGGTGGTCGAGGTCGCGGAACTCGGCTTGGCGGCGCTGCCCGATGCCGATCACGCCGTGTTCGAGGCCGAGGTCGGCAAGGGCACCTATATCCGCGCCCTTGCCCGCGATCTCGGGCTGGCGCTCGGCACTTATGCCCATGTCACGGCGCTGCAACGGCTTTCCGTCGGCGGCTTCACCCTCGATCGGGCGATTTCCCTGGATAAACTGGCGGCGCTGGGGCATAGTGCCGCCGCTTCCGAGCACCTGCTTCCGCTCGAGACCGCGCTGGACGACATCCCGGCACTGGCCATGACGGAGGACGAGGTTCAGGCTCTGCGTTGCGGACGTGCCGTGACGCCCTTGCGTCCCTGGGATCGGGCGCGCATCGATGCATTCGCCGACGGCGCGACGATCCGTGCCACCAGCAACGGAAGGCTGGTCGCGCTGGTCGCAATCGAAAGAGGCCTGATCCGTCCCGTGCGGGTGATGAACCTCTAGGGTAGAAGGAGTTGTCGATGTCGCTGTCGCTTGCGCGCAAGCAAGAGGTCGTTAAAGAGTATGCGCTGAAAGAGGGCGATACCGGATCGCCCGAAGTGCAGGTGGCGCTTCTGTCGGAGCGCATCAGCAATCTGACCGAGCATCTCGCGCATCATCAAAAAGATTTCCATTCGCGTCGCGGCCTGCTCGTGATGGTCGGCCAGCGCCGCAGCCTGCTCGATTATCTGAAGCGCAGCGATGCCGCGCGCTACAGCCGCCTGATCGAGCGTCTGGGACTCCGCCGCTGATCCCGGAGCCGAATAGGTTTCCGTTCATGGGCGCTCGTGCCGCGACGACCCGGGGGGTCGCTCGCGCCGCGCCCGCATGTGTGTCTGAAGAGAGAGAAGAGAGAGAACTGCAATGTTCGAGGTGTTTCGCAAAGAGCTGATGTGGGGCGGCCGCCGCCTCGTGCTCGAGACCGGCAGGATCGCAAGGCAGGCCGATGGCGCCGTGATGGCGACCTATGGCGAGACCACGGTGCTGTGCACGGCGGTTGGCGCCAAGCAGCCCAAGCCGGGACAGGATTTTTTCCCGCTCACGGTCAATTACCAGGAAAAGACTTTCGCCGCCGGCAAAATCCCGGGTGGCTTCTTCAAGCGCGAAGGGCGCCCCTCGGAAAAAGAGGTGCTGACCTCGCGGCTCATCGATCGCCCGATCCGTCCGCTGTTCGCGCCGGAGTTCCGCAACGAGACGCAGGTCGTCTGCACGGTGCTGAGCCATGATCTCGAGAACGATCCCGATATCGTCGCGCTGGTCGGTGCCTCGGCGGCGCTCACCCTATCGGGGATACCGTTCCTCGGTCCGATCGGCGGCGCGCGCGTCGGCTATATCGACGGGCAATATGTCCTCAATCCGAAGCTCGACGAGCTGCCGAATTCGAAGCTTGATCTCGTCGTCGCCGGCACGCTCGAAGGCGTGCTGATGGTCGAATCCGAGGCGAAGGAGCTGTCGGAGGACGTCATGCTGGGCGCGGTGATGTTCGGTCATCGCGGCTTCCAGCCGGTCATCCAGGCGATCATCGAGCTCGCCGAAGCCGCGGCCAAGGAGCCGTGGGATCTGCCGGAAAAGCCCGCCAACGCCGCGAGCGTCGAGGCGAAGCTGAGCGCGGCGGTTTCCGCCGAGCTTGCCGCCGCCTATGCCGAGCGCGAGAAGCAGACGCGCTCCAACAAGCTCGATGCGGCCAAGTCGAAGATCGCCGAGCTTTTCAGCGAGGAGGCCGAGCGCACCCTCGCCGGCAAGATCTTCAAGGGCCTCGAGAAGGACATCGTGCGCGGCGCGATTCTCGAGGGCAAGCCGCGCATCGACGGGCGCGACACCAAGACGGTGCGGCCGATCTCGGTCGAGGTGGGCGTGCTGCCGCGCGCCCATGGCTCGGCGCTCTTCACCCGCGGCGAGACCCAGGCCGTCGTCGTCGCGACGCTCGGCACCGGGCAGGACGAGCAGATCATCGACGCGCTCGAAGGCGAATACCGGGCGCATTTCCTGCTGCACTACAATTTCCCGCCCTATGCGACGGGCGAGGCCGGACGCATGGGCAGCCCGGGCCGGCGCGAGATCGGCCATGGCAAGCTCGCCTGGCGCGCGGTCCATCCGCTGCTGCCCGAGAAGGAGAAATTCCCCTACACCATCCGCGTCGTCTCCGAGATCACGGAATCGAACGGCTCCTCCTCGATGGCCTCGGTCTGCGGCGCCTCGCTGTCGCTGATGGATGCGGGCGTGCCGCTGGCACGGCCGGTCGCCGGCATTGCCATGGGCCTTATCAAGGAAGGCGAGAGCTTCGCCGTGCTGTCCGACATTTTGGGCGATGAGGATCATCTCGGCGACATGGATTTCAAGGTCGCCGGCACCGAGAACGGTGTCACCGCGCTGCAGATGGACATCAAGATCACCTCGATCACCGAAGAGATCATGCGCGTCGCGCTCAATCAGGCGCAGGCGGGCCGCATGCACATTCTCGGCGAGATGGCCAAGGCGATCGACAGCGCACGCGAGGGCGTCTCCGCCAACGCGCCGCGCATCACCACCATCACCATCCCCAAGGACAAGATCCGCGAGGTGATCGGCTCGGGCGGCAAGGTCATCCGCGAGATTTGCGAGGTGACGGGCGCCAAGATCGACATCGAGGATGACGGCACGATCAAGGTGGCGGCGGTCGATGCCGACGCCTCGCGCGCCGCGATCGACTGGATCCGCGGCATCGTCGCCGAGCCGGAGGTGGGCGTCGTCTATAGCGGCAAGGTGGTGAAGACCGTCGATTTCGGCGCCTTCGTCAATTTCCTCGGTGCGCGCGACGGGCTCGTCCATATCAGCGAGCTGGCGCCGCACCGCGTCGGCAAGACCACCGATGTGGTCAAGGTCGGCGATCAGGTGAAGGTGAAGGTGCTGGGTTTCGACGATCGCGGCAAGGTAAAGCTCAGCATGAAGCAGGTCGATCAGACGACGGGCGAGGACATCAGCGCCAAGCTCGTCGAGGAGCGCCGGCAGCGCGAGGACAGCAAGGCTGCGCAGGCGCCTGCCTCCTGAGGCGCCGGGCGGAACAGGGTTTGCGGCGCAAGGCGGCAGGATTTGCTAAGCTGAGCGCCGGAGGAGCGACGCGGTGAAGACCCTCAACCCCGTTCTCATGTCGGGGCGCGAAGTGCTGCCGCTTGTCGAGGGCGGCAAGGGCATTTCCGTGTCCAACGGCGAAAGCTCGGGCGCCTGGGCGGCCTGCGGCGGGGTCGGCACGTTCTCGGGCGTCAATGCCGACAGCTATGACGCGCAGGGCCGCAAGACGCCGCAGATCTATCATGGCCGGACGCGGCGCGAGCGGCATGAGGAGCTGATCCAGTTCGCCATTGCCGGCGGCATCCATCAGGCGCGCATCGCCCATGAGCATGCCGGCGGCGGCGGCCGCATCCATATGAACATCCTTTGGGAGATGGCCGCGGCCGAGCGCATTCTGCAGGGTGTGCTCGATGGCGCGCGCGGCCTCGTCAACGGCGTCACCTGCGGCGCCGGCATGCCCTATCGCATCGCGGAAATCTGCGCGCGCTACGGCACGCACTACTATCCGATCATCTCCTCGGCGCGCGCCTTCCGCGCCCTGTGGAAGCGCGCCTATCACAAGTTCCGCGATTGGATGGGGGCTGTCGTCTACGAGGATCCCTGGCTGGCTGGCGGCCATAACGGCATCACCAACAGCGAGAATCCGGAAAAGCCCGAGCCGCCCTTCCCGCGCGTCCTCGAGCTGCGCCGGCTGATGCGCGAATTCGGGCTCGATGACACGCCGATCATCATGGCGGGCGGCGTCTGGTGCCTCAAGGAATGGGAAGATTGGATCGACAATCCCGATCTCGGTCCGATCGCCTTCCAATTCGGCACGCGGCCGCTCCTCACCAAGGAAAGCCCGATCTCCGACGCGTGGAAGCGCAAGCTTCTCACCTTGAAGGAGGGCGATGTCTATCTCAACCGCTTCAGCCCGACGGGGTTCTACTCCTCGGCGGTGCGCAACAGCTTTTTGAACGAGCTGGCGGAGCGCAACGACCGTCAGGTCGCCTATTCGGTCGAGCCGGTCGGCGATCATTTGGCGCCGCTCGAAGTGGGCGCGCGCAAGCGCGTCGTCTATCTGACGCCGCATGACCGCGAGCGCGCGCTGATCTGGATCAATCAGGGCTTCACCGAGGCGCTGCGCACGCCGGATTCGACGCTCATTTTCGTGACCGCCGCGAAGGCGCTCGAGATCCGCAACGACCAGATCAATTGCATGGGCTGCCTCTCCGCCTGCCAATTCTCGAATTGGGCGCAGAACGAGAACGGCACGACCGGCAAGAAAGCCGATCCGCGCAGCTTCTGCATTCAGAAGACGCTGCAGGCGATCAGCCATTCCGATGATTGCGAATTCGAGCTGATGTTCGCCGGGCACAACGCTTTCCGCTTCGCGACCGACCCGTTCTATGCGAACGGTTTCATTCCGACCGTGAGCGAGCTGGTCGGGCGGCTGAAGACGGGCGACTGACGCGCTCCCAGGTCGGGTATGCCATTGCCACAGATTTGGCCCCGCTCGGCAGTTGCATTATTTTCTGGACCGGCTCTAATCTAAGCCTTGATGACTTCGCCTCGTCCCTTCGCCAATGCCCTCGAATTGCTGCGCGCCGCTAAGCTGCGGCCGACGCGGCAAAGGCTCGCGCTCTCGCGGTTGCTCTTCGAGAAGGGCGACCGGCATGTAACGGCCGAGCAGCTCCATGGCGAGGCGCTCGCGGCCTCGGTCGCGGTGTCGCTAGCCACCGTCTACAACACCCTCCACCAATTTGTCGCCGCGGGTCTCCTGCGCGAAGTGGTCGTCAATCCCGGCTGCTCCTATTTCGACACCAACACCGCCGACCACCATCATTTCTTCTTCGAGGACACCGGCCGCTTGATGGACATTCCGAGCGACCATATCGGCGTGACCAGCCTGCCGCAGCCGCCGCATGGCGCGATCAAGCGCGTCGACGTGACGATCCGCGTCGGCAAATCCGGGGGTTGACGGCGCGGCGGAGTACGGTTAATTTAGAATAATTCTAATATGACGAGGAGGATGTGATGCCGAAACTCCAAGGTTCGAAGACCGAGACCAATCTCAAGGAAGCCTTCGCGGGCGAAAGTCAGGCCAATCGCCGCTACCTCTATTTCGCACAGAAAGCGGATGTCGAGGGCTTCAACGACGTCGCGGCGGTGTTCCGCTCGACCGCCGAGGGCGAGACCGGCCACGCGCATGGCCATCTCGAATATCTCCAGGAAGTCGGCGATCCGGCGACCGGTAAGCCGATCGGCGACACCTCGAAGAACCTCGTCGCGGCGATCGCCGGCGAGACCCATGAATACACCGACATGTATCCCGGCATGGCGCGCACCGCGCGTCAGGAAGGCTTCGACGAAATCGCCGATTGGTTCGAGACCCTCGCCAAGGCCGAGAAGTCGCATGCCGGCCGTTTCCAGAAGGCGCTCGATACGCTCGGCTGAGCGACGCGCCAACTGATTTCGCGAAGGGGTGCCGCGACAACGCCCCTTCGCCCCCTCTTTCTCGTCTGAGTTAAGGAGCCGCGGGATATGCGCGAAGGCGGTCTCGGCGCCCCGACGCGCCATCCCATCGCCTGGGAAGACCCGGATTTTTACGATCCGGCGAAGATCGATGCCGAACTGCACCGCGTCTTCGAGATCTGCCATGGCTGCCGGCGCTGCTTCAATCTGTGCGACAGCTTCCCGCGGCTCTTCGACATGATCGACGAGTCGGCGACGGGCGAGCTCGATGCCGTCGATCACCAGGACTACGCCAAGGTCGTCGAAGCCTGCACGTTGTGCGACATGTGCTTCATGACCAAGTGCCCCTATGTGCCGCCGCATGAGTTCAATGTCGATTTCCCGCACCTCATGCTGCGCCACCGCGCCGCCGAGGAACGCGCCGGAAAAGTGCGCTGGGCCGATCGCGCGCTCGCCGAAACCGATCGGAACGGGCAGATGGCGCGGCCGGTCGCTGGCCTTGCCAATTGGGCGTCGAAGCGCGGCAATGGCCTGACCCGCCCGCTGATGGAGGCGATCGCCGGCATCGACCGTGACGCGGCGCTGCCGAAATTCCACGCCCGGACCTTCGAATTGCGCGCGCGCAGCACGGCCTTAGAGCCCGACGCCAGCGCGCCGGGTTTCGGGCGCAAGGCCGTGCTCTATGCGACCTGCTTCGTCAACTACAACAATCCGGCGATCGGCGAGGCGGCGCGCGCCGTCCTCGCCAAGAACGGGGTCGCGACCGAAGTCGTCTATCCCGAATGCTGCGGCATGCCGCAATTCGAGCAAGGCGAGCTGGGGCGCGTCGCCGCCAAGGCGCGCAAAGTGGCGGCGACGCTGCTGCCCTATGTCGAGCGCGGCTACGACATCGTCGCGCTGGTGCCGTCTTGCGCCTTGATGGTGAAATTCGAATGGCCGCTGCTGCTGCCGCGCGACGACAGCGTGAAGAAGCTGGCGGCGGCGAGTTTCGATCTCAGCGAATACGTCGTCGATATCGCGAAGAAGGAAGGCATCGCGCCGGGCATGTCGGCGCTTCCGGGCGGCGTCAGCCTTCACCTCGCCTGTCATGCGCGCGCGCAGAACATGGGCGCCAAGGCGGCGGAGATGCTGCGCCTCCTGCCGCAACCGGCGCTCGACGTGGTCGAGCGCTGCTCTGGCCATGGCGGCTCCTGGGGGGTGAAGAAAGAGAATTTCCGCGTGGCGCTAAAAGTCGGGCGTCCCGCCGCGCGACAGGCGGCGAAAGACGGCAAGGCCTTCTTGTCCTCGGAATGCCCGCTCGCGGCGCTTCATCTGCAGCAGGGCATCGAGGCGATCGACGGCAAGACGATGCCGGCTTTGCACCCGATCGAGCTGATGGCGATGGCTTATGGCCTCGACGGAGGAGATCGATCATGACCACCGCAACCGGCGCCAAGCGCGCCATCACCCGCGCCGACATTCTCGATCCGGCGGTCTATGGCCGGGAGCGGCGCGAGCTCAAGCGCAAGATCGCGGAGGTGAAGCGCAACCGCCGCATCGAGGTGGGGCCGTTCGTGACCTTCTATTTCGAGAATTACGAGACGATGTGGCATCAGGTGCATGAGATGCTGCATATCGAGCGCGGCGGCGAGGCGCAGATCGCCGACGAGCTCGCCGCCTACAACCCGCTCATCCCTCAGGGCGACGAGCTGATCGCCACGGTGATGGTCGAGATCGAGAATCCCGCGCGGCGCGAGGCAACGCTCGCTCAGCTGGGCGGCATCGAGAACGACATGTATCTTTCGGTCGGCGGCGAACGCATCGCGGGACTGCCCGATCCGACGCGCGAGAACACCTCGCCCGAGGGCAAGGCCTCCGCGGTCCAATTCGTCCGCTTTCCGTTCACCGCCGCGCAGAAGACGGAATTCCGCCAAGCCGGCGCGCAGGTGCTGTGCGGCATCGCCCATCCGCATTACGGCCATATGGCGGTGATGCCGGAGCCGGTTCGCGCCGCGCTCGCGGGAGACCTCGCCTGAGGCCGCGGCCTCGGTCGATCAGCGCACGACCTCGTCGGGATAGACGCCCCAAATCTCGTCGCGCCGCAGCCAGCCCTTGATGCTGTCGGCTTCGATGCGGCACCAGGCGTTGCGGCATTCGAGAAGGCGCGCGATCACCCCCGGGTCCAGCTTGGCGACTGGCGGCGCCTTGGCCTCGGGCTCGGCGCGCATCACGCGCTGCGCGCCTTTGACGATGACGGTGCGGGCGTTCGTGACGAGGCGCTCATGAACCCAGCCTTCGGTGCCCTGCCAATCGCGCACCTGCCGCCATTGATCGTGCTGCGCGAGGATTTCGACCGGCAGGCCCTTGCGGCGATAGACCCATTCGACTGGATAGCGGCCGCCCGGGCCGGTGCGCAGATTGACCACGTCGGCGCGCAGGCTGACGAAACGCGGCAGCGGCTCGGACTTTTCGGCGGCGTGTGCCGCCCCGAGAAAAAGGGTTGCCGTGATAAGGGCGATGATCGCGCGCCTCAGGGCTTCGCTCCGCAGGTGGGGCAATCGGGATCGCGCGGCAATTTGATTTTCTGAAAGCCGGCGCGCAGCGCGTCATAGATGAGAAGGCTGCCCGAGAGACTCTCGCCGATCCCCAGGATTTCCTTCAGCACTTCGGTTGCCTGCAAAGTGCCCATGACGCCGGCGATCGCGCCAAGGATGCCCGCCGTCTCGCAGCGCGGTACGGAATCGGGCGGCGGCGGTTCGCGGAAAAGGCAGCGATAGCAGGGATGCGGCGGGCCGAGATAGGCCTTGAAGGTCGAAAGCTGGCCTTCGAACGGCGCCAAAGCCGCGCCGACCAGCGGCTTGCGCGCGCGAAAGCAGGTATCGTTCAGCAAATAGCGCGTGGCGAAATTGTCGCTCCCGTCAGCGACGAGATCGTAAGCCTCGACCAGCGGCCGGGCATTGCCTTCGCCGAGACGTTCGGCATGAAGCACGACCTTGACCTCGGGGTTCACATGCCGAAGCGTGTTGCGCGCGCTTTCGACCTTGAGCGAGCCGATGCTCTCGGTCGGATGGACGATCTGACGCTGCAAATTCGAGAGATCGACCACATCGTCATCGACGATGCCGAGCGTGCCGATGCCCGCCGCCGCGAGATAGAGGAGGAGCGGCGAGCCGAGCCCGCCGGCGCCGACCACGAGGACCTTGGCGCCGAGCAGCTTCTGCTGGCCTTCCTCGCCGACTTCCTCCAGCACCAGGTGGCGGGCGTAGCGCTCGAACTGCGCGTCGCTCAATTCCATGCGCGCGTCACAGCCCCTCGAACAACGCGGTCGAGAGATAGCGCTCGCCCGTGTCCGGCAAGATGACGGCGATGACCTTGCCGGCCATGTCGGCGCGCTGGCCGATCTCGATCGCCGCGGCGAGCGCGGCGCCCGACGAGATCCCGACTGCCACGCCTTCGAGCCGCGCCACCTCGCGGGCCATGCGCATCGCATTGTCGTTGGAGATGCGCAAAATCTCGTCGATCAGCTTGGTATCGAGGATTTGCGGGATGAAGCCGGCGCCAAGGCCCTGGATCTTGTGCGGGCCGGGCGGTCCGCCCGACAGCACGGCGCTGTCCTCCGGCTCGACCGCGACCATTTTGAGGCTCGGCTTGCGCGGCTTCAGCACCGCGCCGACCCCGGTCAAGGTGCCGCCCGTGCCGACGCCGCTCACCACCACATCGATCCGTCCGTCCGTATCGCGCCACAGCTCCTCGGCGGTGGTGCGGCGGTGGATTTCGGGATTGGCCGGATTCTGAAATTGCTGCGGAATGAAGGCGTCGGGCAGGCTCTTCAGCAATTCCTCCGCGCGCTGGATCGCAAAGCGCATGCCTTGCGCTGCGGGGGTCAATTCCAGCTCGGCGCCGAGCAGCTTCAGCATCCTCCGCCGCTCCATCGACATGCTGTCCGGCATGACGAGGATGCAGCGGTAGCCTTTGGCCGCGGCGGCGAAGGCAAGGGCGATGCCGGTATTGCCCGAGGTCGGCTCGACCAGCACGGTCTTGCCGGGCGTGATGCGCCCCGATTTCTCCGCCGCCTCGATCATGGCGACGCCGATACGGTCCTTGACCGAGCTCAAGGGGTTGAAGAATTCGCATTTTCCGAGCAGGTCGGCTTTAACCTTGTGGGCTGCGGCGAGGCGCTTCAGGCGGACCAGCGGCGTTGCGCCGATGGTTTCGACGATGCTGTCGTAAATGCGGCCGCGAAACTCGGCCCGGGATGCGCCCGCTTGGCTGCCTTCGTTCATGGGGCGATCTCCTCCGGTTGCTTCAGATCGAGAAGTCGAGCCGTCCGGCATATTCGCCGGCAACACCGGCCTTGTGCGCGCGGACGCACAATTCCTCGATCGTGACTGTGTCGAGCCGTTTCATCAGCTCTTCCTGCAAATCCTGCCATAACGGGCGCACCACCTGCCGGCCGAGCTCGGCGCCGCCCTCTTCGCCGAGCGGATCGCCGGCGCCATCGAGGCTCTGCACCACGCGCACGATCTCGCCCAAGGAGATGCGCCGCCGCTCGCGCGCCAAGCGATAGCCGCCCTTCGGGCCGCGCACGCCCTCGAGAATACCGGCGCGCACGAGCTGCTGCAGCACCTGCTCGAGATAGCGGCGCGGAATTCCCTGCCGCCCGGTGATCTCGCCCGACTGCACAGGCTGGGTGCCGCCGTTATAGGCGATATCGAGCACGGCTTCGATCGCGAAAAGCAGCTTTTTGGTGAGCCGCAACATTGCAAATCTAGATCCCGGTCGAGCCGAACCCGCCCGCGCCGCGCGTCGTCGCCGGAAGCTCGGCGACGACGCGCCATTGGGCGTGACCGACCGGCGCGACCACGAGCTGGGCAATGCGCTCCCCGCGCGAAACCGTCACCGGCTCTGTGCCGAGATTGGCGAGGATGACGCGGATTTCCCCGCGATAGTCTGCATCGATCGTGCCGGGGCTGTTGAGAACGGTCAGCCCGTGCCGCAGCGCGAGGCCCGAGCGCGGCCGCAGCTGCGCCTCCCACCCGGGCGGCAGCGCGAGCGCAATGCCGGTCGGAATGGCGGCGCGCCCGCCGGCTTGCAGCGTCACCGGCGCCTCGATTGCCGCCGCGAGATCGACGCCGGCGCTTCCCTCGGTTGCGTATTGCGGCAGGGGCAGATCGCGGCCATGCGGCAGCACCTGCAACGCCACGCTCACCGCCGTCATTCGGCGGCCTTCGGCGCGAGCACTGCAGCGATGCGCTGCGCCAGCCTGTCGCCGACATCGCGCTTCGACAAGGCCGGCCAGTCTTCGACGCCCGCGGCATCGAGCAGGTGAATGGTGTTGTCCTCGCCGCCGAAGACGCCGCTCGCGGCCGAGACGTCATTCGCCAGAATCCAGTCGCAGCCTTTTTTCACGCGCTTGGCGCGCGCATTCTCGATCACGTTCTCGGTCTCGGCGGCGAAACCGATGACAAGGCGCGGCCGGCGATTGCCGGCCTGACTCAGCCTCGCCAGGATGTCGGGATTCTCGACCAGCTTCAGCGGCGGCGCGCCCCCGTCCTTTTTCTTCAGCTTTGCCGGCGCCGGCTCGGGCCGCCAATCGGCGACGGCGGCGGCGCAGACGGCGACATCGACCGGCAGGGCCGTTTCGCAAGCCGCCAGCATCTCGCGCGCGGTCGAGACGCGCACGACCCTGACGCCGGGCGGGTCGGGCTCCTCGGTCGGGCCGGACACCAGCAAGCAATCGGCGCCGAGCCGCGCCAGCGCGGCGGCGATCGCATGCCCCTGCTTGCCGGAAGAGCGATTGGCGATATAGCGCACCGGATCGATCGGCTCATGCGTCGGGCCGCTGGTGACGAGGGCGCGCCGGCCTGCGAGCGCCGCGGTGGCGGTGAAGATAGCCTCGATCGCGGCGACGATCTCGAGCGGCTCGGCGACGCGGCCCATGCCGCTTTCGTTCTCGGCAAGCGCTCCTTCATTGGGGCCGACGCGCTTGACGCCGCGCCGCGCCAGGACGGCG
>Ga0070681_10000615_pt1 | contig 29209 bp, 27 predicted proteins | sample KBSC83BmetaG_FD_65650 | JGI IMG/M metagenome (GOLD analysis project Ga0070681, IMG submission 65650) | Corn rhizosphere microbial communities from Kellogg Biological Station, Michigan, USA - KBS C8-3B metaG | ecosystem: Host-associated > Plants > Roots > Rhizosphere | place: USA: Michigan...
TCGGGCGTCATGCCCATCGGCACGGCGCCTTGCTTGGCCCAGTTGTTCTTCACGTCGGGCGCGTTGATGATCTGGTTCACCGCGGCGCTGAGTTGCTCGAGGACGGGCTTCGGCGTCGCCGCCGGCGCCATCAGGCCGAGCCAGATCGTCGCCTCGTAGCCCGGAACGCCGGCCTCGGCGATGGTCGGGATATTCGGCGTGACCGGCGAGCGGTGGTTGCCGGTCGTGCCGAGCGCCTTGAGTTTCCCCGCGTTCACCTGGCCGACGATGGTGCTGATGGCGTCGAACATGAGGTCGACCTGGCTGCCGAGTACGGCGGTGCGCGCCTGGTCGGAGCCCTTGTGCGGCACATGCACGATGTCGACGCCCGCCATGTGCTTGAAGAGCTCGCCGGCCATGTGGTACGGGGTGCCCGGGCCGGACGAAGCGTAGTTCAGCTTGCCCGGTTCCTTCTTCGCGAGCGCGAGCAGCTCCTTCAGGTTGTTGGCCTTTAGGTTCGGCGAGCCGACGAGGAGCAGGTCCTGCGAGTTGATGCCGGTCACGGGCGCGAGGTCGCGCATCAGGTCGTACGGCTTCTTCGGGATCAGCGTCTCGTTCACCGTGTGCGTGTTCGACATCACGAGCACGGTATAGCCGTCGGGCGCGGACTTCGCCACGGCGTCGGTGCCGATCACCGCGCCGCCGCCGGGGCGATTCTCGATCACGAACGGCTGGCCCATGGCCTCGGAGAGCTTCGCGGCGAGCACACGCCCGTACACGTCGGCCGAGCCACCGACCGCGTAGGGCACCACCACCTTCACCGGATGGGACGGATAGTTCTGCGCCAACGCGGGCGCAACCGCCAGCGCGAGCGTCAAGGCAAACGCGCCTCGAAGCATCATCTCCTCCTAATTAGAATAGCCGCGGGCCATGAGAATACTCGTCACGGGAGCCGCGGGCTACATTGGTTCCGCACTCGTGCGCTCGTTCGCCGGTGCGGACGTGATCGCCACGGACCAGGGCGCCATGCCCTTCGAGCAGGCCGTGGTCGGCAACATCGCCTATCCGCCGTTCGCCCGTTCCCTCGTTACACCGGAAGTGGACGTCGTATTCCATCTCGCTTCGCTCGTCTCCGGCGGCGCGGAGCAGAACTTCGAGCTCGGCACGAAGGTAAACCTCGACGCGACGCGAGATCTCCTCGAAGCGTGCCGCCTGGCGGGCCGCCGCCCCAAGTTCGTCTTTGCCTCTTCGGTGGCGGTCTACGGAGGTCGACTGCCGGATCCCGTCACGGACGACACGCCGCCGCTGCCGCGCTTGTCCTACGGTGCGCAGAAGCTGGTGTGCGAAGTGCTGATCGACGATTACAGCCGGCGCGGCTTCGTCGACGGTCGTGCGCTGCGCCTGCCGGCGGTGCTCGTGCGCCCCGGCACGGCCAACACTGCAGTGTCCGGCTGGTCGAGCGCGATCATTCGCGAGCCGCTCGCCGGGCGCGACTACGTCTGCCCGGTGTCGCCGCAGACGCGCCTTGCCTGCATATCGCTCGCCAAGGTGGTGCACGCTTTCCGCCGCATCGCGGAAGTCGAAGACCTCGGCGCGAAGCGCACCGTGCTCCTCAACGGCATCAGCGTGAGCGCGCAGCAGATGTGGGATGCCGTGCGCCCGCGCGCGAAGGGCAAGGTCCGCTTCCAGCCCGACCCGGCGCTGCAGAAGATCATCGATGCGGCGCCGAAGGCCGCGCTCTCGAAGCGCGCGGCCGAGCTCGGCCTGCCGCACAGCGCCTCCATCGAAGAGATCGTCCGTGAGTACGAAGAAGCTGCCGTCACGCATCACGGTTGAAGGCCTCGACCGCGCGCCGCACCGCGCATTCCTGCGCGGCCTCGGCCTGTCGGACGCCGACATCGCCAAGCCCTTCATCGGCATCGCATCGACGGACGGCCGCGTCACGCCCTGCAACGCGCTGCTCGGCGAGTTCGCGCGCGAGGCGGCCGGCGCGGTTCGCGAGCACGGCGGCGTGCCGTTCGATTTCGCGTCGATCTCCGTCGCCGACTCCATGTCGATGAACCATGCCGGCATGCGCTATTCGCTCGTGTCGCGCGAGATCATCGCCGACGGCGTCGAAGCGGTGGCGCGCGGCCACGCGTACGACGGCCTGGTCTGCTTCGCCGGCTGCGACAAGACGCTGCCGGGAATGATGATGGCGATGGTGCGGCTCAACCTGCCCTCGGTGTTCGTCTACGGCGGCGCCGCGCTTCCGGGACAGTGGAAGGGCCGCGACGTCACCGTGCTCGACACCTACGAAGCGGTGGGCGCCGTCATGGCAGGCGACATGCGGCGCGAGGAGCTCGACCAGCTCGAGCGGGTGTGTCTCCCTACGCTCGGCTCCTGCCCTGGACAGTTCACCGCGAACACCATGGCGATGGTCGCTGAAACGCTCGGCCTCGCGCTTCCCGGTACGGCCACGCTGCCGGCCGTCGCGACCGACCGCAAGGCGCTCGCGCAGCGCGCAGGCGCGACGGTGATGCGACTGCTGAAGGAGGGACCGCTGCCCCGCGAACTCGTGACGAAGAAGAGCCTGGAGAACGCCTGCGCCGCCGTCGCCGCGACCGGCGGTTCGACCAATGCCGCCCTGCACATCCCGGCGATCGCGCACGAGGCCGGCATCCGCTTCTCGATGGACGACTTCGCCCGCGTGGCGAAGCGCACGCCGCTCATAGCCGATCTCAAGCCCGGCGGCCGTTTTCTCGCCAAGGATTTGCACGCCGCCGGTGGCGTGTATTCAGTCTTGAAGGCCCTGCTGACGCACGGTGCCCTCCACGGCGAGTGCCTGACGCTCAGTGGTAGAACGCTCGCTGCCGAACTCAGCAGTCATGCCGGTGCCGACGGCGTAGTGGTGCGCCGCGAACCGATCATGAAGACCGGTGGCGTCGTGGTGCTGAAAGGCAATCTCGCTCCCGAGGGCGCGCTCATCAAGGTGGCGGGATTGAAGTCGCTGGTGTTCGAGGGGGCAGCGCGCGTGTTCGATTCCGAGGAAGCCTGCGCCGACGTGGTGAAGCGCCGCGCCTACAAGGCGGGCGAAGTGCTCGTCATCCGCTATGAAGGCCCGAAGGGCGGGCCCGGCATGCGCGAGATGCTCGGCGTTACGGCACTCATCTACGGCCAAGGCATGGGCGAGAAGGTCGCGCTCCTGACCGACGGCCGCTTCTCGGGTGCGACGCGCGGGATGATGGTCGGCTATGTCTCGCCGGAGGCGGCGGCTGGCGGACCGCTCGCGCTCGTGAAGACCGGCGACCGCATCCGCATCGACGGCAAGCGCGGCGTGCTCGAATTGCTTGTGCCGAAGGCCGAGCTCAAGCGCCGCTCGGCCAAGGCGCCGAAGCGCGCGCCGGTGAGCGGCGTGCTGGAGAAATACGCGGCGCAGGTCGGGTCGGCCGCGCGCGGCGCGGTGACCCACAGGGGGGCACGATGAAGCTCGGATACATTGGCATCGGACTCATGGGAGCGCCAATGACGCTGCGGCTGCTGGCCGCGGGTCACGACGTGACGGTGTGGAACCGCAGCCGCGAGAAGCTCGCGCCGGTGCTCGCGAAAGGCGCTCGCGCCGCCGAGTCACCCGCTGATGTCGCGCGCCAGGCCGAGATCGTGATGATGTGCGTCACCGACCAGCGTGCCGGCGAAGAAGTGCTCTTCGGCGCGAACGGCGTGGCGGAAGGCGCCGAGGCAGGGCTGGTCGTCGTCGATTTCTCGAGCATCGCTCCGGCGTCCGCGCGCGCCTTTCATAAAAAACTCGGTGACAAAGGTGTTGGCCTGGTTGACGCGCCGGTTTCCGGCGGTGTGCCCGGTGCGGAGAAGGGCACGCTAGCCATCATGGCGGGCGGCCGCGAAGAGCATGTCGAGCGGGTGCGGCCGGTCGTGATGCACCTCGCCGCGCGCTTCACGCGCATGGGCGAATCCGGCGCCGGGCAGACGACCAAGCTCTGCAACCAGATCATCGTCGGCTCGCTGCTGCCGGTCCTCGCCGAGGCGGTGCGCCTCGCGGAGGCGGGCGGCGTGGATGCGAAGAAGCTTCCGCAGGCGCTCAAAGGTGGCTTCGCCGATTCGCTGCCGCTGCAGATCTTCGGCGAGCGCATGGCCTCGCGTACGTTCGAGCCTTCGATCGGCGCGGCGTCGCTGATGCTGAAGGACCTGGGAAACGCGCGCGATCTCGCGGCGGCGCTCGGCCTCACCCTGCCGATGGTCGAGCGCGCGCTCGAGCGCTACCGGCGGCTGGAGGCGGCGGGCGGTATCGGCCGCGACCCGTCGGTGCTGGTCGACCTCGACCAGTAGGCGAAGGTCGCGCGCACGATCGACGGCTGCAGCAGGAACTCGCACGCTTCCGCGGCGAGCTGCGGCTTTACTTCCTTGAAGCCACCGGCCGACATCGCGCGCAGCTGCATGCGGGCCGCGCGCTCGAAGAACACCGCGAGGTAGGTTGCCTCTTCGACGCTCGCACCGCACGTCAGCAGTCCATGGTTGGCGAGCAGGATGGCCTTCGCTTTGCCGAGGGCGCTGGAGATGATGCGCCCCTCGTCGTCCGCCACCGGCACGCCCGGCCAGTCCGGCAGATGCGCCGTGCCGTGCAGCATGGCGCTATCCATATGGATGGTCTTCAGCGGCTGGCCGGTTGCGGCGAGCGCGGAGGCGTAGGGCGCGTGCGTGTGGATGATGGCCTTCACGCCCGGGCGCTGGCGATAGATCCAGACGTGGAAGCGCACGCCGGGATTCGGGCGTGCGCCGGACAGCGGCTTGAGATCGTCATCGACCAGGACCATGCGCTCAGGCGTGGCTTCGTCGAAGCCGTAGCCGAACTGCAGCGTCCACCAGCTCTTTGCATCCGCCTGCGCGGTCACCTGGCCCGCCAGGCCCGACTCGTGTCCTTCCCGCGCCAGGATGTGGCAGGCGTGCGCGAGCGCCTCGCGCGGCGGAAGATCGGCGGCCGGAAAATCCGCCGCCATCTCGCGGTTCACGCGATCGACGTAGGCCTGCTTCATGGCAATCGGCTCATTTCATCAAACTGGGCAGATAAGTCGAGATGATCGGAAAGGCGACGAGGATCGCGAGCCGCACGCAATCGATCGTCATGAAGGGCAGCACGCCGCGGAAGATGGTGCGGGTCGGCACCTGCGGCAGCAGGGTGTTGAGCACGAACAGGTTCATGCCGACCGGCGGGCTGATGAGCCCGATCTCCACCACCACCACGATCAGGACGCCGAACCAGATCGGGTCCACGCCGAGGTGCACGACGAGCGGGAAGAACACCGGCACGGTGAGCAGGATCATCGAAAGCTCTTCCATCGCCGTGCCGAGCAGCACGTAGATGATCATGATCACGGCCACGACGACCACCGGGCTTACGTGCATGCGCTCGATGAAGTTCTTCAGGTCCGTCGGCATGGTGGTGATGTTGACGAACTCGGCGAACATCAGCGCGCCGATGAGGATGAGGAACAGCATCGACGTGGTGCGCGCGCTTTCCAGCAGCGCGGCGTAGAGCGCCCGCCAGGTGAGCGTCCTCCTCGCCAGCGCGAAGATCAGCGCGCCGAAGGCGCCGACGCCGGCACCCTCGACCGCCGTGAAGACGCCGCCGTAGATGCCGCCCATGACCAGCGTGAAAAGCGCGATGACGCTCGTCACGCCCTTGTAGACGAGCGAAAGGAGGAACACGCCAATGGCGCCAAGGACGGCCGCGTCATCGGAGGGCAGCCAGCCCATCTGCGCGCTGCCGATCACGGCGACGCCCACGGCGACGAACCACCACAGGCCCTGCAGCGTGGCGAAACGCTCCTTCCACGACAGCCGCTCGCCGCGCGGCCCGGCGTTCGGATCGCGCCAGGTCACGTACTGCACGGTCAGGCAGAGAAGGATGGTGGCGAGGATGCCGGGCAGGATGCCGGCGGCGAACAGCTTGCCGATGCTCGTCCCGGTCATGATGCCGTAGATCACCATGATGGTGGACGGCGGAATCAGGATGCCGAGCGTGCCGCCCGACGCGATCGCGCCGGTCGCGAGCGTATCGGAGTAGCCGAACTTCTTCATCGAGGGATAGGCCACCTTCGCAAAGGTGGCGGCCGTGGCAATCGACGAGCCGCAGATCGCGCCGAACCCGGCGCAGCCGACGATGGTCGCCATCGCCAGGCCGCCGCGCAGGTGCCCGATGAACGCGTACGCGGTGCGATAGAGCTCCTGCGACATGCCGGCGCGCGTCACGAGGTTGCCCATCAGTATGAATAGCGGCACGACCGAGAGCGTGTAGTTACGGCCGGTCTCGTAGATCTGCGTCTGGACCATGGCGAAGGCCGGCGAGAAGTTCCAGCCGCGCATGTAGGCGTAGCCCACGAATCCCACCACCGCCATGGACAAAGCGATCGGCAGGCGCAAAAACGCGAGCACCAGCATGCAGCCGAGGCCGATCAGGGATTCGGTCATGTCAGGTCGTGGCCTGCGAGGCGCGGGCCGCGCCGGGGACGAACACCCTGAAGACGTGGACGGCGCCGGTGAGCGCCAGCATCGCGGTCATGAAATAGACGAACGGCCCGACCAGGATGCCCAGCACGTCGGTAGTGTCGCCGTAGCCGGCGATCTTCCCGGCCTTGATCCACGTCTGCCAGGCGATGAAGAAGAAGATCACCGCACAGACGGCATGCAGGGCGCGGATCCAGATATCGCGCCCGCGCTCGCCGAGCAGGCGGTCGATGAAGTCCATCGTCACGTGCTCGTCGGCGTGCGAGACGAGCGGCAGCCCGGCGAAGATGAGGACGAGGAGCGCGAGCTCCGTGACCTCGAACGCGCCGCGGATCGGGCGGTTGAGGAGGTAGCGCGCGACCACGTCGCAGAACGTGAGCAGCATCATGCAGAAAAGCAGCGCCGAGGCCGCGATGCCGAGCACGGCATCGGCCTTCCTCTCCCACTTGTGCTCAGGTGTGCTCACGAAATGAAAAGGGCGCGGTCCGACCGCGCCCAATGGTAGTGGAAACCGCCGGGGTTTACTTTCCGGCGGAGAGCTTCTTCAGCTCGGCGTGGAACTCCTGCAGCGCCTGGCGCGCGTTCGGCACCTTCGCGCTCGCCTTCTTCACCCAGTCCTCGATGATCGGGCCGGAGCGCTTCTTCGCCTCGGCCTGCATCGCGGCATTGGCCGTGACGATGTTCGCGCCGGCCTTCTTCAGCGCCTCGAGGCCGACCTTGTCGGCGCGGTCCCATGACTGGCCGTTCGAGCGAGCCGCGTACTCGTACGAGTGCTTCTCGATGATGGCCTGGTCTTCCTTGCCGAGCTTCCCCCACTTGTCCTCGTTCATGAAGAAGCCGAACGCGGAGCTGTACAGGCCGCCGGGAAAGACCGTCGCCTGGCCGATCACCTTGTCGAGCTTGAACGAGACGATCGACTCGAACGGGAAGAACACGCCGTCGGCGACGCCCGAATTGAGCAATTCGTAAGATTCCGGGGCCGGCTTCACGAACGCGGAGCCGCCAAGGGCGTTGCACACCTGCTCGGCGATGCCGCCGCCGGTGCGGATCTTCTGCCCCTTGAACTCGTCGAGCGACCTGATCGGCTTCTTGGTGAACATCTGGCCCGGACCGTGCGTCCAAACGGCGAGCAGCTTGACGCCCTTGTATTCGCCCGCCTTCTGGAAGTACTTCCAATGGATGCGCGAATAGGCGACGGAGTTGATCTCCGCGGTCTCTCCGGCGCCCGGCAGCTCCGCCATCAGCGGCAGGATGTGCCGAGCCGGCGTATAGCTCGCCGTCACGTAAGAGAGGTCGACGAGACCGTCGCGCACCGCGTCGAACGTGCCCGGCGCCGCGGCCGGCGCCTTCGGCAGCTCCTGGAATTTCACGCGGCCGTTGGTCGCCTTCTCGATTTCCTTCGTCCAGTTCTGCTGCCAGATCGTCAGATGGTGCGTGGGCGGCACCCAGCTCGAATAGGTGAGCGTGGTCTGAGCGTGCAAGGGTGTCGCCGATGCGGCGCCGATGATCGCGGCCGCCGCAAGCGTGCGCGTAACGTGCATGGTGAATCCTCCTCTGCGCGTAATCATAAATGCTTTGTCAGCGGGCGTGCCAAGTTCCATTGTCTTTCGGAATCGGTTTCGATACGATGCAACGCAAGCAAGTCGGGGGGAAGCGGAATGCCACATGTCGTCACCAAGGCCGATCTCGTGCAGGTCGCGGCCAGAGCGGGCAATCTCAGCAAAGCGGCAGCGGGCGAAGCGGTGAATGCGGTGTTCGATGCGATCGTCGAGAACGTCGCGAAAGGCAAGCGGGTGACGGTGGTCGGCTTCGGCACGTTCCTGCCGCGCAAGCGCAAGGCGCGCGCCGGCCGCAGCCCGGTGAACGGCAAAGAGATCAAGATCGACGCGAAGACCTTGCCGGCGTTCGCCGCCGGCCAGGGCTTCAAGCAGGCCGTCGACAAGACATCCTAGAAGTTCGGTTCCCAGCACCTTGTTTTAACGGGCATTGCAAAGCCCGTAGCCCCTTGGCAGAATCGCAAAGCACGATCCTTGCCAATGGATAGTCCACTCATTCTTTCGCTAGACGCGCACGGCGTTCCACACCGGTGGATCAGCTGGCAGCAGGCGTGCTTCTACTATGCGAAGAACCTGGTGGCCTGGACGCTGGGCGACGCGACGTTCACTTACTACGGCGGCATCTCGCGCATTACCGGCGAGCGTTCCTTCATCACCGCGCATTCGATCATCGCCATCAAGGGCAAGGCGCTGGCGGCGAAAGGCTTCAACCAGATTCCGCCGCTCAACAACCGCGAGCTCTTCCGCCGCGACCGCCACATGTGCGGGTACTGCGGCGGCGAGTTCAACTATTTCCGCCTGACGCGCGACCACATCACGCCGCTGTCGCGTGGCGGGCGGGACACCTGGATGAACGTGGTCACCGCGTGCCGGCACTGCAACGGGCACAAGCGCAATCGCCTGCCGCAGGAATGCGGGATGGAGCTGCTCTATGCGCCCTACGTGCCGAACAAGGCCGAGTACCTGATCCTCACCAATCGCCGCATCCTCGCGGACCAGATGGAGTTCCTGAAGCAGCACGTCGCGTCCAACTCGCGACTGGTTCTCGCCCCTGCCTGACTTCTGGCGTAACTCCGGCTTTCATCTTCTAGAGCGCGACGCGGCCGGCCGGCTGCGCGTCACGGACGATTTCCTGCGCGCGTACTACCTGCGCCCGGAGATCCACCCGGTGGAGGAATCCGGACCGCAGGAGCACCGGCTGCATGCCAGCCTGATGGCCGAGCCGCGCCGCAAGATCGCGCAGTCCGAGCTCGACGCGGTCGAGGATGCCGACGCGCGCGACAACTATCGCGTCGTGCTCGCATTCCGCGACCGACTGCTCGAGGCGGGCACGGTGGAGGCGTGCTACATGAGCCTCTTCAAGGCACCGGTGAGCATCCCGCCGCTCTTCATCGAGCAGATGGTGCACGTCATCCTGCGCAACCTGCTCGACGATTGCGACGATGCGCTGCGCCTGCGCGCCGCCGAGCTCTTCTTCCGCGAGCAGAAGGCGACCCTTCAGGAAGGCCATGCGCTCCTCGCCGACCTCGAGACGGTCGAGATGCATGCCTCGGGCAACCGCTACGGCAGCATCGGGCGACTGATCGTCGAGGCGCAGGGCGCGCTCGGCAAAGTGGACCTCGACGTCCTCGACCGCGCGAACGCCGGCATCTATTGGGAGCGGGAGTCGCGCTACGACACGGTGATCAGCGTCACGTACGGCCGCGCAGCGCTCGACGCGCTCGCACGGGTGATCGAAGCGTGGATCATGCACTTCCTCGGGTTGAAGGTCGCGGTCAAGCCGATCCGCAAGATCGACGAGCCGCGCTGGGCCTGGCATGTCGGCCTCGACGCGGAATCGACCGCCATCCTGAACGAGCTGTGGGCCGGCGCCGAGATCGACCACGGCCGCATGCAGCGCATCCTGGCGCTCTTCTCGCTGCAGTTCGACGAGCCGCGCGCCATGCGCAGCGATATCGCGGGCCGCACGGTGTACCTCGCCCTGTCGGCGAACGAAGCGGGCGCGGTGCGCATGAAGCCGCAAAACCTGCTCACCAACCTTCCGCTGCATGAAGCCTGACTATTGGGACCGCGCGAAGCGCGCGCTGGCGAGAAAGGACCCGATCATGGCGCGCATCATGCGCGAGCACCCGAAGGTCTTTCTCGCCAAGCGCGGCGAGCCGTTCCTTACGCTCGCGCGCGCGATCTGCGGGCAGCAGATCTCGGTGAAGGCGGCGCAAAGCGTCTGGGACCGGGTGTGCGGATGCGTGGGCGAGATCACGCCGGACAACGTTCTCGCGCGGAAAAGGCCGGAGCTGCGGGCCTGCGGCCTTTCCGACCGCAAGGTGGAATACATCGCCGACCTCGCGCAGCACTTCGCCGACGGCCGCATCCATGTCCATAAATGGCCGGACATGAGCGACGAGGACATCATCGCCGAGCTGGTGGAAGTGCGTGGCATCGGCCGCTGGACGGCGGAAATGTTCCTGATCTTCAACCTGCTCAGGCCCGACGTGTTTCCGCTCGACGACCTCGGGCTGCAGAAGGGCATCCGGGTTTCGTACTTCAAGGGCCGCAAGGTGTCCGTCAGGACGATGCAGCGGCTGGGCGAAGGCTGGCGGCCCTGGCGGTCGGTGGCGACGTGGTATTTGTGGCGCTCGCTCGACCCGGTCCCGGTCGAATACTGATTTCAGGCCCGGGGTAGAATCGCCCCCCGATGAAGACCACCTTCCTCGAGTTCGAGCAGCCGATCGCGGAGCTCGAGCAGCGCATCGAGGAACTGCGCTACGTGCAGGACGACTCGGCGGTCGACATCTCCGAGGAAATCCAGCGCCTCACCAAGCGCAGCCAGACCCTTACCAAGGACATCTACGGCAAGCTCACGCCGTGGCAGGTCGCGCAGGTGGCCCGGCATCCGCAGCGCCCGTACACGCTCGACTATGTGCAGGCCCTCTTCACCCATTGGGAAGAGCTGCACGGCGACCGCACCTTCGGCGACGACCCGTCCATCGTCGGCGGCTTCGCCCGCTTCAACGGCCAGGCGTGCATGGTGATCGGCCACCAGAAAGGCCGCGACACCAAGGAAAAGATCGCGCGCAACTTCGGCATGCCCAAGCCCGAGGGCTACCGCAAGGCGCTGCGGCTCATGCATCTCGCCGAGAAGTTCAGCCTCCCCGTGTTCACCTTCGTCGACACGCCGGGTGCCTATCCGGGCATCGATGCAGAGGAGCGCGGCCAGTCCGAGGCGATCGGCCGCAACCTCTTCGAGATGGCGCGACTGCGCACGCCGATCATCGCCACCATCATCGGCGAAGGCGGCTCCGGCGGCGCGCTCGCCATCGCCGTGGGCGACCAGCTCCTCATGATGCAGTACGCCACGTACTCGGTGATTTCGCCCGAGGGCTGCGCGTCGATTCTGTGGCGCAGCGCCGAGATGGCGCCCGACGCCGCGGAGGCGCTCGGCATCACCTCCAGCCGCCTCAAGACGCTCGGCCTCATCGACAAGATCGTGGCCGAGCCGCTCGGCGGCGCGCATCGCGATCCGCAGGCCGCCTTCCAGGCGCTGAAGCGCGCGCTCGCCGAGGCGCTGAAGCAGCTGCAGGAGATGAAGCCGAAGGAGCTGGTCGAGACGCGGCTCGAGCGGCTGATGGGCTATGGCAAGTTCAAGGAAGCCCAGGAGCGCTGAAGTCTCCGCCGCCGTCCGGCGCGCGATCGAAGGTCTGCGCAGCAAACATTTCCTCGCCGGCCTGTCCGGTGGGGTCGATTCCATGGTCCTCCTGCATGCGCTGGCCGCCGAGAACGTCGAGCTGCGGGCGGTCCATGTCCACCATGGACTGAGCCCGAACGCGGACAAGTGGGCTCGCTTCTGTCGGCGCGCGTGCAAGCGCATCGGCGTGCCGGTGACCGTCCGCCGGGTGCGGGTGCCGAAGGCAAACGAGGCGTCTGCACGCGCGGCTCGGTATGCCGCCTTCAAGGCGCTGCCGTTCGATGTCCTCGCGTTGGCGCATCAGCTGGACGACCAGGCCGAGACGGTGCTCCTCAATCTGCTGCGCGGGGCCGGGCCGCGCGGCGCGAGCGGCATGCCGGCGCGCGGCGCCATCGACGGCCGCGTGCTGCTGCGGCCGCTCCTCGACGTGCCGCGCGAAGCGATCGTCGACTATGCGCGCGATAACGAGCTCGAGTGGATCGAGGACGAAAGCAACGCGTCCGATGCATTCGCCCGCAATTTCCTGCGGCTGCACGTCGCCCCGCTGCTTAGCGCGCGCTACCCGCGCTGGCGCGAAGCGCTCGCGCGCGCTGCGCGCCATTTCGCCCGCCGCGATGCCGATGCGCGCGACCTGGTTCGTGAATTCCTGTCGGCGCAGGGGTTGCGGGCGCCGAGCGAGGCGAGGCTCGTCGAGATGCTGAAACAGCTCGCAGCGGGCGCGCCGGGCACCCTGATCGAGCACGACGGCGCCCGGCTGCGCATCTATCGCGGGGCCGTGACGGTCGAAAAACCCGTCCGCGAGGCGCCATTCGAGCCGATCGCCTGGCGCGGCGAGCGGAAAGTGAAAGTGCCCGCGCTCGGCGGAGAGCTGTGCTTCAGGCGGGCGCGCGGTGCCGGCATCGATCCCAAGTGGTTGAAAGAGAGTGCGCTTCACGTGCGGCTGCGCTCCGGCGGCGAGCGGCTGCAGCCCGATGCGTGCCGGCCGCGCCGCACGCTGAAAAATCTTTTCCAGGAAGCGGGCGTGCCGTCGTGGCAACGGAAAAAATTACCGCTCCTATATTGCGGCGACGAACTGGTGTGGGCGCCGGGCCTCGGCGTCGACGCGCGCTACGCGGCGACCGAAAAAACCTCCGGATTCGTCCCGGAATGGCGCGTAACCTGCTAAAATTGCAGAAAATTTTGCTAATTCTGGAGTCTTTGGATGTCGCTGGAGCGCACCCTTTCGATCATCAAGCCCGACGCCGTCAAGAAAAACGTCATCGGACAGATTCTTGGCCGCTTCGAGAAGGCTGGCCTTCGCATCGTGGCGGCGCGCATGATGCACTTGTCGCGTGCCGAAGCCGAGGGTTTCTACGCGGTTCACCGCCAGCGGCCCTTTTTCAAGGACCTGGTTGAGTTCATGATCTCGGGACCGGTGCTGGTGCAGGTGCTGGAGGGGGAAAATGCGATCGCCAAGAATCGCGAGCTGATGGGCGCCACGGATCCGAAGAAGGCCGACAAGGGCACGATCCGCGCGGATTTCGCCGACTCGATCGACGCCAACGCGGTGCATGGCTCGGACAGCGCGGAGAACGCTCGTACCGAAGTGGCGTACTTCTTTCCGGCGTGCGAGGTCTTCGGCCGGTGAATCTGATCGGCCTCGACGCCGCGGGACTCGAACGCTTCTTCGCCCAGCAAAGCGAGAAGCCGTTCCGCGCGCGCCAGGTCCTGCGCTGGATCCACCAGCGGGGCGAAACCGACTTCGGCCAGATGAGCGACCTTGCCAAGGCGCTGCGCGAAAAGCTGGCCAGCATCGCGCGGGTCGACGCGCCGGTAATCGTGGGCGACACGCTCGCGGAAGACGGCACGCGCAAGTGGCTCCTCAAGCTCGACGAGCGCAACGCCGTCGAGGCCGTTTTCATCCCGGAGACGAACCGCGGCACGCTATGCGTGTCGAGCCAGGCGGGCTGCGTGCTCGACTGCGCGTTCTGCTCCACCGGCAAGCAGGGCTTCGACCGCAACCTCTCCACCGCCGAGATCATCGGCCAGCTCTGGCTGGCGAATCGCCTGCTTCAAGGCGAGCGCCCGGTCTCCAACGTGGTGATGATGGGCATGGGGGAGCCGCTGCTGAATCTCGACAACCTCATCCCGGCGCTGCGCATCATGCTGGACGACAACGCGTATGGCCTGTCGCGCCGCCGGGTCACGGTCTCCACGTCGGGCGTCATCCCCGGCATGGACCAGCTGCGCGACGAGTGCCCGGTCGCGCTCGCCGTCTCGCTGCATGCACCGAACGACCCGTTGCGCGACAAGCTGGTCCCGGTGAACAGGAAGTATCCCCTCGAGGACCTGATCGCGGCCTGCAACCGCTACCTCGAGAAGGCGCCGCGCGACTTCATCACGATGGAATACGTGATGCTCGACGGCGTGAACGACGCCGATGAGCATGCGAAGGAACTGGTGCAGCTGGCGAAGCGCGTGCGCTGCAAGTTCAACCTGATCCCGTTCAATCCATTCCCGGCGTCGGGCTTCGGGCGCTCATCGCCCGAGCGCATCCGTCGCTTCGCCGAGATCCTGCAGCGCGCCGACCTGACGGTCACCACGCGCAAGACGCGCGGCGACGAGATTGCCGCGGCCTGCGGGCAGCTGGCGGGCGACGTCGCCGACCGCACGCGCCGCCAGGCGACGTACCGATTGAAGGAAGTGCGCGCATGAACGTGCGCGCCGCCCTTGCCGCGTCGCTGCTTCTGCTGGCGGGCTGCGCTTCCAAACCGGAGACGCCGGAGACCGGCACGATCGTCGGCGAGGTCGGCGATCCGCGTAACCGGGCCCGCGTGCACACCGACCTGGCGTCCGCCTATTACGAGCGCGGCAACATGGCGGTGGCGCTCGAGGAGCTCCGCATGGCGACCGAGGCGGACTCGTCCTTTGCGCCCGCGTACGGCATGTTCGGCATCGTCTACGCCGAGCTGAAGGAGACCAGCAAGGCGGACGACAGCTTCCAGCGCGCGCTGCGGCTTTCGCCCCACGATCCGGACATCAATCACGCCTACGGCGTATTCCTCTGCCGGGGCGGCCGCGAGAAGGAGTCGATCGGCTACTTCCTGCAAGCGATCCGCAACCCGCTGTACACCTCGCCGAGCCGCTCCTACACGGCGGCCGGCATGTGCAGCGTGCGCATGAAGAACACCAAGGACGCGGAGGAATTCTTCGTCCGCGCGCTCAAGCTCGATGCCGACGACCCGGGCGCGCTGCTTCAGCTGGGGCAGATCCGCTATCAGCAAGGCAAGATGGACGACGCGCGCCGGCTCGTGTCCCGGCACCTGAAGCTCGCTTCGCCCAGTCCCGAGTCGCTCTGGCTTGCGGTGAGGATCGAACGCAAGTCGGGCGAGCGCGTGGCGGAGCAAAGCTATGCCAACCAGTTGCGGCGGCGCTTCCCGGGCTCGCCGGAATACCAAGCTCTGCAGCGTGGCAATTTTGACTATGCGGGGGGCCTTTGACTGAATCCATCGGAGCGGAACTCGCCCGTGCGCGCGAGGAGCGCGGATTGGCCATTTCGGACGTGGCCCAGCAGCTGAAGTTCGCGCCGCGGCAACTCGAGGCGCTCGAGCAGGACAAGTTCGAGCAGCTTCCCGGCGGCACGTTCGTGCGCGGGATGGTGCGCAGCTACGCACGGCTCCTGAAGCTCGATCCCGAGCCGCTCCTCGACCGCATCTCGGGCCGCTTCGCCGCGCCGGACGCCGGCACGCTCGCCGCGCGCTACAGCCAGCCGGTGCCGTTCTCCGATAGCGCACGCCACTCGACGTTCGTCTACCTCGGCCTCTCGCTCGGCGTGCTGGTCATCGCCGCCGGCATTGGCTATTCCTGGTACCGCGAGCACAACCAGTCGGCGCAACTTGCCGCCGCCAAGCGCGCCGCGCAGGCCGCCGCCAAGGCCAATGCGATCGCCACGGCGCCACGCCCGCAGCCGAAGGTCGTCGAGGCCAACGCGGCGGCGCAGCCCGCGCCGGCGGCCGCGCCTAAAGTGCAGCAGGCGAAGATCGACCCGCCCGCGAAGGTGACACCCGCCAAGGTGGAGACGGCGGCCGCCGCGCCCATCGTGGTCGCGTCCGCGCCGGCCAAGCCGGCCGCCGAAAAACTCGCCACTGCCAAGGTGGTGGCGCCGCTCACCGGCGCCTCCAACCGCGTCGTGATCCGCTGCGACGAGGAGGCATGGATCGAGGTGAAGGACGCCAACGACCGCATGCTCGTCTCGTCGCTCAACCCGGCGGGCGCCGAGCGCGTGGTGCGCGCGCGCGGGCCGCTGACGCTCGTCATCGGCAACCCGGCGCAGGTGCACGTGACGCACAACGATCGCGCCGTCGATCTCACCCCGCATGTGAAGTCCGGCGTCGCCCGCTTCACCTTGCCATGATTCGTCGCCGTTCCCGACAGGTTCAGGTCGGCAACGTCCTGATCGGCGGCGGCGCGCCGATCGTCGTGCAGTCGATGACCAACACCGACACGGCGGACGTGCAGTCCACCGTGAAGCAGGTGGAGGAGCTCGCGCGCGCGGGCTCGGAGATCGTGCGCATCACCGTCAACACGCCGGAAGCCGCCGCTGCCGTGCCGCGCATCCGCGAGCGCCTGGACCTGATCGGCTGCCGGGTGCCGCTGGTGGGCGACTTCCATTTCAACGGACACAAGCTCCTCGCGCAGTTCCCCGACTGCGCGCGCGCGCTCGCCAAGTACCGCATCAATCCCGGCAACGTCGGCAAGGGTGCGAAGCGCGACGAGCAGTTCGCGACCATGATCGAGTGCGCGCTGAAGTACGCGAAGCCGGTGCGCATCGGCGTCAACTGGGGCAGCCTCGACCAGGAGCTGCTTGCTCGGCTGATGGATGAGAACGCCAAGCTGACTGCGCCCAAGGACGCGGTCGAGGTCATGCGAGAAGCGGTGATCCGCTCGGCGCTCGACTCCGCGGCGCAGGCGGAGGAATGGGGCCTGCCGGCCGAGCGCATCGTCCTGTCCTGCAAGATGAGCCAGGTGCAGGACCTGATTGCCGTCTATCGCGACCTCGCGAGGCGCTGCGAATACGCGCTGCACCTCGGACTCACCGAAGCCGGCATGGGGTCCAAGGGCATAGTCGCTTCGTCCGCCGCGATGGGCGTGCTGCTGCAGGAAGGCATCGGCGACACGATCCGCATCTCGCTCACGCCGGAGCCCGGCGGCAGCCGCACGCGGGAAGTGCAGGTGGCGCAGGAGCTGCTGCAGACCATGGGCCTGCGCGCCTTCACGCCCATGGTCAGCGCGTGCCCGGGCTGCGGGCGCACGACGAGCACCTACTTCCAGGAGCTGGCGCAGAAGATCGAGCACTATTTGAGAACTCAAATGCCCGTCTGGCGCGCGTCCCGGCCCGGAGTGGAGGACATGCGCGTCGCCGTGATGGGTTGCGTGGTGAACGGGCCGGGCGAGTCGAAGCATGCGAACATCGGCATCAGCCTGCCGGGCACCAACGAGGTGCCGGTGGCGCCGGTGTACGTGGATGGCAGAAAGACGGTCACGCTGAAAGGCGATCGCATCGCCGAGGAGTTCCAGGCGATCGTCGAGAAGTATGTCGAGGAAAAGTACGGCGTGGTGGAACACGCCGACGCCAAGTAAAAGCAGACCCGGTGCGCAAAGTCCGACCCGCCCTCCTGAAGGGCTTCGATCAGGAATTCCTGCCGCAGGAGCAGCTGCAGTTCAACGCGCTCCTCGACCTCGTTCGCCGCAACTTCGAGCGCTTCGGCTTCCTGCCGATCGAGACGCCGTCCGCGGAGAGGATCGAGGTGCTCACCTCCAAGGGCGGCGCGGAGAAGGAGATCTACGCCCTTTCGCGCCTTGCGGCCGACGACGACGACGAGGCCGCGGCCAAGGGCGCGCTGCGCTTCGACCTCACCGTACCGCTTGCGCGCTATGTCGCGATGCGCGAGCGCGAGCTCGCGTTCCCGTTCCGCCGCTACCAGATCCAGCGCGTCTGGCGCGGCGAGAACCCCCAGGTGAAGCGCGGCCGCTTCCGCGAGTTCTACCAGTGCGACATCGACGTCATCGGCCGGGAGACGCTTTCGGCGCTCTTCGAGGCCGAGATCCCGGCCGTCATCCACAGCGTGTTCCGCGAGATGTCGATCGGCCGCTTCGTCATCCGCATCAACAACCGCAAGGTGCTGAAGGGCATCCTGCGCCATTTCGACGTTTCGGACGACGCCGCGACGCCGGTGCTGCGAGCGCTGGACAAAGTGGAGAAGGAAGCCCGGGCGGCGATCCTCGCCGAGCTCCAGGCGAACGGTGTGCCGGCGGCGGCCGCGGGCGAGCTGTACGGTGTCATCGCCACCAAGCGGGCCACCGCGGAAACGCTGCAGTTTCTCGGCAGCCTCGGCTATGGCAACGAGATGTTCACCCAAGGATTGGCCGAGCTCGGCCAGATCGTCGAGGCGATCCGCCAGTTCGGCGTCCCCGATGAAGCCTTCGCGATCGACCTCGGCGTGGTGCGCGGGCTCGACTACTACACCGGCACGATCTACGAGACGACGCTCGTCGACCATCCGGACATCGGCAGCATCTGCTCGGGCGGCCGCTATGACGACCTGGCCAGCTATTTCACCAACACGCGCCTGCCCGGCGTGGGCATCTCGATCGGGCTATCGCGGCTCTTCGCGCGCCTGAAGGAGGCGAACCTGCTGCAGCCGCTCGAGCGAACGCCGGCCGAAGCGCTGGTCACGACACTCGATCCCGCGTCGCTGGGGCGCTACCTCCGGCTCGCGGCCGAGCTGCGCGCGCAGGGCGTGAACACCGAGGTGTACCTGGAGCGTGCGAAGATCGGCAAGCAGTTCGAATACGCGAACCGCAAGGGTTTCCGCGTGGCGATCACGGCCGGGGCGGACGAGTTCGCGCGCGGCACGGTCAAGGTGAAGGACCTCGCGCAGCAGTCGGAATCCGACGTGCCGGCCGGCGAGCTGGTGGCGCGCGTCAAACAATTGCTCAGGCAAAAGGCGGAGTAGATGGCTCTCGATCTCGAAGAACAGGAACAGGTCGCCGAACTGAAGGCGTGGTGGAACCAGTTCGGCTCGCTCGTCACCGCGGCCATCGTCGCCGTCTGCGTCGCCTTCGCCGCCTGGCAGGGCTGGCGCTGGTACGATCGCAGCCAGGCGGCGCAGGCCGCGGCGCTGTTCGAGGCGCTCGCGCACGCCGGCCAGGCGGGCGACGCGAAGGGCCTGCGCGACGCGGGCGGCGCGCTCCTCGAGAACTATCCACGCACGATGTACGCGTCCATGGGCGCCCTGATCGCGGCGCGCTTCTATTTCGACCGCAACGACCCGAAGAACGCCAAGGCGCAGCTGCAGTGGGTGGTCGAGCACGGCCGAACCGACGACATGCGCGACCTCGCGCGCCTGCGGCTCGCCAACGTGCTGCTCGACGAGAAGGCATACGACGAGGCGCTCAAGCTCCTCGACGAGAAGCACGGCGCGGCCTACGACGCGCAGTACGCCGCGGCGAAGGGCGACGTGCTGGTGGCGAAGAACCAGGCCGCCGAGGCGAAGGCCGCCTACCGCGTCGCGCTCGACAAGGCGGGCACGGGGAACAACGGCTTCCGCGAGAGCGTGCGCATGCGCCTGGAGGCGCTGGGCGGATGAGGGTGCCGCCTTTGCGCCAAGCGGCGGCCGTTGCGCTGGCCGTGCTGGTCAGCGCCTGTTCCGGACCGACGGGTCCACAACCGGCGGAGCTGCCCAGGCTCGACAGCGAAGCGCGGGTGCGCGAGATCTGGTCGGCGAGCGCGGGAGACGCCGACCGCTTCGTCTTCTCGCCGGCGCTCGCGGACGGCTCGGTGTTCGCCGCCGCGCGCGACGGCACGGTGATGCGGCTCGACGTTTCGCGCGGACGCACGCTGTGGAGCGTGAATGTCGACATCCCCCTCTCGGCGGGCGTCGGCAGCGACGGGACCACCGTAGCCGTGGCGAACGAGGAGGGCGAGGTCGTGGCGCTCGACGCGCAGACCGGCAAGAAGCGCTGGACGGCGCGGGTCTCGAGCGAGGTGATCTCGCCGCCGGCGATCGGCGCGGGGCTCGTCCTCGTGCGCAGCATGGACAATCGCGTCTTCGCCTTCGGCACCGACGACGGCAAGCGGCGCTGGATCTACCAGCGCGCGCCGAGCGCGCTCATCATCCGCTCGCCGTCGGGCATCGCGCTGGACGGCGACAACGCCTACGCCGGATTCGCGGGCGGCAAGCTGACGGCCATCGCGCTCGCCAATGGCGGCCAGCGCTGGGAGGTGACGGTCGCGCTGCCCAAGGGCGGCACCGAGCTCGAGCGCGTGACCGACGTGGTCGGCGACCCGGTGCTGCAGGGCGCGGAGGTGTGCGCCGCGGCCTACCAGGGACGCGTCGCCTGCTACGAGGCGGCGAGCGGCCGGCAACTCTGGACGCGCGAGGTGTCGTCGCTCACCGGCGTGAGCCTGGATGCCCGCTATGCCTTCGTGAGCGACGACAAGGGTGCGGTGCAGGCGTTCGACCGCACCAACGGCCGCTCGCTCTGGAAGCAGGACAAGCTCTCGTACCGGCAGCTTTCGCGGCCGCAGCCGATCGGGGATCTCGTGGCGGTCGGCGATTTCGAGGGCTATGTCCACTTCCTCGACCGCGAGACGGGCGCCTTCGTCGCCCGCTTCAAGACCGACGGCAGCCCGGTGCGCGCCGCGCCGAAGCTGATTCCCGGCGGCCTGCTGGTCGAGACGCAGGGCGGCGCGCTCTATGCGCTCAGCCCGTAAATGCCGCCGTGAAGCCCGTGCTCGCCCTGGTCGGGCGGCCGAACGTCGGCAAGTCGACCCTCTTTAACCGCCTCACGCGCAGCCGCGACGCCATCGTGCACGACCTGCCGGGCGTGACGCGGGACCGGCACTACGGCGAAGGCCGCTCGGGCGAGCGGCGCTTCATCGCCATCGACACCGGCGGCTTCGAGCCGCGCGCCGGCGAAGGCATCCTCGTCGAGATGGCGCGGCAGGCCGAGCAGGCGATCGCCGAGGCCGACGCGGTGGTGCTCGTCGTCGATGCCCGCGCCGGCCTGACGCCGGCCGATCGAGACATCGCCGAGCGGCTCCGGCGGCACCAGAACGTCTGGCTGGCGGTCAACAAGGCCGAGGGCATGCAGTCCGACACGGCGGTGGCGGAGTTCCACGAGCTCGGCATCGGCATGCCGGCCGCCCTCTCGGCCGCGCACGGCGAGGGCGTACGCGAGCTGCTGGATGCGGTGCTCGCCGCCTTTCCGGAGAGCGAGGAGGACGAGGAGGAGACCGAGCGCCATCCGCGCGTCGCGATCGTCGGGCGACCGAATGTCGGCAAGTCGACCCTGATCAACGCGCTGGTCGGCGAGGAACGCGTGATCGCGTTCGACCAGCCCGGCACCACGCGCGACCCGATCGAGGTCCCGTTCGAGCGGGCCGGCCGGCGCTACACGCTGATCGACACGGCGGGCGTGCGCCGGCGCGGCAAGACCGGCACGGCGGTCGAGTACTTCTCCATCGTCAAGGCGCTGCAGGCGATCGAGGCGGCCAACGTCGCGGTGCTGCTGGTCGACGCGGCGGACGGCATCACCGAGCAGGACGCCCACGTGGCGGGCTACATCCTCGAGCGCGGACGCGCGGTGGTGCTGGCGGTCAACAAGTGGGACGCCGCGGACAAGGAGGCGCGCTCGCGCGTCAAATCCGAGCTGCAATGGAAGCTCGGCTTCCTCAACTTCGCGGAGGCGCACTTCATCTCGGCGAAAGGCGGCAAGGGCCTCGGCCCGCTGATGCGCTCCGTGGACGCGGCGCACGCTTCCGCCATGGCGCGCCTCGCCACGCCGAAGCTCACGCGCGCCATGCAGTCGGCGGTCGAGCGCCAGTCACCGCCGAAGTCCGGCCTGATCCGCCCAAAGCTGCGCTACGCCCATCAGGGCGGCGTCAACCCGCCGCGCATCGTCATCCACGGCAACGCGCTCGACCGGGTGCCGGAGTCCTACAAGCGCTACCTCGAGGGCTTCTTCCGCAACGCCTTCCATCTGGTCGGCACGCCGCTCGCCATCGAATTCCGCACCGGGCGCAACCCGTACGCCGGCAAGCGCAAGTCGCGCTAGAAGAAGGGGCGGGACAGCGCCCGCCGGGGCCGGCTCAACGCGCGGCGGCGTAAAAGTCGCGCGCGCAATCGCTGGCGCGCGCGTGGCAGCGAAGGAGCCGGAACGGGGCGCTCGCGGCGCCGCGGCCGCGAGCGCCGTGCGCCTGCCACACCGCCATCGCCGCCTCTCGCTGGCCGGCGGCGATGTGTCCGGCCAGCGCGGCAAGCAGCAGGTAGTCGCGCGCCTCGTTGCCGAGATCGTCCTGCATGCCGAGGAGATCCGTCGCCAGCACGCCGATGCGCGGCGCGTCGCGCGCGGCGACGGCGCGGAAAAGCGCGATCCACTCCCGCTGGAACGGTCGCAGCGTGCCAAAGCAGCCGCCGCCCGCGAGCCGGCCCCACAACGGCGCGAGGTCGTCCCAGGAGAGATACGGGTTCACCGCCTCCGCGACGCGGAGCAGGCTGTGCAGCCACACGTCCTGTTCGCGCGCCTCGCGGCAGTCGAGCAGACGCAGCTTGACGAGCTCGAGATCCTTCTCCAGCTGGCGCGGCACACCCTCGGGGGCGGGGGGCCGTGCGCCGACGAGATAGTTGCGCGCGTACCACGCGAGCCGCGTGCGCTCCAGGCGCTCGAAGCTGTACGCGCCCTCGGCGAGGGGGTTCGGCGGCCGCTTCGGCCGGTCGGGCTCGAGCAGCTCGAGCACCGGCACGCCGATGGCGCCGAGGGCGACGATGTCGCCGGCCGAGCGGTCCGTGAAGCGGCTGCGCGCGGCGTTAAGGTCGAGCACCGGGTAGTAGTCCGAATTGGCCGGCATGCCGTAGCTCGCGAAGAGCGGGGCGAGCGTCGCCCGGCTGCCGATGTAGCGCGCGTCGAGGTCGCCCATGGTGAGCACGTGGATGCCCCATAGCTCCTTTGCCAGCCCGGGGCTGTCGAAGACCTGCGCCTCGGGCCCGCCCGGCAATGCCGCGTCGCTCGCGATGATCAGCAGGTCGAAGTCGCTCGGCGCGTAGATCACGTAGTTCCGGAACTCCTCGCCGAGGGCCGCGAGCACCGTGGCGACAAGCCCCGGCTCGATCTCGTAGAGCTGGATCCATTGCGCCAGCACGCCGCCGTCGTTGAGGTGCGGCTTGACGCGGCGGTAGAACTCGCGCGTAAAAAGGCTCGCCACGCCGCTTACCCAGGGATTGGACGGCTCCGAGATGATCAGGTCGTACCGGCGCCGCTGCGCCGAGAAATAGCTCTTCGCGTCGTCGATGACGATCGTGCCGCGCGGGTCGGCATAGGTGGCGCTGTTGCGTGGCGCGAAGCCGCGCGAAGCCTCCGCCATGGCCGGCTCGATCTCGATCGTATCGACCCGCTCGATGTCGAGGCTCTGCAGCAGCGTGTGCGTCGTGAGCCCGGTGCCGATGCCGATCACCGCCGCCGACTTGGTCTGCGGCTTGAGCGCGAGCGGGATGGCGGCGGTGAGCACCATCGTGATCTCGTCCGAGCCGCGCGTGCCGTTCGGCTCGAGGTTGATCGAGCCGTCGGACTTGCCGTTGGTCCGCAGGCTGGTCGCTTCCGGGTAGCGCACGAGGTGCACGGTCGCCGTCTTGCCGTCCTTCTCGAACAGCACCGTCGCTTCGCGCGACGAGGCCAGCTCGCCGTGGCGAAAGACGCCGGCGGTCATCTTGTTCGCATCGAGCTCCACGCCCAGCGCGACGGCGACGAAGACGAGCGCGCTCGCCGCGGCCACGGGCCGCCAGCGCACGCGAAGGCTGCGCAGCAGGGCGAGGCCCAAGGCGACGTCGATCAGCGCGCCGGCGATCAGCGATCCCTTCAGCCCGAGCGCTGGCAGGCCGACGTGCACCGCGAACAGCACGCCGGCGATCGCTCCGAGCGTGTTGGCGGCGTACACCTCGCCGATGGCGGCCTCGCCACGCCCGCGGCGCAGCAGCGATGCGGTCAGGAGCGGCAGCGTGGTCCCGGCGCAGAACGTGGCGGGCAGCATGACGAGCGAAGCGATCAGGCCGCCGGACAGGTTGAAGAGGACGTAACCGGTGTCGGTGCGCGCGAGCCCCTTCATCAGGGTCTCCATGAGCGAGAACGTGCCGTCGTACACCGGCAGCGTGGCGAGCGCCAAAAGGCCCATGAGGATCTGCAGGCCGGCCAGCAGGGATGCCGGTTCCGCGGTCGCGTCGATGCGCCGGCGCACCGCGAGGCCGCCGAGCGCCAGCCCGAAAATGAAGGCGGCGAGCATCAGCTCGAAGGAATGCGTCGAGGCGCCCAGCACGAGCGAGAGCATGCGGATCCACGCGATCTCGTAGATGAAGGAGGCCATGCCGGTGAAGAACGCCACCACGACGAGCAGGTCCGCGCCGCGCGGCCTGGCGGTTCCGGCAATCGGCTCGGGCGGCGCGGGCCGCGCCAGCACCCAGACGACCGCGGCAATCGCGAGGTTCAGCATGCCCGCCAGGCGCAGCGTGCCGGGCAGGCCGAACTGCGCGAGCAGGACGAACGCGCTCGTCAGCACGCCGGCGGCCGCGCCAAGGCTGTTGGTGAAATAAAGCATGGCGAGCGATTCGCCGCTCGCGGCGGGCGCTGCGCGCACGAGCGCCGCGCTCATGAGCGGGAAGGTCATGCCGAGCAGGACCGATTGCGGCAGGATGAGCACGCAGGAGAGCGCCAGCTTGTAGGCAAGCGCCAGCCCGCCCAGGGCGGGCAGCACGCTCGAATACGACCACTCGGTCAGAGCGGCGAAAAGCGGGTGGAAGGCGAGCGCGGCCAGGCCGACGATCGCTTCGACCAGCGCATACGCGAGCAGCGGCCGCCGGCGGCTGGACGACCCGCGTGCGCACCAGCCGGCGCCGGCCGCCATTCCCCCCATGAACACCACCAGCACGAGGGACTGCGCGTAGGCAGCATGGCCGAGGAAGAGCTTCAGGTACTGCGTCCAGATGGACTCGTAGATGAGCCCGGCGAAGCCCGAGGCAGTGAAGAGTACGTAGAACGCAGCGCGTGGCATGAAGGCACGCGATGCTAATTTACGGCGCATGCCGGTGTCATTTCGCCTCGCCGCCTTCTACTTCGCGTTCTTCGCCTGGGTCGGCATCACCACGGCGTATTTCCCCGCGTATCTCGCCGAGCGCGGGCTGGATGCGGCGCAGATCGCCTGGGTGCTCGCGCTGCCGATGCTGGCGCGCATCGTCGCGCCCGCGGGGTGGGGATGGATCGCGGATCGCACGCGCGCCCAGCGGGCGATCGTGGTGGCGTCCTGCGCCGCCGGTGGCGCGTGCTTCGCGGCGTTGCCGGCGATGAACGGCTTCGCCGGCATTGCCGGGCTGATCGCCGTGTCGGCGCTGTTTACCGCGGCCGCGCTGCCGCTCGTCGAGGCGATCACCGTCGGTGCGGTCGCCGAACAGAGCGGACGTTATGGTCCGATCCGCCTATGGGGGTCCATCGGCTTCATCGTCGTGGTTCTCGCCGGGGGCGCCTGGCTCGACACCGGGCTGATCGGCATATTCCCGTTTGCGATCGTCGCCTGCGCGCTCGCCTCGGCGGCGGCCGGCCTCGCCTTGCCCAAGCGCGCCGCGCCGCATGCAGCGGCGACCGGCAAGGCGCCGATGACGGGGAGCGCGTTGGCCCTCGTCGCGAGCTGCTTTTGCGTGGCCGTGTCGCACGGCACGCTGTACACGTTTCTTACGTTGCACCTCCGCAACCTGGGCTACAGCGGCCCGCTGATCGGTTTCCTCTGGACGCTCGGTGTGCTGGCGGAAATCGTCGTGTTCTTCTACCTGCCTGCGCTTTTCCGCCGGCATGCGCTCTCCACCATCCTCATGGCGAGCACGGCGCTCGGCGTGATCCGTTTCCAGCTGATCGGCTGGGCGGCCGACTGGCTGTCGCTGCTGCTGCTCGCGCAGGTGCTGCACGCCGCGACTTTCGGCTCGTACCACGCCGCAGCGGTGGCTGCCGTGCACCGCCTCTTTCCGCCGCATGCGCGCTCGCGCGGGCAGGCGCTGTTGTCGAGTCTTGGCTACGGCGCGGGTGGGGCGGCGGGGGCGCTCTCGGCGGGCTGGGCGTGGCACCTCGCCGGGCCGGGGCTCGCGTTCACGGTCTCCTCCGTTGCGGCCGGGGCGGGCCTCCTTTTTGCCTATCCCCTGAAACGCGCAGGGTTGTGAACTGTCGGAGTCATTTATGAACCGCAAATTGATCATCGTCGCCGCGCTGAGCGCGGCTTTCGCCGGTGGATGCGAGACCGTCGATACCACCAAGACCACCGCTGTCGGGGTCGACCGACAGCAGCGCATGATGCTTTCCTCGCAAGAGGTCAACGCCGAGGCGGCGAAGGCCTACGCGCAGATGATGGCCGACGCGCAGAAGAAAGGCGTGCTCGACAAGGATCCGGCGCAGGTGGCCCGCGTAAAGGCCATCATCGGACGTCTCATTCCGGCAACCGCGGCCTTCCGCGACGACGCGCCGAAGTGGCCATGGGAAGTGCACGTGCTGACGACCGATGAAGTCAACGCCTGGTGCATGCCGGGCGGCAAGATCGCGGTTTATACCGGCCTCATCAACAAGCTGCAGGCGACCGACGACGAGCTCGCCGCGGTCGTGGGCCACGAGATCGGCCATGCGCTGCGCGAGCACACGCGCGAGCAGATGTCGCAGCAGGCGATCACGCAGACGGGAATCGGCCTCGCCGGCGCGCTGCTCGGCATCGGCGACCTCGGCCAGAGCCTCGCCGGGGCGGTGGCGAACGTGACCCTGCAGCTGCCGAAGTCGCGCGGCATGGAGAAGGAAGCCGACGACATCGGTGTCGAGCTCGCGGCGCGGGCTGGCTATAACCCGCAAGCGGCCATCTCGCTGTGGCAGAAAATGGAGAAGGTGGCCGGCGGCAGCGAGCCGCCGAAATTCCTCTCCACCCACCCGCCCAGCGCCGACCGCATCGCCGACCTGCAGAACCAGGTGCAGAAGGTGATGCCGCTCTACCAGCAGGCGAAGGCCGGAGCCACCGCAGCCGCGGGTAAATAGATCATAATTCAGGGTTTCTGCAGTGCAGAAACCCTGAATGCCCCAGACCCTCTACGACAAGCTTTGGGATAGCCACCTCGTCCACATCGAGGACGACGGCACGGCTCTCCTTTATATCGACCGCCACCTCGTCCATGAGGTGACCAGCGCCCAGGCCTACGAGGGCCTGCGCGAAGCCGGGCGCAAGCCCTGGCGCGTGGAATCCGTCGTCGCGACGGCCGACCACAACACGCCGACCACGAACTGGGAAGCCGGCCTCGCCGGCGTGCGCGACCCGTTCGCCAGGCTGCAGATCGAAACGCTGGACTCCAACATTCGCGAGTTCGGCGCCAAGGTGTATTTCCCCTACCTCGACAAGCGCCAGGGCATCGTGCACGTCATCGGGCCGGAGCAGGGTGCGACCCTGCCGGGGATGACGGTCGTCTGCGGCGACTCGCACACCAGCACGCACGGCGCCTTCGCCTGCCTCGCGCACGGCATCGGCACTTCGGAAGTCGAGCACGTGCTCGCCACGCAGTGCCTGGTGACGAAGAAGATGAAGAACATGCGCATCAACGTCGAAGGCCCGCTCGCCCGCGGCGTGACGGCGAAGGACGTGGTGCTCGCCATCATCGGCAGGATCGGCACCGCCGGCGGCACGGGCTACGCCATCGAGTTCGCCGGCAGCACCATCCGCTCGCTTTCCATGGAAGGCCGCATGACGGTCTGCAACATGGCGATCGAGGCCGGCGCGCGCGCCGGCATGGTCGCCGTGGACGACACCACCATCGAATACCTGAAGGGCCGCAAATTCGCGCCGCAGGGGCGCGAGTGGGATCTCGCGGTGGAGTACTGGCGCACGCTGAGGAGCGACCTCGACGCCAAGTTCGACCGCGAAATCACGCTCGATGCGCGCGAGATCCGGCCGCACGTGACCTGGGGCACCTCGCCCGAGATGGTGGTCCCCGTGGACGACACCGTTCCCGATCCCGACCGCGAGAAGGACAGCCTGCGGCGCGAAGGCATGGAGCGCGCGCTGCAGTACATGGGGCTCAAGCCGCGCACGCCGATTACCGACATCCGCGTCGACAAGGTTTTCATCGGCTCCTGCACGAACTCGCGCATCGAAGACCTGCGCGCTGCCGCTTCGGTCGTGAAGGGCAAGCGCGTCGCCTCGAACATCAAGCAGGCGCTGGTCGTGCCCGGCTCGGGCCTCGTCAAGGCACAGGCGGAGAAGGAAGGCCTCGACCGCATCTTCCGCGACGCGGGCTTCGAGTGGCGCGAGCCCGGCTGCTCGATGTGCCTCGGCATGAATCCGGACCGCCTGGACTCCGGCGAGCGCTGCGCCTCGACCTCGAACCGCAACTTCGAGGGCCGGCAAGGTGCCGGCGGTCGCACGCATCTCGTGAGCCCGGTGATGGCCGCGGCGGCCGCGATCGCCGGCCATTTCGTCGATATCCGACGCTGGAGCTAGCGATGGAAAAGTTCACCGTGCTGAATGGCCTGGTGGTCCCGTTGGACCGCGCGAACGTCGACACCGACCAGATCATCCCGAAGCAGTACCTGTCGTCCATCAAGCGCACCGGCTTCGCGGAAGGCCTGTTCGCCGAGTGGCGCAAGGATCCGAACTTCGTGCTGAACCAGTCGCGCTACCGCGGCGCGACGATCCTGCTCGGGCGCAAGAACTTCGGCTGCGGGTCCTCCCGCGAACACGCGCCGTGGGCGTTGATGGACGGTGGCTTCCGCTGCGTGATCGCGCCGTCCTTCGCCGACATCTTTTTCAACAATTCATTCAAGAACGGCTTCCTCCCGCTGATCCTGACCGAGAGCGAGGTCGATCGCCTGTTCCACGAGTGCGCCGCGTTCCCGGGCTTCCGCCTGGTGGTGGACCTCGAGCAGCAGACCGTGGCGACGACCGACCAGTCGATCGTGATGCGCTTCGACATCGACCCGTTCCGCAAGTACTGCCTGCTGAACGGCCTCGACGAGATCGGGCTGACCCTCCGCCACGCGGAGAAGATCCGCGCGTTCGAGGCGCAGCGAAAAGCCCGCTACCCCTGGTACTTCTAGATGCGCGTCGCCATCCTTCCCGGTGACGGCATCGGGCCGGAGATCATTGCGCAGGCGAAGAAGGTGCTGCGCAAGCTCCCGCTCCCTCTGGAGATGCAGGACGCCCCGGTGGGCGGCGCCGGGTATGAAGCATCCGGCCATCCGCTGCCGCCGGCGACCCTGGCGCTGGCGAAGCAGGCCGACGCCATTCTCTTCGGCGCGGTCGGCGATGCCCGCTACGACAAGCTCGAGCGCTCCAAGCGTCCCGAGCAGGCGATCCTCGGCCTGCGCAAGGAGCTGGGCCTCTTCGCCAACCTGCGCCCGGCGCAGGTCCATCCCGAGCTCGCCTCGGCTTCGGCGCTGAAGGCGGAGGTCG
>Ga0070681_10000616_pt1 | contig 29195 bp, 32 predicted proteins | sample KBSC83BmetaG_FD_65650 | JGI IMG/M metagenome (GOLD analysis project Ga0070681, IMG submission 65650) | Corn rhizosphere microbial communities from Kellogg Biological Station, Michigan, USA - KBS C8-3B metaG | ecosystem: Host-associated > Plants > Roots > Rhizosphere | place: USA: Michigan...
CGTGGCGCTACGTGAACGTCGGCGCCGTCGGCCGGCCGTACGAGGGTCGTCCAGGCGCCTACTGGGCACTGCTCGGCCGCGAGGTCGAGCTCGTGCGCACCGACTACGACTTCGAGGCGGCGGCCGAAGCGGTTGTTGCCTCGGGACAGCCCAATGCGGAGGAGGTCGTCGAGACGTTGCTTCATCCGCCCACGCCCGAGGAGGCCACCGCCTGGTGGGAGGAGTCTAGGGTTCCGCGATGAGCACGAGCGCCGCCGCCGAGATCGTCTTCGACCACGTGACGAAGCGCTACGAGGGGCGGGACCAGGCGGCGGTCGAGAACCTGTCGCTGACGATCCCTGCGGGCGAGATCTGCGTCCTCGTCGGGCCCTCCGGCGCCGGGAAGACGACGGCGATGAAGCTCGTCAACCGGCTGATCGAGCTCGACGAGGGCGACATCACGATCGACGGGACGTCGATCCGCGACCAGGACGTGGTCGAGCTGCGGCGGGGGATCGGCTACGTGATCCAGCAGGTCGGGCTCTTCCCGCACATGACGATCGCCGAGAACATCGCCACCGTGCCGCGGTTGCTGGGCTGGCCGAAGGTCCGGACGAAGGAGCGGACCGTCGAGCTGCTCGACCTCGTCGGCCTCGAGCAGGACTACGCGTCGCGCTACCCCGCACAGCTGTCCGGGGGCCAGCGTCAGCGGGTCGGCCTCGCCCGCGCGCTCGCGGTCGACCCGCCGCTGATGCTCATGGACGAGCCGTTCGGCGCCCTCGACCCGATCACCCGCGACCGTCTCCAGCTCGAGTTCCTGCGGTTGCACGAAGAGGTGCGGAAGACGGTGATCTTCGTCACGCACGACATCGACGAGGCGATCAAGCTGGGCGACCGGATCGCGATCCTCCGCGAAGGCGGCCACCTCGCCCAGTACGACGTCCCCGACCGGATCCTCGCCCACCCCGCCGACGAGTTCGTGGAGCGCTTCGTCGGCGCCGACCGCGGCCTCAAGCGACTCGCCCTCCGCCGCCTGGAGGAGATCGAGCTCGAGCCCCTTGACGGCGCGCCGGCCGCCGACGCGCCGCGGGCGCCCGGCTCGACCACCCTCCGCGACGCGCTCTCGCTGATGATGTCCGAGGGGGCCGACCCGCTCGTCGTCGTCGATGCCGGCGGGACGCCGATCGGCCTGCTCTCGGTCGCCCGGGTCGGCCGCGTGCTCAGCGAGCTGTGATCACGCTCCCCCTCCTGGCGAACGGCCCGGTGATCCCGAACTTCGGCGCGGGGTCGACGTGCGAGACCGAGAACCACTTCTTCTGCACCGGGTGGGTCGCGGATCACTGGTCCGACACGCTCCAGCCCGCACTGCTCCAGCACATCAAGCTCGCCGCGATCGCCGTGGCGATCGGGTTCGTGCTCGCCTTCGCGGCCGCTCTCGTCGCGTACCGGTACCGGCGGGCCGACCAGCCGATCGGCCTGCTCTCCGACTTCCTGTACACGATCCCCAGCCTCGCGCTGTTCCAGCTGCTCGTGCCGCTGACCGGCCTGTCGGTGACGACGGTCGAGATCGCGCTCGTCAGCTACACGCTGCTGATCCTGTACCGGAACATCCTCGAGGGGCTCCGCGGTGTGCCGGCCGAGGTCCGCGAGTCGGCGCGCGGCATGGGGCTGACGCGCCTGCAGTCGCTCGTCCGCGTCGAGCTGCCGCTCGCCGTGCCGTCGATCATGGCCGGCCTCAGGATCGCGACCGTGTCGACGATCTCGATCGCCACCATCGCTGCCTTCGTCATCCCGGAAGGGCTGGGCAGGCCGATCTTCATCGGGATCGGTCAGGACGTGTTCAAGACGGAGATCATCGCCGCCGGCGGGCTCGCGATCCTCCTCGCCCTGGCCGCCGACGCGCTCCTCGTCCTCCTCGGCCGTGCGCTGACCCCCTGGAGGAACGCGTGATCCGCCTTCTCGCGGACTCCTTCAGCTGGGGAACCTTCCCCGATGCGATCCGGTTCATCGCCGACAACCCGGGCCTGCTCTGGCACAAGTCGGTGCAGCACATGGAGCTGTCGGGCGCGGCGATCGGGATCGCGTTGCTCCTGGCGCTGCCGCTGGGGGTGGTGCTCGGCCACCTGCGCCGCGGCTCGTTCGTCGCGATCAGCGTGTCCAACCTCGGCCGGGCGCTGCCGAGCCTCGTCCTGATCGCGTTCGCCCTGTTCGTCTCCGGCCACTTCTTCGTGAACAACATGGCCGCGCTGGTCGTCCTCGGCGTCCCGCCGATCCTGACGAACGCCTACTTCGGCATCGAGGACGTCGACAGGAACATCGTCGAGGCGGCGCGGGGGATGGGGATGAGCGGCCGCGACATCCTGTTCCGGATCGAGCTTCCGCTGGCCCTGCCGCTGATCATCGCCGGAATCCGGATCGCCGCAGTCTTCATCATCGCGACGGCGACGATCGCGGCGGTCGCGGGCGGCGGCGGGCTCGGAGACGTGATCGTCAACCAGGCCACGTATCACCTCTCCGGCGTCGTCGGCGCCTCGCTCGTCGTGTCGCTGCTCGCCTTCGGCGCAGCGCTGCTCCTCGCGCTCGTCAGGAAGCTTTTGACGCGTCCCTACGTTTCGGCGGACTAGTGCCCGTTACATAGGGTCCCCGGGGTCATCTCTCTGGAAAGGAGTCAGCTGTGGTCCGCAAGCATGCTCGGCGCGCCGTCAAGGCCGCCTTCGCAGTGGCGTTGGCAATCCCGATCGTCTTAGGTGGGACGGCCAACGCGGGCACGACCGCGTCGCCGACGATCACGGTCGGCACGAAGAACTTCACCGAGGCCTTCGTCCTCGGCCAGCTGTACAAGCAGGCGCTCGAGGCCAAGGGCTTCAAGGTCGGCTACAAGGAGAACATCGGCAGCTCGGAGCTGATCGACACGGCGCTGACGAGCGGGAAGATCAACTTCTATCCCGAGTACACCGGTGTCCTCGCCCTCAACATCGCGCATGTGAAGAAGGCGCCGAAGACGGCCGCGGCGACGTATGCGGCGGCGAAGGCGTTCGAGGAGAAGCGCGGCTACACCATGCTCAAGCAGACGCCGTTCTTCGACGCGGACTCGTTCACGGTCCTGACGAAGACGGCCAAGAAGTACGGCCTGACGAAGATCTCCGACCTGAAGAAGGTGTCGAACCTTTCGTACGCGGGCTACCCCGAGTGCGACAAGCGCATCACCTGCCTGCTCGGGCTGAAGCAGATCTACGGGCTGAAGAACATCAAGTTCGTGCAGCTGGGGACGATCCCCGTCACCAAGCTGATCGACTCCGGCAAGGTCATCGGCGGCGACGTCTTCACGACCGAGCCGGCCCTGGCCAACCCGAAGTACACGGCGCTGATCGACGACAAGCACATCTACGGGTTCCAGAACGTGGCGCCCGTCGTGTCGAAGAAGGTCGTCTCCGCCTACGGCGCAAAGTTCACGAATGCGGTGAACGCGCTCAGCGCGAAGCTGACCAACAAGGCGATGATCGCGATGAACAAGGCGGTCGCGGTCGACAAGAAGACGCCCGCGGCCGTTGCCAAGGCGTTCCTGCAAGCGAACGGTCTGGCTTAACACATTTCGGGAGGGACAGACCCCGCGCGCGGGGTCTGTCCCTGTCGTATCGTTCCGCTCCGTGGCCGAGGGATTCACCATCGGGCGGCTGGGGGAGTTCGAGACGAACGGGCGCTGGCAGCTCGTTCGCCGCGGGCTCGAGGTCGAGGCGTTCGGGCTCAACGTCGTCGAGATCGAGCAGGGCTACTCGATCCCGGAGCACGACGAGACCGAGCGCGACCAGGAGGAGGTCTTCGTCGTCCTCGACGGCGACGCCGTCATGGTGGTCGACGGCGAGGACCACCCGGCACCTGCCGGGACGTTCGTGCGCGTTGCCCCTCGGCTCACACGGACCGTGCGGAACGACGACGAGGCGCCCGTAACGCTGCTGATCGTCTCGGCGCCGACGACGTCGGGCTACACCGACATGGGCTGGGCCTAGGACCGCTCGCCGCCGCGCCCGACCTGTGCGGGTTCCCCCACGCGTTACCAGGCGCCGCCGCCGCCGCCTCCGCCGCCGCCGCCCCCGCCGCCCGAGAAGCCGCCGCCGAAGCCCGAGCCGCCCGACGAGGACGGCGGGGTCAGCGCCGAGCCGAAGCCGGCCGACAGGTCGCCGATCCCGAGCGACGTCGCTCCGGAGCCGAGGTCGCCGTACGGGGTGATCCAGTAGATCGAGCTCTGGTCGTGCAGCTCCTGCGGCATGTGCAGCTGCGCGCCCTGGAGGACGCGCTCCGCGATCCCGAACGCGATCCCGTAGACCAGGAACCGCTCCCACAGCTGGAGCGTCGCCGGCGGCGCCTCCTGCAAGCGGGGGAAGTCGGTCAGGTAGCGGCGGAAGGCGTCCCAGCGCTCGGCCTCGGTCTGGCCCGCCTTCGTCCGGCGACGCCACAGCCGCGCGCGGGTGAGCGCGATCAGGAGCACGACCGCGTTCACGATCGCGCAGCCGCCGAGCGCGACCAGCACGACGTCGCTCCAGCGCGGCGTGCCGGGTCGCCAGCCGTCGATTCCGACCCAGAGCAGGACGACGGCGGCGACGACGCCGAGCAGGAGGGCAAGGCCGAGCAGTCCGGCACCGGCGTCGGTGAACCACTTCCGCGCCTTGATCGCCGAGGACGCCTTGGTCTTGAAGCTCGTGAAACGCGTCGCATTCGACGTGCGGTGCTTCTCGATCTTCTCCCGGAACTCGCTCAGCCGCTCGCCGTCGGCGTCGACGACCGAGTCGATCACGGCTGCGACCGGCTCCTCGAAGTCGGCGAGCGGCACGGCCGCGTCGCCCGGCGTGACGAGCAGGTCGGAGACGGTCTCGTGCCGGAGCCCGCCCCAGATCTTCTTCTCCGTGTCGACCGGCGAGGACTTGTACCGGCCGCGGCGGATCAGGTCGAAGAGCGTGGCGGTAAACTCCTGTGAGCCGACGTCGGTCGACTGGCGCAGGAGCGGCGGGACGAGTGCCGGCTCGGTGTCCGTGGGCGGCTGCTGCTCGTATTCGCGGTCGTAGCCGGTGCCGCGCTCGCGGCCGTAGACGAGCCAGACGAGGAGCAGGACGAGGAGGGCGGGGCCGAGCGCGAAGAGCGCCAGCCAGAGGAGCGTCCGGCCGGGATGGTTCTTCGCGTCGTCGAGGCGTTCGCGGTCGTGCCGATAGCTGGCCTCGGCGCCGGCCTCCTGCCGCACGATCGCCGCCAGACCGCTGCCGGCGACCACCCTGGCGCCGGCGGTCGAGGTCAGGACGTGACGCGGGAAGACGACCCGCATCTCCACCCACTGGTGGCTGGGCACGTTCACGGCCCGGAGCGTCGCCACCTGCGGAGCACGTGCGACGACACCGTGAACCCAGGCTGGGTGGCCGTAGACGCGGTAGCTCGGCCCGAGCGCGACCGGTCGGGGCAACCGCATTGCCGCAGTCAGGTTCGGGAGCGGCTCCGACCAGCTCGGCCCCCAGACCTTCAGGTTGACGTCGGCAACGTCGTCGTGTGCGACGGTCAGGCCCTTGAAGCGGTACGAGATCGTGAACGTGCGCGGTTCGCCTGCGGCGAGGAAGTGCCAGACGATCCGCACCCGCTTCCCGTTCGTCTCGTAGTTGAAGGTGTCGGAGCGGTCGATGCTCCCGAGCTCGGTGCTGCCGCCGCGGCTGTAGCGCCGGTCGCCCTCGGCCACGGAGATCCGGTCGATCGACTCGCCTTTGCGAAGCGGGATGTCGCGGAACGCGCCGTGGTAGGCGCCGCCGATCGTGATCTTCTCTTTGACGACGAGCGCGCCGGTCGGCGCGATCTGCACGGCGACGTCGGCGTTCTGGAGGTAGTAGGCGCGGGCGACCGCCGGGACGAGCAGGACGGCGGCGGCGAGCACGACTGCCGCGAGCAGCGCCCGACGAGGATTCATGCGGCGACTAGCTCGTCTGGGCGGGCGGCGTGGGCGCCGGCGTCTCCGGCGGAGGCGGTGCCGCCGCGGGGGGCGGGGCCGGTGCGTCGGTGAAGGAGACCTGCGGCGCCGCCCGGGTCGCGTCCTCGGTCTGGAAGTACTCGCGCGGGTTGAAGTGGAAGATGCCCGCGATGACGTTCGTCGGCACGGTCTCGAGCGCGTTGTCGTAGCTGAGCACCGTGTCGTTGTAGACCTGGCGCGAGACGGCGATGTTCTGCTCGACGTCCGAGAGCTGCGCCTGCAGCTGCTGGAAGTTCTCGGTCGCGCGCAGCTGCGGGTACGCCTCCGCGACCGCGAAGAGCCGGCCGATGGCGGCGGTGAGCATGTTCTCGGCCTCGGCCTGCTGGGCGACTCCCTGCGCCTGCTGCGCGGCGGTGCGGGCGTTCGTGACCGCCTCGAACGTCCCGCGCTCGTGGGCGGCGTAGCCCTTGACCGTCTCGACCAGGTTCGGGATCAGGTCGTAGCGCTTGCGGAGTTGCACGTCGACCTGCGCCCAGGCGTTCTCCGCACGGTTCCGCAGCCGGACGAGCTTGTTGAACATCCCGACCAGGAACAGGAGCAGCAGGACGACGATCGCGACGACGACGATGACGACCCAGATCACGGTTCCAGCCTACACCGGAAACGGAACCAGGGGCAGGTGCTCATCGTCGTCGGCGCGCGAGCCAGACCGAGTCCTCGCCGCCGGTGTACGGGCGGCGGTCGAACCAGCCGTAGCAGGCCTCGATCTCGAACCCCGCGCGCTCCAGGAGCCCGCGCCACTCGGCGGTCGGGAGCCAGGTCAGACCGAGTCTCGTCTCGGCGTTCCGACCGCGGACGTCCAGCGTCAGCCGGCGCGCCTCCTCGTCCCAGGTCGCCCGCTCCCAGATGCCCGGCTCTCGCTCGATCCACCGGCCTTGCGTCTCCTCGACGTCGTCGGGCGAAGGAGCGAAGACATCGAACGCGAGCAGGCCGCCGGGCACGAGCAGCTCGCGGGCGGCGCGCAGGGCGGCCAGGCGCTCCACGTCGTCGTCGGGCAGGTGCAGGTACGCGCGGAAGGGGCACATGACCAGCGCGACGCGCTCGGCGACGGGCGGGCGACGGAAGTCTCCCGGGCGCAGGTCGACCCGGTCGGCGACGCCGGCCGCCTCGGCCCGGCGGCGGCAGACGTCGAGCATGCCTTCCGAGCGGTCGACGCCGATCACGGGGATGCCGGCGGCGGCGACGGGCACCGCGATCCGTCCCGTGCCGACGCCGAGCTCGACCACGGGTGTCTCCGGGGCGACACCGGCGCGGCCTGCGGCCTTGCGCGCTTCCTCCACGTAGAAGGCGACGTCTTCGACGACGCTCCGGCTCCACGGGTCGTACAGCGTCGCGATCCGGTCGTACTCGCTGGCGCTGGAACCCGCAACCTCTGGCACAGCCGCAGTCTGACACCCTCGCCTCGGTCGACACGGCGGTCGTGGCCAAAGGCGGCGAAGCCGCCGCGAGCGATCACGCGGTACAGTCGGCCGATGGACGCGAGCGCGCTCCAGAGCGAAGCCCTGGCGGCGATCTCGGGTGCTTCGACCGTCGCCGACCTGGAGGAGGCGCGCGTTCGCTACCTCGGGCGGAAGAGCGAGCTCGCGCTGGCGTTGCGGGCCGTCCGCGACCGCGAGACCGGGATGACGCTCAACGGCGTCCGGGACGCGCTCGAGGCCGCTGTCGCCGACCGCCGCACAGCGCTCGAGCGGGCTGAGCTCGACCGGACGCTAACCGAGGACTCGCTCGACGTCACGCTCCCCGGCGACGACCTGCCGGTCGGCCACCTGCATCCGACCACGCACATCCGCCGGATCGTCGAGGACGCGTTCCTCGGGCTCGGCTACCAGATCTACGACGACCGTGAGGTCGAGTGGGTCGAGGACAACTTCGACCAGCTCGCCTTTCCCGACTGGCACCCGGCGCGCTCGCCGCGGGACACCTTCTTCCTCGATGGGCGGCGCGTGCTGCGGACGGAGACCTCGCCGTCCCAGATCCACGTCATGCAGGAGCAGGAGCCGCCGATCTACATGGTCTCGATCGGCCGTGTCTACCGGCGTGACGAGATCACCCCGACGCGCTTTCCGATCTTCCACCAGTTCGAGGGGCTGGCGGTCGACCGCAACATCACCCTCGCCGACCTGAAGGGAACGCTGCTGCACGTGATGCGGGCGCTGTTCGGGCCGGACCGGGCCGTTCGCTTCCGGACACATTTCTTTCCGTTCACCGAACCGTCGATCGAGCCCGACGTGTCCTGCCCGATCTGCTCCGGAGAAGGCTGCCGCACCTGCAAGTTCTCCGGGTGGATCGAGATGGGCGGGGCGGGGATGGTCGACCCGGCCGTCTTCGAGAACGTCGGCCTCGACCCGGAGGAATGGTCCGGGTTCGCCTTCGGCTGCGGTCTCGAGCGCTCGGCTCAGCTCCGCTACGGGATCCCGGAGATCCGCCCCTTCTGGGAGAGCGACCTCCGCGTGCTGACGCAGTTTTGAAGGTTCCGGTCTCCTGGTTGCGGGAGTACGTCCCGCTCGAGATGCCGCTCGAGGAGCTGGCGGAGCGGCTGTCGGTCGCATCCGCGGAGGTCAACGCGCTCGAACGGCACGGGATCCCGGACGACGAGGGGAACGTCGGCCTGTTCCGCGTCGGCCGCGTGCTGGAGGCGGCGAAGCACCCCAACGCGGACCGGCTCCAGCTCTGCTCGGTCGACGTCGGGGACGGCGAGCCGAAGCAGATCGTCTGCGGCGCGTGGAACTTCGGAGCCGGCGCGACGGTCGCCGTCGCGCTCCCGGGGGCCGTGCTCCCCGGCGGGCTGAAGCTCGAGGCGCGGCCCCTACGGGGCACGGTCTCGCACGGCATGATCCTCTCCGAGAGCGAGCTGGAGCTCGGTCCCGACCACTCGGGGATCATCGTGCTCCCGGACGGCGAGCCCGGAACGCCGCTCGCGGACGTGCTCCCGATCGTCGAGTCGGTGCTCGACGTCGAGCCGACCGGAAACCGGCCCGACCTCCTCTCCGTCTACGGCCTGGCGCGCGAGGTCGCCGCGCTGTACGACCTGGAGCTGGCCCCCTGGCCGGGCCGCGCCGTCGAGCCGGCCGGCGACGAGCCGGTGGAGGTGGCGCTCGACGACGTCGACGCGAGCCCGCGCTACATCGGCCGGCTGTTCCGCGACGTCCGGATCGGCCCGTCGCCGACGTGGCTCCGCGCGCGGCTGACATCGGCCGGGCAGCGGCCGATCTCGAACGTCGTCGACGTCACGAACTATGTGATGCTCGCGCTCGGGAGCCCGCTCCACGCCTTCGACTACGACACGCTCGCCGGCGGCCGCATCCTCGTCCGGCATGCGCAGCCGGGCGAGAGGCTGCGCACGCTCGACGGCGTCGAGCGCACGCTCGAGCCCGCCGACCTGCTGATCACCGACGGCGAGCGCCCGATCGCGCTGGCGGCGATCATGGGCGGCGAGGAAACCGAGGTCACCGACGCGACGCGGAACGTCCTGCTCGAGGCGGCGAACTTCGAGCCGGTCGGCATCCTGCGCAGCTCCGAGCGGCTCCGCCTGCGGACGGAGGGCTCGAACCGCTGGGAGAAAGGAGTCGACCCGCACCTGGCCGAGCACGCGGCGCGGCTCGCCACGCAGCTGATCGTCGAGCTCGCCGGCGCGCGCTGGACCGGCCACGCCGACGTCCACGGCGAGCTGCCACGACCCGTCGAGGTGCCGTTCCGGCCGGAGCGCGCCGACGAGGTGATGGGGCTCGAGGTGCCGGCCGACGAGCAGCTCGCCCTGCTACGCCGCCTCGGCTTCGAGGACTCGGTCGTCGTCCCGACCTGGCGCCTGCGCGACGTGCGCAGGGAGATCGACGTCGTCGAGGAGGTGGCGCGGTTCCAGCTGCCGGAAGTGCCGTTCACGCTGCCTCTCCGCCGCGAGATGCACGGCCGGCTCACGCGCCTGCAGCAGGTGCAGCGCCGCGTCGAGGAGGCCATGGTCGGGCTGGGCTTCACCGAGGTCTATACGCCGTCGCTGGTGGAGCGCGACGAGCGGGACGACGCGCTCAGGCTGCCGGAACCGATCTCCCTGGAGCTGGCCGTGCTGCGGACGCGCCTCCTGCCGAGCCTGGTGCAGGCGGCCCGTCGCAACGTCGACCTGGGCGCAGACGCGATCGCCCTCTTCGAGGTCGCCCGCGTGTACGAGCCGCGGGGGAGCGACCTGCCCGACGAGCACGTCATGATTGCGGGCGTCTGCGGCGGCGGGTTCGACCGGGCGAAGGGCGTGGTCGAGGCACTGGGCGTCGCGCTGCATCTGGCCACCCCGTACGAGCGCGGCGAGGATCCGCTGTTCCATCCGGGCAAGACCGCCCGGATCCCGGCGGGGGTTCTCGGCGAGCTGCATCCGACCGTCCTGGACGGCCGCTGGGGGGCATTCGAGCTGGACCTCGGCGTGCTCGCGGCCGAGAGCCGAGACCCGATCGCCTTCGAGGAGGTGATCGCGTTCCCGACGGTGCGGCAGGACCTCGCCTTCGTCGTGCCCGAGGACGTCAGCGCCGGCGAGCTGGTGGACGCCGCGCGCGAGGCGGCCGGGCCGGAGCTGCACGGGATCCGTCCCTTCGACGTCTACCGCGGCGAGCAGGTCGGGGCAGGACGCAAGTCGATCGCCTTCGCCGTCACCTTCCAGTCGGCCGAGCGGACGCTCTCCGACGAGGACGCGGCCGCCCTGCGGGGCCGGATCGCGGAGGTGCTCGCGAAGCGGTTCGGCGCCGAGCTGCGCGGCGGGTGAATCCGATCCGCGCGATCCTCCGTACGGACCGGGCGATGGGGATGTTCCGAGTTGCGCTCGCCGCCGGCGCCGTCCTCGCCGTGCTCGGCTCGGCAGGCGGCGCCGGCGCGCAGAGCCAGACCCTGACGGGCGTCGTCGGCCCCGGGTTCACGATCAGGCTGAACGACTCGACCGGCGCGCCGGTCAAGCAGCTCGATCCCGGCACCTACACGATCCAGGTGCAGGACCTGTCCGACCAGCACAACTTCCACCTGACCGGCCCGGGCGTCGACCAGGCGACCGACGTCGAGGGGACGGGCACGGTCACCTGGACGGTGACCTTCACCGCCGGCGCATACCACTTCCAGTGCGACCCGCACCACACCACGATGTTCGGGAACTTCAACGTCGGCACCGCGCCGCCGCCCCCGGCGCCCAGGCCGCCGGCGGCGAAGCCGGTCCAGCTGACGGGCTCGGTCGGGCCCGGCAAGCGGATCGCGCTCACGCGCGCCGGCGCGAAGCGGCGGGTCGCGTCGCTCAAGGCCGGCGCGGTGATCGTCCGCGTCAGCGATCGCTCGGCCACCGACAACTTCCACCTGGTGGGCCCGGGGGTCAACCGTGCCACGACCAGGCTGGGCAAGAGGACCGCGACCTGGCGGCTGACGCTGAAGCGCGGACTGTACGCATACCGCTCCGACGCGACGCCGAGCCTCAAGGGCTCGGTCCGCGTTCGCTAGGCGCGTCAGCGCAGAACGCGCCGGACGATCGCGACCAGGGCGCCGGCGGCGACCACGGCGGCGGCCACCTTGGGCACCTTCCGCTTCAGCTCGTCGACCTCGGCCCGCAGCTCGCTGGTCGCGGCGACGAGCTGCTCACGCTCGGCTGCGATCTGCTTCCTCAGCTCGTCGGTTGAGTCAGTCGGCGACACTCGCCCTCACGGTCTCGGTGGTCAGACGGGCCTCCTCGATCGCCGCGTCCGGGACCGGGGGTGCGCCCGAGCGGATCGAGCGGAGGGCCAGGAAGAGCAGCAAGGTGGTCAGCAGGACCAGCACGCCGCCGACGATCAGCAGCGCTGCCCACCACGGCACCACGTAGGCGAGCCCCGCAGCCGCTCCGGCGAACAGGAAGCCGATCGCGTAGAGCGTGAGGATGAGCCCGACGACGGCGAGACCGGCGCCGATCCCGATCTTGACCAGCTTTTGCTTGATCTCGAGCTGGGCCAGCTGCGCCTGGAGACGCGCCATCGACTTCGCGCGACCGACGACCTCCTTGGCGCTCCCGACTAGGCCACGCTTTGTCTGTACTGCTGACACGTCGGAGACCTTACCGAAGCCTCCTTGCTCGAAACCTCGCGGCCCGGGCAGCGGGTCAGACGGCCTTGCCGCCGACGTACCAGACCGGCCCCTGGGTGCCGACCGGCTTGCTGTCGGACAGCACGCGCAGGGCCGTCAGCGTCCCGGCAATGCCGCGCTCGTCGAGACGGGCCAGGCATCTTCGGGTCATGCCCGGCGAGGCGCCGTAGCCGAACGACCGGGCGACCCGGAAGCGGAAGCCGTTCGCGGGGCCGTAGCGCAGCGGGTTGACCGGCGCGAGCGCCAGCGCCGCCGGGTCCAGGTGGTCGCTGGAGGTCAGGTCGAGCTGCGCGTAGAGGTCGCTCCAGTCCCCGGGCAGGCTCGCGGCCAGGGCGTCCCAGGACTCCGCGAGCGGCACGTCCTCCGGGGCCGGCGCGGCGCGCAGGTGAGCGGTCGGGGCGACCTCGTCGGCGGCGACCAGCTCGAGCGTTCCGCGGATGCGCTCGAGGTCGAGGCGGCGGAGAGCGCGGGTGACGGCGGCCGGCGAGCTCCCGTGCCCGCCGCGCGCGGCCTCGAATCTGAGCGTTCCGCCCGCCCGCCCAGGGGTGAGCGGGCCGAGCAGCGCGGCTGCGCGATCGAGCCGTTGCGGGTTCGTCGGCGTCAGCCCCAGCCGGGCGTGCGCCCAGTCCTCCGGCAGCTTCGCCTGGATGATCCGCCACTGGCGACCGAGCGAGACGACGGGCACGTCGCGCAGCATAGACTCACGTCACAGTGGCCAAGGTCGAGAGCAAGCGGGGGGCACTCTCCGAGGAACGCCTGCGCGACTTCCTCCGGGAGATGCTCCTCATCCGGCACGTCGAGGAGAAGGTCGAGGAGCGGTTCCGCGCCGGTGAGCTGCCCGGCTTCCTCCATGTCGCGATCGGCCAGGAGGCGGTCGCAGTCGGCGTCTGCCAGGCGATGGAGGACGGCGACGTCTTCGCCTCCACGCACCGCGCGCACGCACACACGCTCGCGCGCGGGACGCACCCGAACGAGCTGATGGCTGAGCTGTACGGGAAGATCGAGGGCTGCTCGCACGGCTACGGCGGCTCGATGCACCTGTACGACGTGGAGCGCGGCAACCTCGGCGCGAACGCGGTCGTCGGCGGCGGCCTGCCGGCGATCACCGGCGCGGCGCTGGCATTCAAGCTGCGCGGCGAGACCCGGGTCTCCGTTGCCTTCTTCGGCGACGGAGCCACGAACATCGGCACGTTCCACGAGGCGCTCAACCTCGCGTCGCTGTGGAAGGTGCCCGCGGTCTTCGTCCTCGAGAACAATCACTGGGCCGAGTCGACGCCGGCCAAGCAGCAGCTGCCGATCTCCGACCTCGAGAAGCGGGCGGTCGCGTACGGGATGCACTCGACCAAGGTCGACGGCCAGGACGTCGAGGTGGTGTTCAAGGCGGCCAGGCGCGCGCTCGACTACGCGCGGAGCGGGAAGGGGCCGGTCTTCCTCGTCTGCGAGACGTACCGGCTCGTCGGCCACTTCGTCGGCGACGCCCAGGTCTACCGTCCGAAGGGCGAGCTCGCCGAGCTGCGCGAGACGCAGGATCCGATCACGAAGCTGCGCGAGCGGCTCGGGATCCCCGACGACGAGTTCGAGGCGATGGACGCGGAGGCGCTCGAGGTGGCAGAGGGAGCGGTCGCCTTCGCCAAGGCGGGCACCGACCCGAAGCCCGAGGACGCCCTCAAGAACGTATATGCCTGAGCTGACCTACCGCGAAGCTGTCAGGGACGCGTTGAGTCGCGCGATGCGCGAGGACGACGACGTCTTCATCATGGGCGAGGACATCGCCGAGATGGGCGGCTCGATGGGCGTGACCCAGGGGATGCTGGCCGAGTTCGGACCCGACCGGGTACGCAACACGCCGATCTCCGAGATGGCGCTCGTCGGCGCCGGGATCGGCGCCGCGATGCAGGGCATGCGCCCGATCGTCGAGATCATGTACGAGGACTTCACCACCCTCGCCATGGAGCAGATCGTCAACCAGGCGGCCAAGCACCGGTACATGTCCGGCGGCCAGGTGAAGGTGCCGCTGACGATCCGGACGCAGGGCGGAGCCGGCTGGTCGCCGGGCGCGCAGCACGCACAGCAGGTCGAGGCGTGGTTCGTCCACGTGCCGGGGCTGAAGGTCGTCTTCGCCTCGACGCCGTCGGACGTGCGCGGGCTGCTCTGGTCGTCGATCTACGACGACAACCCCGTGCTCTTCTTCGAGCACCGGATGCTCTACCCGGTCAAGGAGGAGGTCGCCGACGAGCTCGAGCCGGTCCCGCTCGGGCAGGCGCGGGTGCACCGCGAGGGCGAGGACGTGACCGTGATCGCCACGGGCCGGCTCGTCCACGAGTCGCTGGCCGCGGCCGCCGAGGCGGAGAAGGAAGGCGTCTCGGTCGAGGTGGTCGACCCGCGTACGCTCCAGCCGCTGGACGAGGAGGCGCTCGTCTCCTCGGTGAAGAAGACGAACCGGTGCGTGGTCGCGCACGAGGCCGTCGTCCGCGGCGGCTACGGCGCCGAGGTCGCGGCGGTCGTCCAGCACCAGGCGTTCGACTGGCTCGACGCGCCGATCGAGCGGGTCGGCTCCAAGTTCACGCCGATCCCGTTCGCGCCCGTGATGGAGAACTTCGTCGTCCCCGACGCCGTCGACGTGCTGGAGGCGATCCGGAAGACGGTGGAGCGCACCGGTGGCTGACCAGGTGATCCTGCCTCGGCTCGGCCAGGGCATGGAGTCGGGGACGATCGTCCGCTGGTTGAAGTCGGAGGGCGACGAGGTGCAGAAGGGCGAGCCCCTCTTCGAGCTCGACACCGACAAGGTCACCCAGGAGGTGGAGGCCGACGTCGGCGGCGTGCTGCTGAAGATCCTCGTCGACGAGGGCGAGGTGCCGGTCGGGACGCCGGTTGCGTTCCTCGGGGAGAAAGGGGAGGACCTGCCGGAGGTCGAGGCGGCTGCACCGACGCCGGTGGAAGCGGAGACGGAGCCAGCGGCCGTCTCTGCAGGGACCGACCCCGAGCAGCCGGAGCGCGTCGCGGGACCGCCCTCCGGGTCTGTCCCTACGGACGGGCGGATCAAGGCGTCGCCGCTCGCACGGCGGATTGCTCGCGAGCGGGGCATCGACCTCGCTGCGCTGACCGGCACCGGCCCCGAGGGGCGGATCGTCGCCGAGGACGTCGAGCGCGCGGACGTCGGCGGTGCGCCGAAGGCGCCCGCGCGGGCGGCGGCGACCGGAGAGGTCGAGCGCGTCGAGCTGACCTCGCTGCGCAGGACGGTCGCGCGGCGGATGACCGAGGCGTGGGCGGCGCCGGCCTTCCAGATCGTGATGTCGGCGGACATGACCCGCGCCCAGGAGCTCAGAGCGCGCCTCGTCGAGCGCCACCCCGACGAGCGCCCCACCGTGACCGATGTGCTGACCAAGGTCTGCGCCGCCGCGCTGATGCGCCACCGCGAGGTCAACGCCCTCTACGCCGGCGACGCGATCGAGCTGCACCCGTCAGCGAACGTCGGGATCGCGGTCGCCACCGACCGTGGCCTCCTCGTCCCGGTGATCTCGGGCTGCGAGCTCAAGACCGTCGCCGAGATCGCCGTCGCCCGTGCCGACCTGGTCGCCCGGTCGCGCGAGGGCAAGCTGCAGGCGTCCGACCTCGAGGGCGGCACCTTCACCATCTCGAACCTCGGCATGTACGGCGTGGAGCAGTTCGTCGCCGTGCTCAATCCGCCCCAGGCTGCGATTCTGGCCGTCGGGGCGATCGAGGATCGCCCGGTCGCGCGCGACGGCGGGGTCGTCGCCCGGCCGATGATGACCCTGACCCTCACCTGCGACCATCGCACGATCGACGGCGCGACTGCGGCCGACTTCCTCCGGACGGTCAAGGAGTTCCTGGAGGAGCCGGGCCTGGCCCTCTAGAAGGCGATGCGATGAGTGTCTGGTACCGCGTGCGGGACATGGCCGCGGCGCGGGCCTTCTACCGGGACGTGCTCGGATTCGAGGAGCGCTACTCGGACGAGGACGGCCGCTGGGCGCGGCTACGGCGCGACGACATGGAGATCGCGCTCTGGGAGGCGCAGGGCGACGAGGGCGGTGTCGCCTCGATCACCGTGCCCGACCTCCGGTCGGAGGTCGACCGGCTGCGGGAGAACGGCGTCGAGGTGGGCGTCATTCTCGAGCTTCACGGACAGGTGCGGATCGTGGACGTGTTCGATCCCGACGGCAATCGAATCCAACTCACCGAGGAGGTCGAATAACTGGTGTGATCAGGCCCGCCGGAGCCCAGGACCTGCCGTTTCTCCGCGACATGCTCCGCCACGCCTACTACGCCCGCTGGGGCTCCGAAGCCGACGTGCCGCTCGAGCGCTACGTCGCCGGCTGGGGCCGCCGCGGCGACGACGCGCTGGTCGCGATCGACGAGTTCCAGCCGGTCGGCGCCGCCTGGTTCCGGCTGTTCGAGGCGGACGAGCCGGGATACGGCTTCGTCGACGAGAACACGCCGGAGCTGACGATCGCGATCGTGCCGAGCCGACGGGGCAAGGGCCTCGGCGAGCAGCTGCTCATCTCGCTGCTCGACCGGGCCCGGGAGGAGGGCTACGCGCGGATCAGCCTCAGCGTCGAGGCGGACAACCCTGCGATCCGGCTGTACGAGCAGCACGGCTTCACCAGGGTCGGCGATCGAGCCGGCGCTCTGGTGATGAGCGCAGAGCTCGGCGACCAGGCTCACGCCCCTCGATAGGATCGGAGCATGGAATGCGATGTCGCCGTCCTCGGGGGCGGCCCGGGCGGCTACACGGCCGCGATCCGCGCCGCGCAGCTCGGCGCCGCGGCCGTCTGCATCGAGCAGGAGCCCGAGCTGGGCGGCACGTGCCTGCGCGTCGGCTGCATCCCGACGAAGGCGTGGGTCCAGACCGCGTTCGCGCTGAAGGAGGCGGAGGAGAGCTTCGCCAAGTTCGGCGTCGAGATCGGCGAGGCCAGGCTCGACCTGGCGAAGGCGAACGAGTGGAAGGCCGGCGTCGTCAAGCAGATGACCGGCGGCGTGGCGTCGCTGTTCAAGGCGAACGGAGTCGAGTGGGTCAAGGGCAAGGGGCGCTTCGCCGGTGCGAACACGATCGCGGTGGAGGGCGGCGAGGACGTCACCTTCAAGAGCGCGATCGTCGCCACCGGCTCGTACCCGATCCGGCCGCCGATCGAGGGGCTCGACTCGTCGCTGTGCGTCGACTCGACGGGGCTGCTCGCCCAGGAGCGGGTGCCGCGGCGGCTGGTCGTGCTCGGCGGCGGGATCATCGGCTGCGAGTTCGCCTCGATCTTCCGGCGCTTCGGCTCCGAGGTGACGATCGTCGAGATGCTCCCGAGCCTGATCCCGATGGAGGACGAGGACGCGTCGAAGGAGCTGGCCAGGCAGTTCGGCAAACGCGGGATCACGCTCGAGCTCGGGCAGCAGTGCACGAAGGTGAAGGACAAGGAAGGCGTGCTGAGCGTGCACTACGGCGCCGGAGGCGACGAGACCAAGAAGATCGAGGCCGATCTGATGCTCGTCGCCGTCGGCCGCGCGCCGCTGGTCGAGGGGCTCGGGCTGGAGGAGCTCGGCGTGCAGGTCGACCGCAAGGCCGGCATCGGCACCGACGAGCACCGGCGCACCGCCGTCCCGCACATCTACGCCGTCGGCGACTGTGCCGGCTACTGGCAGCTCGCGCACACCGCGTTCCGCGAGGGCGAGGTGGCGGCCGAGAACGCGCTCGGTCACGACGCCGTCGTCGACCCGCGTGGGGTGCCGCGCCCGATCTACACCGACCCGGAGATCGCCGCCGTCGGCCTGACCGAGGCGCAGGCGCGCGAGCAGTACGGCGACGAGGTCGCCGTCGGCACGTTCCCGTGGGTGGCGAACGCCCGGGCGGTCATGCAGGACGCCACGGTCGGCTGGGTGAAGTCGATCCACGAGACCCGGTACGGCGAGCTGCTCGGCCTGGTCATGGTCGGCCCGCACGTGACCGACCTGATCGAGGCCGGCGTCGTCGCCCTCGACGCCGAGGCGACCGTCGAGACGGTTGCCGACGGGATCGCGGCCCACCCGACCCTGTCCGAGGCGATCAAGGAGGCCGGGCTGGTCGCGCTCGGCCGGGCGATCCACCTGCCGCCGAAGCGCAAGGTTCCGGCGAACGCCTAGTCATCTAGAGGAGGTTCGGATGAGCATCGTCAACAGGCGAAACGCGATGATCGGCTGGGCGACCTGGACGGCCGTCAAGCGGATGGCCGCGATGAAGGCGAAGCGCGCGGCCCCCTCCGGCTCGAGCGGCAGCTCGAAGGGCCGGAAGGCTGTAAAGGCCGGCGCGATCGTGGCGACCACGGCCGGGCTGGTCGCCTTCTGGAAGGCGAAGCAGCGCGACAGCACCGACCACGACAGCGTCGCCGCGGAGGAAATCGGCATTCCTGACGAATAGGCGGACCGGCCCCGCGCGCCGCCCCGAACGCGGCGGAGGTGCGGTCCTGAGCCGGTAGTAGAGTGGTCGTCCCGGTGTCCGAGGCGCCCTTCGTCCATCTGCACGTCCATTCCGAGTACTCGATCCTGGACGGCGCCTGCCGGATCCCGGCGCTGGCCGCGCGGGCGGCCGAGCTGGAGATGTCGGCGGTCACGCTCACCGACCACGGCTCGCTCGCCGGCGCGGTCGAGCTGCATCGCGAGGCGAAGAATCAGGGGATCAAGCCGGTCGTCGGCTGCGAGCTCTACGTCACGGACGACCGCACGCGCCAGGAAAAGGGCTACGCGCACCTGACCGTCCTGGCCGAGTCGAACGAGGGCTACGCCAACCTGATCAAGCTGTCCTCGCTCGGCTATCTCGAGGGCTACTACTACAAGCCGCGCGTCGACTGGGAGCTGCTCGAGCGGCACGCGCGCGGGCTCGTCGTCCTCTCCGGGTGCCTCTCCGGCCGCGTCTCGAAGGCGCTGGAGGAGGCGAGGCCGCAGGACGCCGCCGCCGACCTCGACCGGCTCGTCCAGATCTTCGGCAAGGACTCGACCTACGTCGAGATCCAGAATGCGGGGCTCGAGCCGCAGCAGCGGATCAACCCGCAGCTGGCCCGCCTCGCCGAGACGACCGGCCTCCCGCTCGTTGCGACCGGCGACGTCCACTACCTGCTGCACGACGACGCGCGCGCCCACGAGGCGCTGCTCTGTATCCAGTCCGGCGATTCGCTGAAAAACCCGAATCACTGGCGCTTCGACACCGACCAGTTCTACTTCAAGACCCCGGCGGAGATGGCCGAGGACTTCGCGGCATACCCGGACGCGCTCCGGCGGACGCTGGAGGTCGCGGAGCGCTGCAACGTCGAGCTCGAGCTCGGCCGGATCCTGCTCCCGAAGTTCCCGACGCCGGAGGGGCGCGAGGCGTTCGACTACCTCGTCGAGCTGTGCGAGGCGGGGCTCGCTCGACGGTACGAGCGCGCGACGGAGGAACTGCGCGAGCGCCTCCAGTTCGAGCTGAAGACGGTTCGGGAGATGGGCTTCGCGGACTACTTCCTGATCGTCTGGGACTTCATCCACTTCGCGAAGACGCACGGGATCAGCGTCGGGCCCGGCCGCGGCTCGGCCGCGGGTTCGCTTGCCGCCTACTGCCTCGAGATCACCGACGTCGACCCGATGCAGTACGGCCTGCTGTTCGAGCGCTTCCTCAACCCGGCCCGCAAGGACTTGCCGGACATGGATATCGACTTCTCGGTTGCGGGCCGCGACCGCGTGATCAACTACGTCACCGAGAAGTACGGCCGCGACCGCGTCGCCCAGATCATCACCTTCTCGACGATGATGGCCCGCGCCGCCGTGCGCGATGCCGGGCGTGTGCTCGAGGTCCCGTACGGGGCGGTCGACAAGGTCGCGAAGATGATCCCCGAGGGGCCGAAGGTCTACCTCGAGGACAGCCTGAAGCCGGGGCAGGAGCTGCGCGCCGCGTACGACGCCGACCCGGTCGTCAAGGAGATCGTCGACCTGGCGAAGCCGCTCGAGGGTCTCGTCCGCGCCGACTCGATCCACGCAGCCGGCGTCGTCATCGCCGACCGGCCCCTCACCGACATCGTCCCGGTGCAACAGAAAGGGCCCGACCAGGAGGTCGTCACCCAGCTCGGCATGTGGGACGTCGTCGACCTCGGCCTGCTGAAGATCGATTTCCTCGGGCTGCGCAACCTCGACGTGATCGACGAGGCGATCCGCCTGGTCGGCGGCATCGACGTCGAGGAGATTCCGCTCGACGACCCCAGGACCTACACGATGCTCGCCAAGGGCGACGCGATCGGCGTTTTCCAGTTCGAGTCGTCGGGCATGCGCGAGGCGCTCAGGCAGGTGAAACCGACCGAGTTCGAGGATCTGATTGCGCTGGTGGCGCTGTACCGCCCCGGCCCGATGGGCTACATCCCGGTCTACGCGCGCCGGAAGAACGGCCAGGAGTCGGTCAGCTTCATCGACTCCCGCCTCGAGGAGATCACCGGCGGCACCTACGGCATCTGCATCTACCAGGAGCAGTACATGCAGATCGCGAAGCAGCTGGCCGGCTTCACGCCCGCCGAGGCGGAGACGCTGCGCAAGGCGATCGGCAAGAAGATCCACGAGCTGATGGCGTCCCTCAAGGGGAAGTTCGTCGAGGGCTGCGCCGCGACCGGGACGGAGGCGGGCGTCGCCCAGCAGCTCTGGAAGGACATGGAGCAGTCGCAGGACTACTCCTTCAACAAGGCTCACGCCGCCTGCTACGCGCTGATCGCCTACCGCACCGCCTGGCTCCGGGCGAACCACCCGCACGAGTACATGGCGGCGCTGATCTCGTCGGTGATGAGCACGAAGGACCGCGTGCCGTTCTACGTGAACGCCTGCAACGAGCTCGGGATCGAGGTGCTGCCGCCGGACGTGAACGCGTCCCAGGTCGACTTCGCCGTGGTCGAGGGCAAGATCAGCTTCGGCCTGAACGCGGTCAAGAACGTGGGGGAGGCGGCGTGCGTGGCGATCGTCTCCGCGCGGGAGGCGGGCGGCCCCTTCGAGTCGATCTGGGACTTCACCGAGCGGGTCGACCCGCAGGTCGTGAACCGCCGCGCGCTCGAGTCGCTCGTCCGCTGCGGCGCCCTCGACTCGACGGGCGCCTCGCGGATGGGGATGACGGAGGTGCTCGACCAGGCTCTCTCCTGGGGCGGCTCCGAGCACGAGGCCCGCAGCTCCGGCCAGGGGTCGATCTTCGACCTCGTCGAGGAGGGGACGGAGCGGCCGCGTCATCACGCGCCCGTGCCGGCGGGCGAGTACGAGAAGGCCGAGCTGCTCCGCCTCGAGAAGGAGACGCTGGGTCTATGGATCTCCGAGCACCCGCTAGCGGAGGTTGCAGGTGACCTCAGGCGGAAATGTGATCGGGCGCTCGGAGATCTAGAGCGCTGCCGCGACGGCGAGATCGTCACCGTCGGCGGGATCGTCTCCTCCGTCAAGCAGCTGACCACGAAGAAGGGCGACCCGATGGTGTTCCTGCGCCTCGACGACCTGTCCGGGAGCGCGGAGGCCGTGGTCTTCAACTCCGTGTACGCCGCGTCACGTGAGCTGTGCGAGGCGGACCGCGTGCTCGTCCTCAAGGGCCGGGTCGACCACAAGGAGGGCGAGTCGAAGCTGATCGCGATCGAGGTCGCCGAGTTCTCCGCGTATGTCCCGCCGAGCGAGGTACGCCTCAGGGTCGACGCCCGCAAGGCACCGGCCGGCGTCCTGCGCGAGCTCGGCCACGTCGTGCGCGACTACCCGGGCGAGGCGAAGGTCGTGCTCGCGCTCGACACGTCGGAAGGCCCGCGCACGCTCGAGTTCGGCCCGGAGTATCGCGTCGCTCCGGTGCCGGATTTCTACGCCGAGGTGAAGGCGCTGCTCGGCGAAGCCGCCGTGTCGTGAGCCTGACCGGCCGGGCCGGCTTGAACGGCCACGCGACCGTGTTGCTCGTCGACGACGTCCACCGGGCAACGGCGTACTACCGCGATCGTCTCGGCTTCGAGGTCGGCCACTACGACCAGAACCCCTCGCACTACGCGTACGCCGAGCGCGACGGCTGCCGTCTCCACTTCGCCCGCTTCGAGGGCGCGACCCCGAGGCCGAACTGTCGGGAGGCGCCGCCGGACATGTTCGACGCGTACTTCTGGGTCGACGACGTCGATGCGCTCTACGCGGAGCTCGCCGAGCGGGGCGCCGAGCTGCACGGGCGGCCGGAGCTCCAGGGCTACGGCATGTACGACTTCCGCGTGGCCGATCCCCACGGGTACGTGCTCGCCTTCGGGCGCGCCGGCTCCGGGGAAGCCGAGCCGGAGTCCGCCTAGGGCCGCGACGCAGGACGCGAGGGCCGACGGGTTCCGCGTTCCTGTGGAGGAATCGTTGCGCAAACGTTTCAGCCCCAGTCTCAGAGACTGGGTGTGAAACGCCACGAGCTCGGTCACGGCCGAACGGGCCGCGGCCGGCTTGGCCCGAGCGAGAGAGCAGCGTCGGGCGGGCTCCTCCGCCGCGGAGCCGGTCGTAACCGCCTCCCGTAGACGAGCCGCCCGCGCACGTTCAGACTGTGACTGTCGGCCGCCGCCGGTCGGCGCCCGGAGACGATGACCGAACACGCCACCTCACTCGGACACCGCCCGAGCGACCGCTGGTCGTTCGACGAGGAGGTCACCCACGTCTTCGACGACATGCTGGAGCGGTCGATCCCGCAGTACGAGACGATGCGCGGGCTCGTCCACCAGGTCGGGCGGGGGTTCGTCCGGCCCGGCACGCAGGTCGTCGATCTCGGCTGCAGCCACGGGGCCGCGCTGGCCCCGTTCGTCGCCGAGTTCGGTGCGTCCGCCTCGTATGTCGGGATCGAGGTCTCGCCGCCGATGCTCGAGGCAGCGCGCACCCGTTTCCGCAACGAGCTCGAGGCGGGGACGGTCGACCTCCTGGACCTCGACCTGCGCGGGCCGTACCCGGCCGTCGAGGCGAGCCTGACGCTCTCGGTGCTGACACTCCAGTTCACGCCGATCGAGCACCGGCCGCGGATCGTGCGGGACGTCTACCGGCACACGGTCGAGGGCGGCGCCTTCGTCTTGGTCGAGAAGATCCTCGGCGGCTCTGCCCGCGTGGACGGCCTGTTCAACGAGCTCCACCACGACCTGAAGCGGGCGAGCGGCTACACGCAAGAGGAGATCGACCGGAAGCGGCTCAGCCTCGAAGGCGTGCTCGTCCCGGTCGCGGCCGCCTGGAACGAGGACCTGCTGCGCGGGGCCGGGTTCCGGGAGGTCGAGTGCTTCTGGCGCTGCCTCAACTTCGCCGCCTGGGTCGCGGTGAAGGACGGGGCATAGGCGCCCGGAAGCTCCTCTGGCGCACGAAGGACCGCGCGCGGAGCGATCTCGGGCGCGTCGTGCCACGGTTCCGGGAATGGGAGTACGTGCCGGAGGGCTGGGCGCGCGGGCGCTCGCACGCCACGATCAAGGGCTGGGAGGAAGCGGCCGTGGTCGAGGCGTACCGCGAGAAGCTGCCCGCGTACGCGACGGCGATCGCCGGCTCGGGACCGATCGGGCTGCCGACCTCCGCTGCCTTCCGCGACACCGCTCCGAGCGTCAAGGACCAGAACATCGTCCTCGGCTACGCCTACGCGCTCGCGCTCGCGAGCCGGGACCGCGAGACCGTGTCGATCCTCGACTGGGGCGGCGGCGCGGGCCTCTTCTGCCTGCTCGGCCGGGCGCTCCTGCCGCCCGAAGTGGCGATCGACTACCACTGCAAGGATCTGCCGGCGCTCTGCGCGTACGGGCGCGAGGCTTTGCCGGAGGCTCACTTCCACGAGGACGACGCCTGCCTCGAGCGCCGCTACGACCTGGTCGTCGCGAGCAGCTCGCTCCAGTACAGCGAGCACTGGCAGGACGTGCTCAGCGGTCTGGCCGGAGCCGCGCGCGGCTACCTCTACCTCGCCCGCGTCCCGGTCGTCCTCCGAAGCCCCTCGTTCGTCGTCCTCCAGCGGGCGCAACGCTACGGGCTCGGGACGGAGTTCCTCAGCTGGGTCTTCAACCGCGACGAGCTGCTCGAGGCCGTCTCCGGCTCCGGGCTGGAGCTCGTCCGCGAGCTCGTCTTCGGCGAGCGCTCCGACGTCCGCGGCTCGCCGGAGCAGGACGAGACGCGCGGCTTTCTGTTCCGGCCCTCCGGCCGCGGCCCGGCATAGCATCGGGCTGTGGAGTGCGTGTTGTACGGGGTCGGCTCGCCGCTCGTCGACGAGGTCCTGGAGTCGCTGCTCCGGCTCGACCACGTCGTCCGCGGCGGCGTCGCGAACATCGAGACCGAATACCGCCCGGAGGGGCTCGCGCCGATCGTCGAACCCGACGAGCTGCCCGACGACTGGCTGTCGCTCCCGGTCGTGCTGCCGTTCGTCACCCCGGGGCACCGCTGGACGGTCGAGCGGGAAGCCCTCGGGCGCGGCTTCCGCTCGTTTCTCACGATCGTCGACCCGAGCGCCGGCCTGGCCTCGACCGCCGTCGTCAGCGACGGGAGTTTCCTCGGTGCCGGCGTGCTGATCGGCGCCCGCTCGACGATCGGCCGGCTCGTCTGGGTCAGCCGCGGGTCGATCGTCAGCCATCACGCCGCCTTCGACGACTACGCCGCTCTCGGCCCGGGCGCCAACCTCTGTGGCTACGTGTCGCTCGGGCGCGGCGCCTTCGTCGGCGCCGGCGCGGTCGTCAACCCGCAGGTCTCGATCGGCGCGAACGCGGTGGTCGCGTCCGGCTCGGTCGTGCGCCGCGACGTGCCGGAGCACACGCTCGTCGCCGGCAACCCGGCTGTCGTGGTCGCGGAGGTCGCCGGCTACAACGAGGTCGCGGTCGGGGAGCTTCCGGACCGGCCGGCGTAGCGCGCTCCGATCCCGTCGACGGCGTGCTTCAGCGGCGCGACGCGGCGGTACGGCACGCGGGCGCGGCAGAGGCCGTAGAGCACGAGGGCGGGCAGGTTCCGGCCGGCGCGCAGGTTGGCCCTGGCGTACTCGAGCTGTTCCCCGCGGTCGAGGCGGTACGCCGCGCGCGCGATCCGGTCCCAGAGGATCGCGTCCCACGCGGGGCTGTGACCGATGTGCTTGAGGAAGATCGACATGTCGGTCGACCACCAGCGCTCCGAGGCGAGCCGCTGGCTGAGCGACGCCGCATGCACGCGGTAGCGGACGTGCACGCCCGGAGTGAAGGCGAACTCGTACTGTCGCGCGATCCGCAGCCACATGTCCCAGTCCTCGTAGACGAGCGACTCGTCGTACGGGCCGGCCGTCGCGTAGCACTCGCGCCGGACCAGCGTGGCCATCGCAGGAATGAAGTTCTGCGTGAGCAACGCCTCGTAGAGGTCTCCCTCGGGCGGATCCCGGACCTCGCCGACGTGCTCGATGAAGTCACCGGCGATCGGCCTGCCGTGCTCGTCCATGCGGGCGGCGTCGCCGTACGCGACTCCGACCGTGGCGGGAAGCGCCTCCAGCTGCGCGACCTGGACGGCGACCCGGTCGGGCAGCCACAGGTCGTCGGTCGAGATCCCGGCCACGTAGTCGCCCCGCGCCTGCGCGAGCGCCTCGTTCCGCGTCCGGCACACACCTTGGTTCTCCTCGTGGAAGACGAACGTGCAGCGCGTGCCCGTCTCGCGTGCCCACTCCCGGATCAGCTCGACGGAGCGATCGCTGGAGGCGTCGTCGGCGACGATCAGCTGGATGTTCGGGTAGGTCTGCACGCGGATGCTCTCGAGGGCGGCGACCACGTAGCGCTCGTGGTTGAAGCAGGTCGCGATCACCGTGACGAGCGGGTACGAATCAGGCATCGAAGGCGCGGATCCGGTCGACGACGTGGTCGACCTGCTCGTCGGTGAGGTGGGGGCCGATCGGGAGGCTGAGCACCTCGTGCTGGAGGCGTTCCGAGACCGGCAGCGACCCGGGGTCGATCCCCAGGCCGGCGAAGACGGGCTGCCGGTGGGCGGCGAGCGGATAGTGGACGCCGGTCTCGATGCCTGCGTCCGCGAGCGCGGCACGGAGCTCGTCGCGCCGTGGAGTGCGGACGACGAACAGGTGCCAGACCTGCTCCGCGTCGGTGGGCACAGTCGGAAGGACGAGCCCGGTTCCGGTGAGGCCGTCCAGGTACCGGGCTGCGACCGAGCACCGGCGCTCGTTCCAAACGTCGAGGTGCTCCAGCTTGACCCGGAGGACGGCCGCCTGAAGCTCGTCGAGACGCGAGTTCACTCCCGAGAGCTCGTGCCGGTACTTCTCCGCGGCGCCGTAGCTGCGGAGCATCCGGAGGCGCTCCGCCAGGTCGTCGTCGTCGGTGGTGACGGCGCCGCCGTCGCCGAGCGCGCCGAGGTTCTTCGACGGGTAGAAGCTCCACGCGGCTGCGTCTCCAAGCGCGCCGGTGCGTCTGCCGCGGAAACGGGCACCGTGCGCCTGCGCTGCGTCCTCGAGCACGAAGAGGCCGTGGCGGGCTGCGATCGCGCGGACGTCGTCCATCGCCGCCGGCCGGCCGTAGAGGTGCACGGGAACGATCATCCGCGTGCGCGGGGTGACCGCCGCCTCGATCCCGCCGGGGTCGAGGTTGAACGTCTCCGGGTCGGGATCGACGGGCACCGGAGTCGCGCCTGCCCGGTGGGCGGCCAGCCAGGTGGCGACGAAGGTGTTGCCGGGGACGATCACCTGGTCGCCGGCCGAGAGGCCGCACGCCTCGACGACCAGCCCGAGCGCGTCGAGCCCGCTGCCGACCGCAACGCAGTGGCGGGTGCCGACGAAGCCGGCGAACTCCTGCTCGAACGCGGCCAGCTCCGGCCCGAGCAGGTAGCGGCCGCCCGGGAGTACCCGGTCGACGGCCGCGTCGATCGAGGGCGCGAGCTCCGCGTACGCCGCGGCTACGTCGAGGAACGGGACGCGCGTGGCGGTTACCGGCTGCGCCAGTTGAGGAACTCCTCGTAGTCGCGCTCGTAGTCGTCGTCGGCGTACGGCATCGACGCGAGCACGACGCAGACGGCCCCGTCCGTGAAGGACTCCAGCTCGCGCCAGACACCCGGTGAGATGTGGAGGCCGGTTCTCGGGTCGTCGAGCCGGACGCGGCGCCGCGCGACCCCGTCGTCGAGGAGCACGTCGAAGGCGCCCGCGACCGCGATCAGGATCTGCTCGAGGTGCCGGTGGGCGTGACCGCCGCGCCGGCCCCCGGCCGGCACGCCGTGCAGGTGGTACACGCGCTCGATCGGGAAGGGGATGTCGAGCTCCCCCTCGACGATCGTGAGCGACCCGCGCGGGTCCTCGACCGTGCGCAGCGGGATCACCCGGCAGTCGTCGACCGACGCGTGGCCGGCGGCTCGAGCCGTCGTTGGTTCCATCATCAGAGTGTGCTCCGAAAACCGCCGGCCTGCACGCCCGGTCAGTCGGCGAGGCCCTTCGCGCGCAGCTCGGCGACCGCCTGCGGCCGCTTCTCCAGGCCCGTGAGCCCCATCCCCTCGAGGATCCGGTCGGTCTTCGTGAACTGGATGTCGCGGTAGTCGACCACCTGGACGTGGTTCCCCCAGGGGTCGAGGAAGTCGTTGTCGCCGAGCAGGTCGGCACCCGCCGCTCGCGCCGAGGCGAGCGCCGCGTCTCGGTCGTCGACGACGAGGCCGAGGTGTCGCGCGTCGTCCGGCGGCTGCTCCCGGCGGGCGGAGAGCGCGATGAACTGGTCGCCCAGGTCGAGGAACGCCATCGAGGAACCGTGGCGGCCACGCAGGGAGAGCTCGAAGATCTGCCCGTAGAAGTCGAGTGCCTCGTCAAGGTCGCCGACCTCGAGCGCGACGTGGTTGATCCCGACCGCGCGCGTCATCGGAACCAGGCTACCCCGGTGGGTGTATATGCCGCAGTGGTGGGCCGGCCACAGGACGAGTCGGAGCTCGTCGCCCGCGCGCGGCGGGGCGATCACGACGCCTACGAGGAGCTCGTGCACGCATACCAGGGGATCGCGTTTCGCACTGCCTACGTCGTCGCCGGCAACGCAGCGGACGCCGAGGAGGCCGCCCAGGACGGGTTCGTCAAGGCGTACCGGGCGCTCTGGCGCTTCCGGCCCGGGGCGGCGTTCAAGCCGTGGCTGCTGCGGATCGTCGCCAACGAGGCGCGCAACCGGCGCCGGTCGGCCGGCCGCCGCTCGGCACTGGCACTACGGGCGGCACACGAGCCTTCCGGGGAGGCGGCCCCCTCCCCGGAGGCGACTCTGCTCGGGGCCGAGCGGCGACAGGAGCTGCTCGCGGCGCTGAACCGGCTCGGCGAGCAGGACCGAGAGGCGATCGCGTGCCGGTACTTCCTCGATCTGTCCGAGGCCGAGACCGCCGCCGCGCTGGGCGTCCGGCCGGGCACCGTCAAGTCGCGGCTCTCGCGCGCGCTCGAGCGGCTACGCGTGGACTTGGGGGAGGAGGGCCCGTGACCGAGCACGAGCTGAGAGCGCTGGCCTCGTTCGTCGATCTGCCCGACGAGCGCGACCTCGCGCCTGCCGTCCGCGCCCGCCTGCGCGGCCGTCCCCGGCGGCGGCGCACGGCGCTGGTCGTGGCAGTGGCGGCGCTCGCAGCCCTCGCGGTCGCGTTCGCGGTGCCGCCGGCCCGCTCGGCGATCCTGCGCCTCTTCCATCTGCAGGGTGCTCGCATCGAGTACGTCGACCGCCTGCCCGACGTCCGGACCGCTCCGCTCGACCTCGGCGTGCCGATCTCGCCGGCCGACGCCGCGGGCACCGCCGGCTTCCGGCCGCTCGCCTCCGGCCTGCTCGGGCCGCCGGACGAGGTGAGCTGGGACGGCAGCCTGCTGTGGTACCGCTACGGCCGCACGCGGCTGCTGGTCTCGCAGTTCCGCGGCCGGGAGCGGATCGACCTCGTCAAGAAGGTCGTCGAGCGCGACACGATGATCACTCCGGTCACGGTGCACGGACAGCCTGGGTACTTCATCACCGGCGGCACGCACTTCCTCTACGTGGCTCCGGGCGGCGTCGTCCGGACCGAGCCCGTTCGCCTGCGCCGCCAGGTGCTGCTCTGGCAGCACGGGCCGCTGACACTGAGGCTCGAGGGCGATCTGACGATCCAGCGGGCCCTGCGGATCGCCCGCTCGTTCGGCTGAACGGAACCGCATGCCCGCGCTCGGTGTAGAACGCGAAAAGGAGGCTCACGTGAAGAAGGCATTGCTCGTCGCGGCCGCACTGGCCGCTCTCGTACCGGCCAC